>Ga0196976_1000624_pt1 | contig 21392 bp, 16 predicted proteins | sample S3v_513CmetaG_FD_148644 | JGI IMG/M metagenome (GOLD analysis project Ga0196976, IMG submission 148644) | Soil microbial communities from Anza Borrego desert, Southern California, United States - S3+v_5-13C | ecosystem: Environmental > Terrestrial > Soil > Desert | place: USA: California...
AAGGCTGCGAAGAAAGCCGGGTCGCTGGGCCGGTCCGTCGCCTTCAGCACCGGCTCGAGGTTTTGCTTCACTCCGGGTGGATCATCGTCGACCCGCAGCAGGTGTCGGCGCCCGTGTACCATCACACCCGTTTCACCATGACGCACCAACTCTTCCATTCCGATTACGTCCGACACCAGCGGGACCAGGCCATGCTTCATGGCCATGACAACCCCATTGCGATATAAGACACTGGTTGGCAGGATAAAGACATCCGCACTGGCAAACAGACGCTCGTACTCGTCCGGCGGCAGATAGCCGTCGATCCAGTTGATCCGGGGATGGCGGAGCACAGCGTCGCGCAGGCGCTCGGACAGGGTCGCTGGCAATGGCGTGCGGAGTATCAACTCGATGCCCCCGCACTCGTCCACCACCTCAAGGAAGGCGTTCAGAACGTCCACCCCGCCGCGGTAGAAGAAGCCTTCGCCGGTAAAGCTCCGGCTCGAGGTGAACAGGATGCGAACCGGCTGCCGCTCATCATCCCGCGGACGACGCGGCACCGGCGTGGTCGGCGCCTCTTCCGCCTCGCATGGGCGAACGTAGACCAGCTTGTCGCGAATGACGGCACTCCGGAACAGGCGCAAAAGCGGGTTGCCCTCAAGGGCATAGTGAGTGATCACCGCCAAACAGTGCGGTGCCTCCAGATAGCCGCGCACGATCCAGTAACAAGAAGATGTTGCGGCGGAAATTGCCGTGCGGTCGAACGGCTGGAATGGTTGAAACAATGTCGGCAATACATCGTACCATAACACGAATGGCCTGTGCCCGATGGTAATAGGTATGTTGGTGAGGAAATCCAGAGCGGCTCCATCCGCGTCGGGAAGTGCGGAAACAAGCCGGCCACCCAAGTAGCGGGCGGCGGCGGCCATGTCGATCAGCGGGTGCATGGCGAGCACCTGCTCTAAGATCGGGAGAGTCGCCTCGACCGTCGTCGCGAGGCCGCCCAACCACCCCTCCTGCGGGTGGGCGGGCACGTGGAAGCACAACCCCCGAGCGTTACGGACCATGCCCATGGTCCCGGGGTGGTCTGCGTCGGCAGCCGCATAATACGGCATGCGCTGTGGAACGAAGATCCGATCCGAGGGAGCGCGGCTCGGCGCCGGGTTGCCCGACGGCAGACGTCTTATCAGGCTTGGGCAGGCCAACGCTGCTTGGGCAAGGGGACCGGCAAGCCGGTAATCCTCCTGCACATCCCAACCACGCAGGGCGACATCAACAGCGTCACTCCAGGCCCCGCATTCGACAAAGAGTTGCGCCTGCCGGAAGAGATCCTCGGGCTCAGCCAATCCCCGGGCCAAAAGCTCCCTCCCAACGTCCGCCGCCTCCTCAAACCTTCCCAACCGCGCCAGACACTGTCGGCGCAAGCGGATCGCGTTACCGTCCGGCATTTCGTTCTCCGCACGGCCGAGTTCCCCCAGCGCGTCTGCGTAGCGGCGCGACCGGATCAACAGGTCGATATTGGAACTCTCAATCTGGCCGTGCATGGTCAGGCTTTCCCAATCACAACACCTCGCGCAATGCTGCTGACACGCGCGCGACGGCCGCATCTTCGAGTTGCGGGTACATTGGAAGGGAAAGAATGCGCCCAGCGGCGGCTTCCGTGAAAGGCAGCCCCCCTGGTCCCAGCGGAACGCGCCCACGATAGGCAGGTTGCTGATGGACCGGCACCGGATAATGCACGCCGGTCATCACGCCCAGCCTTCTCAACGCAGCCTGAATTTCATCACGCCCATCCACCGACAAGACATACTGGTGGAAAACATGCGTCCCGTCAGCGCGCCTGAGGGGTGGCTGCAGGCCGAGGTCCTCCACGACAGCGTCGTAGGCTCTCGCGACAGCCTGCCGACGGCGATTCTCGCTTGGTAGATCCGCGAGCCGAACGCGCAGAATGGCGGCCTGCAGTTCGTCGAGGCGGCTATTCTGTCCTGGCGTATCGCTCACGTACCGGCTTCGCCAGCCATATTGACGCAAAGCGCGCAGCCGCTCGGCCAAGGCTGGATCATCGGTGACAACGGCCCCGCCGTCGCCGAGCGCACCGAGGTTCTTGGTTGGATAGAAGCTGAAGGTGCCCATCGCGCCATACCCCCCCACCGGACGATTCCGCCACGTTGCGCCATGGGCCTGGGAACAATCCTCTATGATGGTCAGGTGTTCTCCCGCCAGATCAAGGATAGCATCGAGATTGACCGGTTGCCCGTACAGATGAACCGGGATCACAGCCTTGATCCGTCCTCCGGTGGGATCGTTCTCGAGGGCGGCGGCCAAGGTCCGCGGATCCATTCCATAGGACGCGTCCACGTCCACCAGGACCGGAATCGCTCCAACCTGCTCCACTGCCGCAATCGTCGCCACGGCTGTATGGGAGACGGTCACGACGGCGTCACCTGGCCCGACATCGGCGGCCAGCAGTGCCAATACCAACGCGTCCGTCCCACTGGCGACGCCAACGGCATGCCTCACGCCGACAAATGCCGCGAACTCCGCCTCGAAAGCCTCGACCTCGGGGCCGAGAATATACCAGCCGCTCTCCAGAACGCGCCGGACAGCCTCGTCGATCGCGTTGCGATGAGCAAGGTAGTTCGCTTTCGGGTCGGTCTGCGGGACGACGTCAGTGGCCATGGTAAATCCTGCATCCAGCGTCAGAGATAATGGTTCAAGTTATGACGATAATATTCCAAAGTGCGACGCAACCCCTCCTCAAAAGACACTTTGGGCCGCCATCCGGACACCTCGCGGAAGGCCCGATCGTCAGCATAATAGTCGCCGATATCGATACGCTTGCGCTCGGCGGGAAATTCGTGCACGGAGAAGGAACCACCCCCGATCGCCACCAGCGTCTCCGCCGTCTTGAGCAGACTAACGGTCCCGTCTCCACCGAGATTGAATGCTTGCCCCTCCAAACGAACGTTCATGGCCGCGTGTAGCAAGGCGGTCACCGCGTCGTCTACATAAGTAAAATCACGCAGTTGTTCCCCTCCCCAAACTTCGATCGGCCGCTGCTCCAGCACAGCCCGGATCCAAACACCAAGGAATGTCTGCCGCGCATCCTTGATTCGCATGCGCGGGCCATACGTATTGGTCAGGCGCAACACCGCGGCGCGCAAGCCGTAAACCTTATTGTAGAGCAGATGATAAAATTCGCCCGCAAGCTTGTTGATACCGTTCACGTCGACGGGGTTCAGAGGATGCTGCTCGTCCACGGGAAGATACTGCGGCCGGCCATAGATCTGCCGCGTACTAGCAAAAACAATCTTCACCGAAGGGTTGTTCTGGCGGCAGATCTCAAGAAGGCTAAGTTGAGCGGTGCCATTGATCGAAAGATCCGTCAAAGGATCGTGCATCGAATCCAGATGCGACGTTTGCCCAGCCAAATTGAAAATCAACTCACGGTCACATGCAAGGGCCCTTAGGCTGTGCTGATCACGAATATCCGAGATATTCACCCGTATACAGCCCTCGAAACCCTGAATGTTGAAGATATTGCCGCCATACTCGGGAACCAGACTGTCAACGACGACCACGTCGGCGCCAAGTTCCGCCAGGCGACGCGCCAGCGTCGAGCCGATGAAGCCGAGCCCGCCAGTGATCATCACCCGACGCTCGCGCCAAAAGGCAGGGTCTTCGGGATTCCGGACAACGGATGCGGCGGAGTCGTTCATCGGTCCATCCCCTTCGATATGCCTGTCCAATACCATTTCAGGGCAACATAATGAAGAGGGTGTTAATTCAGCCTATGCGCCACGCGGAACGCCGCCGCCGCCGATTTTATCGATGACATTCTGAGTTTCCACGTCATAGACTTTGCAACGGCACTCGCCGAACCTACCGCAGGGGCTCCGACTTTAGGGAACACGAAGGCCGCTTATGCGAAACGACGACTCGGCTTGGGTCAAAGAGGTGCTCTGCTCACACGAATTCGCCAGGATTCTAAACTCCGGCATTGTAGCATCTGTCATTTACCCGTACTTTGAACGTCCCGATTATCTGCTACGATCGATTGCCAGTGTCCTGGAACAACGGGGACATGGCTTTACGCCGAAGCAAATCGAGATCGTTGTCGTTGATGACGGAAGCGCGGATACCTCTGTCGCCACACGGCTGCCGAAAGGTGTCATATATCTCTGGCAACCCAAAAATCTCTTCGGTGCCAGCCGCGCCCGAAACACGGGTGCCAAGGTGTCGAACGGAAAGTACCTGTTCTTCGTGGATCCCGATGTTATTCTAGATCCTTTTTATATCGCGTCCGCGCTGGAACAATTCCGCCAACATGGCGACCGAATTCTACAGTCCGGCTACATCTGGGACTACTTTTATCAAGGCTGCGAGGATCCGCGGACCGAGGCCGGTGTGTGGGAACACCCCAATCGCCCGACCCGCCGATTCTTTCAACTCGCGTCTGGCGCGGCAGCCATGGCGCGCACGCTCTTCATCGAAGCCGGTGGCTTCGATGAAGACCTTATCTACGGGGGGTGGGAAGACATCGAGTTCGGTGATCGTGTTGGCCGGCTTCCCGGCACGACCATCCTCTTCAACACGGGAATGGAGTGCCGGCACATCGCTCACCCGCCATCCCCTCGCCAGGACGCGCCGGAACTCAGCCTGGAAATCTGCCGAATCAAGCACCCGGCATTCTACGAAGACTATGTGATCCGCGGCATGCGATGACGACAGATCTTCCTATCCGGGTGACGTCCCCGCCAATCCTGACTTCGCCGTGGGGCTGTGGCCGGTCTGACGCCGGCGAACTGATGCGGGCGGTGCGCTACGCCTGCGACACTGCGAATGTCAGACGCCGACGGGCATTTCTCACTCACGCCGGTGACGGTGGTCGCGCCGCTTTCTGGCGTGGGCTGTTCGGGCGCGTTGACACCCTGATCGAAACGAACACCGCCCTGGCCATAGTAGCCGACGGGCCACATCGCGCCTATTACGGGCAACCGCTTTCACCATCGCGTTTCCGCATCAAGAGTGCCATGGACAGCGTCGACGCGCTTGTAATCCAGGCTCAGACACTATCCAGTGCTATGTCCTTCTATTTTCTGTTTCGACGCCGATTGACGTGTCCAGCGATCGTGTTTTTCGTCTGGGAGCCGGAAAATCCGGGCGCTGGCACGCTCGTGAGGCTATTGGAGAAGGGAAGGCTCGACGGAACCATGCACCTCCTTTCCGAGGTAGCGGTACATCCCGACGGCCGATACTTGGCGTTCGAAGTGTTCGACGCGGCGATTCCCGATTTCACTCCGAAGGGAAGTGCGCCAATGTGGTCGCCTCCGGCACCAGTTGCACAGACGCGGGTGATCCCCGCAGTGCGGACGCTGATCGATCACATATATGGCTACCAGGTGCTGCGTTGGTACGGGTGCTTCCTGGCATTGCGTCACGGCACTCGGCTTGATCGGGCGGAGGACGTCTTCTTACTGCCCCAGGCAAGCTGCAGGGTCGAGGCATCCATCAGCGCCCTTCTCCAGAGCCTGTGTTTGGAACCAGACCCAGACAGTGCCGAACGGGCCGACAGGCTGGCCGCCAAGATCATCGCCCAAAGCCGAACCGGCGCACTGTCCGTCTGGGGTATGGGCAGCGACCTGCTCCGGGCATTGATAGGCAGTGTCGACCTCAAGGCCCATTTCGAAGGAGGGGGAATCAGGATCGTCGATCGCGCGCTGGCCGGCCAGGTATTCTTTGGCAATCCAATTATGGAGCCGGAAGCCCTCACCAATACCGCTGAACCGATCATCCTTACGGCTGCTTCACCCGGCACCCGTGTGGCAATTCTTACAGATGCCCGGTCATACGGCATTCCCCTCAGCCGGATGGTCGATCCCTATACACTGCCAACCTGATGAACAGGTAGGGGCTTGGCTCCGCGCCCGTCAACCTCGCCGTTCGCGCGCGAAATCGTCCGGCTCGTAGACGACCACCTTGCTGCCGCCAACGTCGAAGCGCACGGGAACAGCAATCAAGTCCTTGAAGTGCTCGCGCAAACGCGCCTGCCGCTCCGGCGGGACGTACAGCAGCAGGAAGCCGCCGCCGCCAGCCCCCAGCAGCTTGCCGCCCAGCGCACCATGGGCGAGCGCACTCTCGTACAGGTCGTCGATGGCCGAATTGGAGACGCTGGACGACAGCTCGCGCTTCAGCATCCAGCTCTCGTGCAGCAGGCGGCCCATGTCCTCCAGCGGGCGTCCGCCGCCATCGAGGATCGCCGCCGCCTCGTCAACCATCTGGCGCAGCGTGCGCAGCTGCGTCTCGCGCTTGTCCAGGTTGGCGATCTTGTCCTTGGCGATGTCCGTGGCGTAGCGGGAGAAGCCGGTGAAGTAGAGCACCAGATGGTCCTGCAGCGCCTCCCGCCGTTCACGGTCGATGATCAGCGGCGTCACGTCGATCGACCCGTCGGCGTGGAACTCGATGCGGTTCAGCCCGCCGTAGGCCGCCCACACCTGGTCCTGCGATCCGACGTTCTCGGCGATGACCTCCTGCTCGATGCGGATCGCCTCCTGTGCGAGGTGCCGCTTGCTGACCATCCGGCCCTGGTGGGCGTACAGCGCGTTCAGCAGCCCCACCGTGAAGGCCGAGCTGGAGCCCAGGCCGGAGCGGGCCGGCAGGTCGCCGTCGTGGTGAATCTCGAGCCCGTCGGTGACGCCCATGTCCCCCAGCACGGCACGCACCGCCGGGTGCTTGATCTCGGCGATGTCGTTCACCAGCTCGACGTTGGAATAGACGATGCGGTGCCGGTGCGCGAAGAACGGCGGCAGCGTGCGCAGGCTGATGTAGCAGTACTTGTCGATGGCGCCGCCGATCACCGCGCCGCCGTGCTTGCGGTACCATTTCGGATAGTCGGTGCCGCCACCGAAGAAGGAGATGCGGAACGGGGTCCGGGTGAGGATCATGGAGCCCCCCCTACGATCACGCTGGCCGCCTTGGCGAGGCTTTCCGGCGTGCCGATGTCGATGAACCGCCCATGCACCACGTGGGCGTGCAGCGTGCCGGCGGGCAGCCGCTCCAGCACGTCGCGCTCCAGCGACGCGGCGCCCGACGCGGCGAGGCGGTCGAGGAAGGCGGCGGAGAGCAGGTAGACGCCAGCGTTGATGGTGCCGCTGCCGGGCGTCTTCTCGACGAAGCGTTGGATGCGCCCGTCGGCCCCGACCTCGACACGGCCGAAGCGGGCGGCGTCCTCCACCTCCACGCACAGCACCGACGCCTCCGCCCCCGACAGCCTGTGCGAGGCGACGAAGGCGCGCAGGTCGGCGTCGACGAAGGTGTCGCCGTTCATCACGAGGACGAGGTCGCTCTTCAGTTCGTCGTGCACGAAGCGCAGCGCGCCCGCCGTGCCCATCGGCCGCGGCTCGATCGCACACACCACGTCCAGGCTGTGGTGCGAATCGCCCTGCGCCAGCCACGCGGTGACGCGGTCGGCCAGATGCCCCAGGCACAGCACCACCCGCTGCGCGCCGAAGCCCGCCAGGTAATCCAACAGGTGGCCGAGGAACGCGCGCCCGGCGACCGGCGCCAGCACCTTGGGTGTATCGCCCAGCACGCCGCGGATGCGTGTGCCCAGCCCGCCGGCCAGGACGGCGACGTCGATCGTCTCGAGAGCTTGCTTAGGCTGCACCGGCGACCTTCTTCTGTGTCGTGTCGCCGCCGTCGGCCTCCTCCAGCAACTGGCGGCGCAGGGTGTGCCGCGTCATGTGCCGGATGTGGGCGCTGGTCGCGGCGCCGAAGCGCTGGTCGACCATCTTCAGGTAGCGCGGGTTGGAGAAATACTCGGTGAAGGCGGCGTCGCGGAAGCGCAACACCTCAGCCGCCGACGCCTTTTCGGTCGCCAGCGGCTTGCAGTCGTAGCTGTGTTGCGAGAAGCCGCTCCAGCTGTCCGGCAGATCCCATCCCTTCTCGACCGCTTGCGCGTAGAGCGGTGAACCGGGATACGCCATGGCGGAGTAGAAGTTGGCGAACTCGCAGTTCAACTCCTTGGCAAGGTCGAGCGTCTCGCGCATGGACTGGAGATCGTCGTCCGGCAAGCCGAAGATGTAGTTGCCGATGACGTTGATGCCCGCTTCCTGGATGGCGCGCACGATGCCGACGATGTCCTCGCTCCGCAGCGCCTTCTTGGCGCCGTCGCGCACGTGCTTGGAGCCGGATTCGATGCCGAGCGCCAGCCAGCGCACGCCGGCGCGGCGCAGCATCTCCAGCATCGCCGGCTTCACCGTGTCGACGCGGGCGTAGGCCCAGAAGTTCAGCGTGTTGCCCAGCGCCTCGTTGCGCGGGATCAGCCCTTCGCAGATCGCCGTGACGTGCTTTTCGTTCAGCACGAACATCTCGTCGACGATCTTGAAGGTGCGCACCCCGTACTGCTCGACCAAGATGTCGATTTCCCTCAGCACCGCTGCCGGGCTGCGGAAGCGGTAGCCGTTCTTGCCGAAGGGCGCGTTGATGCAGCAGAAGCTGCATTTGTACGGGCATCCCAACGTCGTGTAGATCGACGCATAGGGCATGCGCGTGTCCATGGCGCCGAAGCACTGCCAGTTGTGCGCCCGGTACTTGTCCATGGGCAGCAAGTCCCACGACGAGCCCGGCAGGTCGCGGTCGAGGTCCTCGACGTTGGCCGCCGGCAGCGTGCGGCGCAGCTCGCCGTCCTGCCAGTAGACGATGCCGGGGACCTCGGCGAAGTCCGGCGCCGTGTCCTCCGGGCGCTCGGCCTTCAGGACGCGCAGCAGCGCGTCCACGGTCACCGGTCCTTCACCGGTGCAGGCGAAGTCCACCGCCTCCTCGCGCAGGGTGCGCTCGGGCAGTGCCGCCACATGGCCGCCGACGATGACGATGGGCTGTGCCGCGTCACGCTCTTTGACGGCGCGGCAGACGGCGCCCGCCGCCGGCATCGACTGGGTCGACGCGGACGGCTGGTGGCCGTAGACGATCATGGCGACGAGCCGCGGCTTCAACTCGGCCACGCGCTCGGCCACGGCCTCGGGTCCCCACCCTTCGGCCTCGCTGTCGATGATGGCGACGCGGTGGTCGCGCAGCCGGCAGTAGGTGGCGATCAGCCCGCACCACAGCGGCGGCTCGATGGCCGTCAGGTCGTTGGCGAGCGTCTGGTACACCTGGCCGCGCCCGCCCGGGTGGATGAGCACGAGGTCGAGGCGTTCGCCGTCCGTGGGCGGTCCTTCCCGCATCACACGTTGCCGTGCACGGCGTTGCGCACCATCCGGTACCCCTTGATCAACTCCCGTATGCCGTCGTTGAGCGAGAAGGCCGGGGCGTAGCCGGTGCCCTCGATCCGCTCGTTGGAGACGATGTAGTCGCGCTTGTCTGGATCCTCGCCGATCGGCGCCTCCAGGAAGACGAACTTCGGCAGGTGCTCGCGGATCTTCTCGCACAGCTCCCACTTGGAGAGGTTGGCGTCCGACAGGCCGACGTTGTACGGCCGGTCCTTCATCGTCTCGAAGTTCTCCAGGCCATGCAGGAAGGCGCGCGCGACGTCGCGGATGTGGATGTAGTTGCGCTTGAAGTGCGGCTCAAACAGCACCACCGCGCGGTCGTACACGGCGCGGTAGACGAAGTCGTTGACCAGCAGGTCGATGCGCATGCGCGGCGCCATGCCGAACACGGTGGCGAGGCGGAAGGAGATGGCGTTGCCGCGCTCCAGCACCGCCGCCTCGGCCTCCACCTTGGTGCGGCCATACAGCGAGATCGGGCGCAGCGGGCTGTCCTCGGTGCAGAATTTGCCCGCCTCGCCGATGCCGTAGCCGGAGTTGGTGACCGGCATCATGATGCGCTGCTCGCGCGACAGCAGGCGGATCAGCGTCAGCACCGCGTCGCGGTTGGTGCTCTCGGCGCCCAGCTTGTCGTTGTCGCACAGCGGGGCACCGACCAGGGCGGCCAGCGGAACCACCACGTCGGCCGACTTGATGAGCGGCTTGAGGACGCTCTCGTCACGGGCGTCGCCGCGCACCACGTCGAAGTCCGGGTGCGCGCACACGCTCGCCAGCGAGGTCTGCTTGAACATGAAGTTGTCCAGCACGGTCACGCGATGGCCGGCGTCCAGCATGGCCGGCACCATGATGGATCCCAGGTAGCCGGCGCCGCCGGTGACGAGGATGTTGAGCTTCTCGGTCATGGTGTCCTGTCCTTCAGCGGCACGCACGGTCGAGCACCTCGCGCAGGCGGGTGATCTGCGGCGTCAGGTCGTGCGGGTGGTTGCCGACGAAAAATCCGAGATCGTGCGCCAGATACGCGTTCTCGATCGCGCCGACGGTGTCGTAGTCGTAGTGCTTCAGCACGTCGTGCCGCAGGAAGCAGCCACCGGTGATGATGCGGAAGCCGATGTCGGCCCCCTTCAGGGCGGCGAAGACCTTCTCCCGGTCCGGGTTGCGGGCCGGGTTGAGAATGACCGTGAAGCTGAAGGCGGACGAGACGCCGTTCTCGCGCTGGATGATGAAGCGCTCGTCGCCGGCGAACAGCTCCTGGAACAGCACCAGGTTCTTGCGGCGCTGCGCGGTCATCGCCGGCAGCTTCTTCAGCTGCTCGCGCCCCACGGCACCCTCCAGCTCCAGCGGGCGGACGTTGTAGCCGGGCAGGATGAAGCGGTACGCCTCGAAATGGTCGGACGAGCGGCGCTCGTACAGCGGCGTGTCGGGCGGCAGGTCGCGGGTCCAGCCGTGCGCGCGCATGGAGCGGCAGAGGTGCGCCAGTTCCAGGTCGTCGGTCAGGATCATCCCGCCTTCCATCGTCGAGATGTGGTGCGAGAAGAAGAAGCTGAAGGTGTTGAGGTCGCCGAAGGTGCCGGCCTTCTTGCCGTTCAGCTCGGCGTCCATCGACTCGCAGTTGTCCTCGATGAAGTACAGGCCGTGCGCATCGGCGAAGGCGCGCATCACGTCCAGCGCGGCCGGGTTGCCGAGGATCGACACCGCGACGATGGCGCGCGTCTTCGGCGTCAGCGCCTGCTCCAGCTTGGCGACGTCGATGTTCAGCGTGTCCAGCTCGACGTCGACGAAGCGCAGCTTCAGCCCGTACTGCTGGAGCGGGTGGTAGGTGGTGGCCCAGGAGATGGCCGGGACGATCACCTCGTCCCCGCGTTCCAGCGGCCGGTCCTTCTTGTAGAACAGCGACGCGACAGCGACGAGGTTGGCCGAGGAGCCGGAGTTCACCATGACGCCGTGCTTCATGCCGAAGTAGGCGGCGAATTCGCGCTCGAACGCGGCAACCTGTTCGCCCATGGTGAACCGGCCGGACGCGATGACACGCTGCATCGCTTCGATTTCCTCCGTCCCCCAGGAGGGAGCGGCCAACTCGTAGAACATCGTCTCAGGGTCTCCTTGTCATCCGCAGCGCGGCTCAGAATGGTCCGCGGAACTGAGTCTGGTAAGCAAGCTTTGTGCGCTCCGGATCCGGAACCCAGCCGGCTGCCTGCGGACGGACCATGGCGTGCACCGTCGCGGCCACGGTGCCGGGGTTTGGATAGAACTGCGCCTCGAGAGGCGGCGACGGCGGACACGATGTCGGAGCGAAGCCGATGCGCTTGACGGCGATACCGGCATCCGGCCCCGCGCGCTCCAGCACACCGGCGACGATCTCTGCCCCGGCGCCGCACGCGGTCCAGCCGTTGTCGGCGACCAGTAGGCGGCGGGTGCGGCGGGCCGAGTCGACGATAGTGTCGAGGTCCAGCGGCGTCAGCCAGATCGGATCGATGATCTCGGCCGATATGCCGGCCTCGGCCAGCAGTTCGCGGGCGCGCAGGCACTCCACCACCATGTTGGAGATGCCAACCACCGTGATGTCGTCGCCCTGCGCCACGACACGCGCCTTGCCCGGCAAGACCTCGTAGGGCGCTTCCGGCACGTACGCCTCGGTGGGGTACAGGAGCCGGTGCTCCATGAAGATGACGGGGTTGTCGTCGCGGATGGCAGCGATCATGCACCCCTTGGCGTCGTGCGCGTTCGACGGCGCCACCACCTTCAGCCCCGGCACATGCATGAACATCGAGTGCAGCGCCTGGCTGTGCTGGGCTCCCTGCCCCCACGACTTGCCGATCATGGAGCGCACGACCATCGGAACGCTCGTCGTCCCACCGTACATGTAGCGGGCCTTGGCGGCGATGTTCACCAGCTGGTTCATGCACAGCAGCAGGAAGTCCATGCGGATATGCGTGTGCACCGGCCGCATGCCGGACATGGCCGCGCCGATGGCCACACCGGTCATGGCGTCTTCCGATAGCGGCGTGGTGAACACCCGCTCCGCCCCGAACTCGGCCAGCAGCCCGCGGGTCGAGCCCTGGATCGCCTTATGGTCGTCGACGTCGAGACCGAAAACGAAAACAGTCTCGTCGCGCCGCATCTCCTGCGCGAAGGCCTCGCACAGGGCGTCGACGTAGCGCAGCAGGCGCCCCTCAGGCATAGACGTGGTCATAGAGATCCTCAGGGTCCGGGAAGGGCGTCTCTTCGGCGAAGGCGAAGGCCTGGGTGACGGCGTTGCGGATGTCGGCGTTGATGCGCTCTACGACCGACGGATCCAGCATGCCAGCCAAGCGGGTCACCTGGTCGGCGGCGACCCACGGCGCCAGCTCGGCAGCCGGTCGGTAGCCCTGGTCGTAGTCCTGGTTGGGACCGACGTGTTCTTGCCAGCGATAACACGCCACCTCAAGGAAGGCGGGGCCGCCACCGGCCCGCATGGCCTCGACGGCGCCCTTCGCCGCGTTGCGCACGGTGAAAACGTCGCCGTCAGTCAGCTTCTCCGCGGGAATGCCGAAGGTAGCGACACGCTCGGCCAGCCGGTCGGTCGCCCAACGCTTCGACAGCGGTTCGTGGATGGCATAGCCGTTGTTCTCGCACACGAACAGGATGGGCAGCTTGTGGAGCGCTGCGAAGTTTAGCGTTTCATAAAAGCAGCCCTCCTCGCTGGCGCCGTCGCCAAGGAAGCAGGCAACCACCGCGCCGGTGTTCTGGCGCTTGGCAGCCAAAGCGAAGCCGGCGGCGACGGGGATGGAGGTACCGACTACGGCCGAGGCACCGATAACGCCGACGCTCAAGTCGACAAGGTGCATAGAGCCGCCGCGCCCCTGCGCACAGCCGGCCTTTTTGCCGTACATCTCCGCAACCATTTTCTTCAGGTCACCGCCCTTGGCGAGATAAGTGGCATGGCCACGATAGGTGATTGACACGCGATCATGCGGCTCAAGCACGTCACAGACGCCTACGGAAATGAATTCCTGCCCAATGGACAGATGCACCGGGCTCTTGATCCGGTCACTCGGATAGATGCGCGCGACCTCCTCCTCCACCAAGCGGATCAAGAAAAGCCCCCGGTACAAACGCTCCACATCATGTGAGCTAAAGGTGCGGTACGTGCCGCCAGTGGTCGAATGGTCTGATCCTGTGCGCACAGACATCTGCGTCCTTCCTCCGCTGACACGTCCCGGCCGGTAGCGCCATACGCCCGTTGTCGGTGCGCACCTGCATCGTCCCACCGTCGGCCGTTTCGACCATGTCGACATATGCGCAACAGCATTAATTATCGATGAATGCGGCTTGCTGCCCTGCCGCTACTCCCGCCTCACGTAGCGTTGAATATAAGGGTAGGCGTTATAGACATTGAAATCCCCCAGCTGCTTCAATATTCGCATTATGTCTAAAACATGTTGACTGGCCACAATGATAGAAGCCGCAGCAAGATCTGCTATAGAGATCTCCGTAATAGCACGAACCGGCAGATCCCATGCGCTTCCCGAACGAGCACTGTCAAGGAAACCTGATATCTTGATTCCCTCATGCTTCAACAACTCTAAATGCACAAGTCGCCCGCCCCGCGAACTGCCATAAATGAGAACGGGCCTGGTCCGATCAAGCGCCGCAAAGTCCGACACGTCATGCAATAGCGGTACTCTGTCCAAAAGAGCGTGCCCCAAGTCACCGGGCGGCGCCAAACGGGGCCGCGGGCCCGTCGCCCACCCGCCGGGCCGGCCAGGGTCAAGCCGCTCCAATCGTTCGAGATCCGCACGCGCCGCCGGATCCATTTTCACAAGGCCAGCCGAACCCACCCGCAGGCTGATCAACCAAGTGGGAACAGGGTCGGACGTCGCGGCAAGCCTCCGTATAAGAAACAGCGATGACGCATGCGCCAGTTCGGGATCCCGCAGCAACCGCTCGGACAGGCAGCGGGATCGCGCCAGAACCGCGCTTGGCGGAAAGTCACCATAGTCGCCTGGCGCTTCGCCACGACGCGGCCCCCTTGTCGGCACCACAGACGTTGCCTTGCCCTCCTCCCGCGCAGCCATGGCGAAAACCATCTCAGTTCCGGACTCCCGCGCGGTGCGCAGAAGAATGGAGGCATGATTCGGAAAAAGGATATCGCCCGCCTCAATAACTCCGAACCAAGGTGCGCCAACAGCGCGTAATCCTGACCACAAGGCGGTGCTCGGGCATTCCGCACGCGGCGCGGGCACGACGCGGACCTCGCACGACGCAGCGGCAGCCCGGGCCAGCGCCGCGTCGAGGCCAGGGCACATTCCAACTACGATCAGACCGATCGGACGGTGGCTCTGCGCCACAATACTCGCAATTGTCCGATCCAACGCATCCGTGCATGCCCCGTGGGCAAGCAGGACGAATTCGACCGCTTCGTCCTCTGCATCCTTGGCCGCCTGGAACCCACAGTTCCGACGGATATCCGCCAACACGCGTGGCCAAGCGTCCATCAGACCGTCCAGCGTGAAGCGCTCATTGAAAATGGTCTGTGCACGAACCGCCTTAGCACGCGCCTCATCGATATTGGTACGAGCCCAGCGGACGCAGTTTATGATCTGATCTGCGACGGCATCCTCGGCGGCATCTGCATCGATGGATAGCACCGAATCACCAAAATGAGTGTCAATGAACGGATGCCGCCCACAGACAATCAGGGCACCGGCCGCCGCCAACTCGAAAACCCGCATGTTAGGCAAGCCGCTGGCAACGTGTCCCGGCAAGTGAAGGCAAAGGCCGATTCCGCACTGATTGGCAGCCGCTATGGTCGATTGCCCATCGAATGGAAGCGTTCCGGCATAGGCATGCGCCAAGTACTGCCAGCGCCTCGCGGGGCCGTACGCAGCGATCACATCGGCTGCGGCGAGATGCTTGAAAAGCCGCTCGAAGCGAAGCCCATCCCAGTTCGAACCAACGTAGAACAGACGGCTCTCCGGCCCGACCCGCGGCGGCAAGGCGAGCGCATGGGTCGACGGGTAGATCGGCGCTGTAATCACCGGCTTGTAGACCGGGAAGAAGTTTGCCTGCACAAAGCGCCGCATTGCTGGGCCGGCTGTGAGAAACCCATCGTAGGATAGAACGCGCGCCAAGGCCTGCGCATCGTCCTCGAAGTGCACCGTCGGATTCCAGAGGCAACCGAGCGTCGGGAAGGGCGTCGCCTTGGGAGCTTGGTGATGCAAAGAGACGACGAGGTCGGGAGCAAAGGCTTCGATCTCGGCCGCATCATGGGCGACCTCAACAAGCCATCCCTTCCGGGCGCCCGCGACGGCCATCCGCATGGACAGTTCCCGCTCCGCCGAGGGCTCCGTACACCCAAATGGATTATGCAAAGCAACGCGCATGCGGTCCCATCGGTTCAGCTACGGGGCCGCTCCGTCCCGTGACCCTCGTTCAGACTGTTCAGGATGAACAGGCGCACTTATAAAGCATGATTGCCGGATGGCCGCAACTGAGCTGGTCCCCGTTTCCCGGACAGTTGGATAAGCTTGGTTCGCCCGATGGAAAGGGCGGAGCCGATGGCAGGGAATCGGAAGCGGTATTCAGCGGAGTTCAAGGCGAAGGTAGCGCTGGAGGCGATCCGGGGCGACCTCACGGTTTCGCAGCTTGTGGCCAAGCATGGTGTGCACCAGACGCTGATCAACGCCTGGAAGCGGCAAGCCGCTGAAGGCATGGCGGCGGTGTTCTCGGATAAGGCGGAGGTGGCCCAGGCGTCACATGCCGCCGAGGTCGAGACACTGCACGCCAAGATCGGCCAGCTCGTGGTGGAACGCGATTTTTTCGCAAGGCCTCCGGTCGATGAGCGTCGGTCGGAGGCGGCAGATGATCGAGCCCGAGCACCCGCGGCTCTCGCTCGTCCGGCAGTGCAAACTGGTGTCGATCAGCCGCTCCGCGTACTACGGGCTGGTCCGCGGTGAAGGGTCGTTGAACCTGGCGCTGATGCGCCTGATCGACGAGCAGTTCCTGGGGACGCCGTGGTACGGCTCGCGGCAGATGGCCCGCCACCTGCGGCGGCAAGGCTACGAGGTCGGACGCAAGCGGGTGCGGCGGCTGATGGCCAAGATGGGTTTGGCGGCGGTGTACCAGCGGCCGCGGACGACGGTGCGCCACCCGGATCACCGGATCTGGCCCTACCTACTGCGCAACGTGGTGATCGACCGCCCCAACCAGGTCTGGTGCGCCGACATCACCTACATTCCCATGCGGCGCGGCTTCCTCTACGTGGTCGCGGTGATGGACTGGGCCACACGCAAGGTGCTGGCGTGGCGGCTGTCGAACACCAAGGACGTGGAGTTCTGCATGGCCGCGCTGGAGGAGGCGCTGGCGCGCCACGGGCGGCCGGAGATCTTCAACACCGATCAGGGGAGCCAGTTCACCAGCCTGCGCTTCACCGGCATCTTGACCAAGCCGAGCGCGGGCGGTGGATGGACAACGTGTTCATCGAGCGGCTGTGGCGGTCGATGAAGTATGAGTGCGTGTACCTCCATGCCTTCGAAACCGGCAGCGAGGCGCGGGCTGGGCTCGGCCGGTGGATCACCGACTGCAACTCCCAGAGACCGCATTCGGCACCTCGGTGGCAGGACGCAGAACGAGGCCTACGCGGGCATCCTGGACGGCATCCCTTTGGCGGCGTGATGGACGCCTGAACCAAGCTTATCCCAGCCGTCAAACTGTCCGGGAAACGGGGACCAGTTCATCACACCGTGCTGTCAGTTGCACCTTCGTATGCTACAATTACGCCCCGCCATGCGAGCGGCACACGCAGGAAACATCGGCTGGATGACAGATTTGAGTCCCCCCCAAGAGTACAACGACCCGTTGATCGCGGAGGTAGTGGTCCGCAAGACCGAGCGCGCTGCCAGGGATATGGCTTCCCACCCGCCTCCGGCAAGCGATTCCGCCACCCTTCTAATGGCGATCCTCGCGGCGCGGGAAGGAGCGGATGCCGCGTGCATTCTTGACATCGGCGGCGCGGCGGGCATCCATTGCTTCGTTTTCCGCCGCGCGTTCCCACATGTGCCGGTGCGATGGGCCGTCGTGGAGACACCAGCGATGGTTGAGCGCGCCCGCACGTTGGAAGGCGACGGCCTGCGTTTCTTCACCTCCGTCGAGGCTGCCCGCACTTGGCTGGGGAAACTCGACGTCATTAATTGTTCCGGATCGATCCAGTACATGCCGGAACCGGAACACACCCTCGAGCAGTTGCTCGGGCTTAGAGCACGGTATGTCGCGATCAGCCGGCTTCCGCTACTGAAAGTAGACCGGGAGACGAGAATCGAGACGTCACGTCTAGCCGACAACGGTCCTGGCCCACTGCCACCCGGATTGGTCGATATTGAGGTACATTATCCGGTAACGATCATGAGTCGAGAAAGTTTCCTCGGCATTCTTTCCGTTGACTATCGGCTTTTGGCAACTACTGACGCAAAGCCATCGGGCTTTGAGAAAGATGGACGCGCAATCCTTCAATACAGCTACCTTTTTTCTCGAAATTAGCGGCCAGATCAACAATGGAACATTATTGCACATACTTTGATAGGCATTATCTCAGTCGCGGCATGGCACTGCTTTCGTCGCTACAGGAGCACGCGCAACCCTTCCACCTTCACGTTCTGTGCCTGGATGACGAAACATTCAGATTTCTGCGCGATCAGGATTTTACAGATGTAACTCCGATCCGACTCGACGCGCTCGAATTGTCAGACCCTGAACTCGCGCGAGCCCGCAGCACGAGGAGCCTCGTCGAATACTATTTCACCATCACGGCCCCCTGGGCTCTTTTTGTACTAGACAGAAACCCTGAAATATTCCGCCTGACATACCTGGACGCAGACATATACTTCTTTGCATCCCCCGCCCCGCTATTTGAAGAGATTAGCGACAGTTCTATCACCATCATCCCTCACCGTTTTTCTCTTGTTAACCACGCCGCCCGCAGCGCCGGCGTGTTCAACGTAGGATGGATTACTTGGCGCCGTGACGCCGCCGGCTTGGAATGCCTGCGCGAGCATCGGGCACGCTGCCTGACGTGGTGTTACGACTACATTGATGGCACTCGCTTTGCCGACCAACGCTACCTTGACGACTGGCCTACCCGATATCCCGGCGTTCATGTCGTCACCCACCCAGGCGCCAACCTTGCTCCTTGGAACCTGGACGCGCACGCGCTTTCCCGCAGCGACGGCCGCATCCTCGTGGATGGGCAGCCGTTACTTTTCTATCACTATCATGCTCTAAAGCAGCAAAGGGACAAGGGCTTCGACCGCGACGTTGAGAATTGGATCTCACACTCTCCGAACAGGCCGGATCCGGACATCGTCGAGGCGATCTACACTCCCTATGAGCGCCTAGTCACGAATCCTCCCGGCCTCAAGCGCGACGGCCGGGCTATTCAGTTGCCCGACGGTATCCGGACGGTTCGTCAGGCACATCCAATGGCCCACCTGCCCGCGTGGGAGTACAGCCCGAGAGGCTGGATCGAACCTAGTGACGCTGTGCCAGGCTGGGACCGCCCGGAGGTGGCCACCGCGCTCGAGCGGCGGCTTGCCATGATGCGCCGCCGCCTCGGTACAACCACTCCGCTGGGAAGCGACGCGCCTCTGCACAACGCCATGATGTCACTGGCCTATGTCGCGGCGCGCGCGGCGGCGGGGCGGCCACGAATAGCTGTGCTGGACTGGGGAGGCGGACTTGGAACGAACCTCCTCGCCATGACGCTTCTGATCCCCGAGACGCGCGTCGCGTATCACTGCCGTGAAGTGCCCGGCATCGTTCAGCGCGGACGGGAACTGATGCCCGATGTACACTTCCACGAGACCGATGACGAGGCCCTTGCCAACTGCTACGACCTTGCGATGGCAAACGCGTCCTTGCTGCCGGGCACCGACTGGAAAGCCATCGTGCGCGGCTTGGCGTCGACCGCCCGCAGCTGGGTCTACTTCGGCCGGGTCCCCGTGGTCGCCAGCGTCGGTTCATTCGTTTTTGTACAGCGCATGTTCCACGTCGATTACGCGACCGCGCGTTGCCAGTGGGCAATCAACCGGGACGAGTTGATGGCTACGGCAGCCGAGGCGGGGCTATCGCTTGACAGGGAGTTCCACTTGCCGGACCGCCCCGCTGTCGTAGGCGCTCCCGAGGCCGTGGAGTTCGCGGGATTCCTGTTTCGCAAGAATGGTGGCGCATGCTGACCCTTTTTGCGGCCCCGAAGCCCTTTGTCGGCCATGCCGGTCTCATCCAGCGCAACGCCATCCGCAGTTGGACGTTGCTGGATCCGGCATGCGAGATCATCCTGTTTGGCGACGAACCGGGTATCGGCGAAACCGCGCGGGAGTTTGGCCTTCGCCATGTTCCTGATCCAAAGACGAACCACTTCGGACTTCCCGTCGTGAATGATCTTTTTGATCGAGCTGAACGGCTAGCCACGAACGATCTTCTTTGTTATGTCAACGCCGATATCATTTTGCCCCCGAATTTCGCAAAGACAACGTATTCGGTTGCCAGTGAGTGCGGTGACTATCTAATGATTGGCCGGCGTATTGACATCGACATTGCAGACCCGGTTAATTTCAGTGGCGACTGGTACGGACGACTGAACACTTTTGCCGAGCACAGAGGCCGGCTGCATGACCGGACGGGCATCGATTACTTTGCGTTTCGCCGCGGCATGTTGGGCGGCTATATGCCCCCGTTCTCCGTCGGACGGGTGATGTGGGACAACTGGACCATTTATTGGGCGCGGCTGAGGTCTATTCCTGTGATCGACGCGACCCAAGCAGTGCGCTGTTTCCATCAAAACCATGACTACGCCCATGCCAAGGCGCCCGCGGGAGGAAATGACGACGTATTCGGCGAGGCGCGAATGGAGTCGCCGCAGCAGAACTGGAACAAGTTGCTCGGCTTTCACGAGATGTTCGCCTATCATATCGGCGACGCCTCTCACTGCCTATTGGATGATCGCCTCGTGCCGGCGGCCTATGTGGGCACCCGTTCGCGCGCACCGTCTCGCCAGCAACTTCCGTTTGAAAATCTCACGTGGCTGCCGGCGCCCGACGTGATTTCGCGTCAAATTCTCTACAACCAGTTTGAAAACAACGAAATCGCCTTTGTCCGTCGCTTCCTTCGTCCGGGAATGACCGTGGTGGATATCGGCGCGCACCATGGTCTCTATAGCCTGCTCGCCTCCGTGCTCGTCGGGGCCACCGGGCGTGTTATTGCCGTCGAACCGTCGCCACGGGAGATGGTGCGGCTTCAGATGCATCTGGCGATCAACCGGATCTCCAATATCGAGGCAATCGCGACGGCGGTCGCCTCCAGGACGGGCCGAGACTTGCTTCAAGTCTATTTGACGAGCGAAAGTGGACGCAGCGCGCTGCGCACCGCCCCCTCCTCAGATCCGCGCACCTTCGTACCGGTCGACACACGCGATCTGGACGGCATCCTCGCCGAACGGAACTGTGGACCGGTGGATCTGCTCAAGATCGATACCGCAGGCTCCGAATACGACGTGCTAGAGGGAGCGCGGGGCGTTCTGGGCAGCGGGCGCCGTCCGGTCATCTTGTGCGATATGGACGAGGTCACGGCACGCCCCTTCGGTGTGTCACGGACCACGTTGCGACTCCGTGTGGAGGAGTCCGGCTACTCCTGGTTCATGGCATGTCCGGACGGCCAATTAGCTCCATTTCCCGACGACGGGCCTTTCAACGGGCCGCTTGTCGCCGTGCCTGACGAACGGATGGCCGAAGTCGACCTCCATGGATCGAGAGGGCTCCCACTCTGAAGGGACGCAACTTGGGGCAGGCCGTTGGTCATCAGCGGCAGCCATTTACGTTCTGTTATCACTTTGGCGATCATGATGACAGTATGGGGGATTCTTTGAGGCCCTTGAGCTTGTGGCACCACAGCAACCATGGTTGTGGTCCCTTTTAGCCTTTTAGGAACCGCTTGGTACCAACTGCCACAGATTGCGAGCAGCCCGCCCTCATGCTTGGAAGCCGGAGATGATGAGCGCGCCAGTTCAGAACGGGCCCACCACTTGACTGAAACGACCCCAAAGAATGCTATTCATTCCGGATAGGACTGCTATGACAACGCACAATTTTTCTGCCTACCAACTCCCGGATAATGACGAAC
>Ga0196976_1000625_pt1 | contig 21386 bp, 15 predicted proteins | sample S3v_513CmetaG_FD_148644 | JGI IMG/M metagenome (GOLD analysis project Ga0196976, IMG submission 148644) | Soil microbial communities from Anza Borrego desert, Southern California, United States - S3+v_5-13C | ecosystem: Environmental > Terrestrial > Soil > Desert | place: USA: California...
TGCCAACTTGCCGATCAGCGGCGCGGGTAGCAGTACACAGCAAATCCTGGGTGGCCTGGCCACTTTCCAGCGCGGCAATGCCAACGCGGTGGTCAGCCAATACGACATCCAGCCCATGGTACAGGTCAATGCCTCAACACAAGGACGAGACCTAGGCGCCGTCGCCAAGGACATCCAGCGCATCCTGGACGAAACCGCGGCTCAAGTGCCCAAGGGCGCGAAGGTGGAACTGCTGGGCCAGGTGAAAACCATGAACAGCGCATTTTCCGGGCTGTTGTTTGGTTTGCTGGGCGCCATTGTGCTGATCTATCTGCTCATCGTGGTTAACTTCCAATCCTGGAGCGACCCATTCGTCATCATCACGGCCCTGCCTGCAGCACTGGCCGGCATCGTCTGGATGCTGTTCGTAACCCATACGCCGCTGTCAGTGCCGGCACTGACAGGTGCCATCATGTGTATGGGCGTTGCTACTGCTAACAGCGTTCTGGTCATCAGTTTTGCGCGTGAGCGCCTGGCAGCGCTCGGCAATTCCACCCAGGCCGCGATAGAGGCAGGCTTTGTCCGCTTCCGGCCGGTACTGATGACTGCACTCGCCATGATTATCGGCATGACGCCTATGGCGCTAGGCTTGGGCGAGGGCGGGGAGCAGAACGCACCCCTTGGCCGTGCTGTGATCGGCGGCCTGATCTTTGCAACCATCGCAACGCTTATTTTCGTACCTGTCGTATTCAGCATCGTGCACCGGCGCTACGGCCTGCACCATGCAGCACCAACACCTATCGGAGAATTGAATGCCACCTGAGTTAGTCACACCGCGAACCACCAACCGCACCTTACGCATTAGCGGCATTCTGGCCGCTATTGTTGCCGTGGTGATTGTTGCCACCGGCATTACCACCCGAGCCAACAACAATGAAAAGCTCAAGCAGTGGACCAGCGAGCAGGCCGTCCCCAGCGTAAGCGTCATCACGCCTTCAAGCGAGGGCAGTGCCTCGTCGCTGGAATTACCGGGGCGTTTCCAGGCTTATGCACGGGCACCCATTTATGCGCGAGTGGACGGCTACCTCAAGAGCTGGAAGGCCGATATTGGCGCTCAGGTAAAGGCAGGGCAGTTGCTAGGAGAAATTGAAACGCCGGACCTCGACCAGCAATTGTTGCAGGCGCGTGCCGACTTGGCCAGTGCCCAGGCCAATGCTGCGCTCGCTGAAACTACCGCCAGGCGCTGGCAGGCTATGGCAAATACCGAAGCGGTTTCTCGGCAGGAAGTGGACGACAAGACCTCCGACCTGCTGGCCAAGCAGGCCATGGTAAAAGCCGCCGAGGCTACGGTGAACCGATTGCTCGCCATGAAGAGCTTTGCCCGCATCGTCGCCCCATTTGACGGCACCGTGACTGCACGCAACACGGATATCGGTGCATTGATAAATGCCGGTGGGGATGGCACACCATTATTCGAGATTTCGGATACGCGTAGGCTGCGGCTTTACGTCAATGTACCGCAGAACTATGCAGCCAGCATCAACCGCGGCACCAAGGCGGAGATCAGCGTCCCTGAACATGCAGGGAAAACCTACGCTGCCAAGATCGAATCCACCTCGGGCTCCGTGGATGTGGCCTCGGGTACCACGCTGGTGCAGCTCGCAGTTGAGAATGCGTCAGGAGAATTGATGCCTGGCGGTTACGCCAATGTCGCCTTGCAACTACCTGGCAACACCAATGCGTTGAGCATCCCGGCCAGCGCCCTGATTTTTGATCGCCAAGGACTGCGTGTCGCCACCGTAACGCGGGACAACAAGGTACTGCTGAAACCGATCACAGTGTTGCGCGATCTGGGCAAAACCCTAGAGCTCGGTTCTGGCCTCGCAGGCGACGATCGGGTCATTGAAAGCCCGCCTGATGGCCTGATGGACGGTGATCCCGTGAATGTGGTGACAGGCACGCCTGAATCACCCAAGACTAAATCCTGAATCCGGCCATGAGAAACACGACATCTGCCGCAGCCGCGGCATTCGCAGGGGTTTTGTTGCTGGCTGGCTGCTCGCTGGCGCCGCCATTGGAAACGCCCGAAGTTCCAGTCGCAGACAATTACAAGGAAGGCGGGCCATGGGTATTGGCACAGCCCGCCGACAACTTGCCTCGCGGAGCATGGTGGCAGCTTTACTCTGAACCTGAGCTGGATGCACTGCAGGAAAAACTCATCGTCAATAGCCCCAACCTCGCTGCGGCGGTAGCCCGCTACAACCAGGCAGAGGCTTATACCTCTCAGCTGCGATCGGGCTTGTTCCCCATTGTGGATGCCGTTGGCAGCGTGGAACGCAATCGGCAATCCGACAGACGTCCCTTGCGCGGCTCCGGTTCCAGCGATAGCGAATATACGGACTATACGGTTGGTGTACAGGCCGCTTACGAGATAGACCTATGGGGCCGTGTTCGTAATAGCGTGGCGGCAGGTGTTGCTTCTGCTGAAGCTGAACGTGCAGACCTGGAATCCACGCGTCTCAGTCTGCAGGCGCAACTGACCGAGAATTACATTCTGCTGCGCGGATTGGATCAGCAGATTGCCTTGCTGCGCGACATGGTGGAAACATTCGGTAAATCCCTGGAATTGACCAAAGTACGTTATGAGGGTGGCATTGCGCCGAGCCTGGATGTTGCACGCGCCAGGACGCAGTACGAGTCCGCTCGCTCGCGCGTGGAACAGGCATTGGCACAACGCGCAGTAGCCGAGCATGCCATCGCCGCATTGGTCGGGGCTTCGGTATCGGAATTTTCCATTGCACCGCGTACAGATGAGATCACTGTGCCGGCGATACCGGTAGGAATACCGTCCACGCTTTTACAGCGCAGGCCGGATATTGCAGCCGCTCAGCGCCGCATGGTCGCCGCTAATGCCAGCATTGGCGTAGCACGGGCGGCCTATTTCCCTAACCTGACCTTGGGCGCGGTTTTTGGCTTCCAAAGCAGCACTGCAGGCAGCCTCATTTCCGCTCCTGCGCGCTTCTGGGCGATTGGCCCCTCAGCGATCCTCACTCTTTTTGACTACGGCAGACGTCGGGCGCAGGAAGCACAGGCACAGGCGTTGCTGGAGGAAACCGGTGCGCAGTATCGGGCTGTGGCTATCAACGCTTTCCAGCAGGTAGAAGACAACCTGGCGCTGATCAATCACTACGGCAATGCTGTGGCATCGCAACAAGCAGCCTCGGCGGCAGCTGAAGAAGCGCTGGGCTTTTCCATGACACGTTATCGTGAAGGCGCTTCCAGCTATCTCGATGTAACGGTTTCGCAGACAGCCGTGCTGGAAGCCCAGCAGGACGTGGTCGAGCTCAATACCCGCAAATTGCAAGCCAGCGTACAGCTGATCCGCGCGTTGGGCGGCGGCTGGTCAGTAGATCAGGGCAACTGAGCCACTCCTGCTGATACTATCAATTGAGGATAATTCGAACTTACCTGCTTCAACTGTATCGGAACAGGATGTAGTGGTCCGCCCGATTTCGGTACGGCACTGCAGACTCATCATCAGGGATTAGCAATGCACGCAGAAGCCCAACAACAGCGGCCTGAGGCAGGGTGGCATTTCGATAACAGCTATTTGTCACTGCCGCAGCCTTTTTATAGCCGGCAATCGCCGACGCCAGTCAAAGACCCGCGGCTGGTGCTGCTCAATCGTGCTCTGGCCGAATCCCTAGGTCTGGATGCGGATGCGCTAGCAAACGGGGAAGGCGCAGCCGTTTTTTCAGGAAATCAGATTCCACAAGGCGCAGAGCCCATTGCTCAAGCCTATGCCGGCCATCAGTTTGGGCATTTCACCATGCTTGGGGATGGCCGTGCCATTCTGCTCGGAGAGCAACTCACGCCATCTGGCGAACGATTCGATATTCAGCTCAAGGGCTCCGGCCAAACGGTTTACTCGCGCCGAGGTGATGGCCGAGCGGCGCTGGGACCCATGCTACGAGAATACATCATCAGTGAAGCCATGCATGCGCTAGGTATCCCCACTACACGCAGCCTAGCCGTCACCACCACGGGGGCACTGGTATTTCGCGAACAGGCTCTGCCAGGCGCAGTCCTCACACGCGTGGCTGCCAGCCATATCCGCGTTGGTACATTCCAGTTTGCAGCGTACCTGAACGATACTGAAGCGCTGCGGCAGCTGGCGGACTACACGCTACAACGACATTTTCCTGGGCTTGTCGTTGAGGAAAACAAATACCTCGCCCTGCTGAATGCCGTCGTCGAGCGCCAGGCTTCACTGATTGCAAAATGGCTGCATGTCGGGTTTATTCATGGCGTGATGAATACGGACAACATGGCGCTGAGTGGGGAAACCATTGACTACGGGCCATGCGCGTTCATGAATACCTACGACCCCGCTACCGTGTTCAGCTCAATCGATCACCAGGGGCGCTATGCCTTTGCGAACCAGCCCTATATTGCCCAGTGGAACCTCGCCCGCTTGGCTGAGACCTTGCTGCCGCTCCTCGATAACAACGCCGAGCGATCACTCGAACTTGCCGAAGAAGCGATTCATGGCTTCGCGCCTAAATTCCAGGATCACTGGCTTTCGGGCATGCGGAGGAAGTTGGGATTATTTACCGAAGAACCCGATGACGCTGCGCTGGTGCAGGATTTATTGAATTGGATGCAGCAAAGCGCTGCAGATTACACCAATACCTTCCGCGGGCTCGCAGCGCATGCCAGAGACGAGCAAAGCCCAGCCACGGACGCCGCTTTTGCTGGATGGCTGGGCCGTTGGCGCCAGCGTCTGCAAAGCCAACCGCAAACCCGCGACGAGGCAATCCGATTGATGCTGGCGAATAATCCGGCGTACATTCCGCGCAACCATCAGGTGGAGGCCGCTTTGGCTGCGGCAGTGGAAGCAGGTGACCTCAGCGTGCTACAACGTCTGATTGCAGTATTAGCCCAGCCCTATCGGGAATCGCCCGAACATGCTGATTTCAGCACGCCGCCGCCAGCTTCGGAAGTCGGTTATCAGACTTTTTGCGGTACCTGACGCGCTGTTTGCCTTAGACCAGAGAATCCAACCATTGCTCGAAAGCCTTGACGGGTAAGGGGCGGGACAACAGATAGCCCTGCGCATAATCGCAACCCGCCTGCAGCAGCAGCTCCTTCTGCTCTTCCGTTTCCACGCCTTCGGCGATCACCTTCAAACCCAATTTGTGCGCCATGACGATAATGGCCTCGGATAACGCCATATCGCTGGAGCCCGCCTTCAAGTTGCGGGTGAATGACTGGTCGATCTTCAGATAGTCGATATCGAGCTTGTTCAGGTAGCTCAAGGACGAGTAACCCGTACCGAAATCATCAATGGCGACCTGCACGCCCGCATCACGGAATTTCAGCAGTTGCGAGGTGACATTGGCCGTCGCATCGAGCAGCACGCCTTCGGTGATCTCCACCGCGATGGCATTCCCCGGCAGGCCCAGCTCATCGAGATAGGCGAGCCAGGAATCCAACGTAGCAGGCATGCGGAATTGCAGTGGTGACTGATTGACGCTGATCTGGAACTCGGCATCGTATTTTTGCCGCCAGCGTTTTGCCTCGACCGCAGCCTGATGGAACACCCAATTGCCCAGCGCGTGGATCAATCCTGTGTCCTCGGCCAATGGGATGAATTCGGCGGGGCTCACCCAGCCGAGCTCTGCGTGGTTCCATCGCAGCAACGCCTCGGCTTTATGGATGCCGCCGCTTGGCAAATGAACGATGGGCTGGTAATACAGTTCAAGCTGGTCGTTGGCGATAGCTACACGCAAATCCTTGGTAAGCTGCAGCCGTTTGTGGGCAGCCATCTGCATCGCTGGCGTAAAAAAGCTGAAGCGGTTCTTGCCCGCTTCCTTGGCCACATACATGGCCTGGTCTGCGTTCTGGATCAGCTCGTCGGCATCCTTGGCATCACTCGGGTAGATCGTGATGCCAAGGCTGGCCGTGATGTAGATGGTTTCAGTGGTCAGCAGGAAGGGCATGGAAAGCCGGTTGATGATACTTTCGGCGATGCGATTGATGCAGTGGATATCGATAAGGTCGGACAGAATGACGGTGAATTCATCACCGCCCAATCGGGCCACCGTATCCGTCTCACGCACACAGCCTACAATGCGACGCGCGGCTTCCTGCAGCAACTGATCGCCGCCGCTGTGCCCTACGGTGTCGTTGACCTCCTTGAAACGGTCAAGATCAATGAAGAACAGGGCAAGGGAATTTTCACTGCGGCGCACCTTCTTGATCTCCTGCTCCAGCCGGTCGCGGAACATGCGTCGATTGGGCAATTGGGTGAGCGGATCGAAGTTCGCCTGCTGCCAGATGAGCTCTTCGGATTTCTTTTTCTCGGTGATGTCAGAAAACAGCGCCACTCGCTGGAAGGGGTCGCCGCTGTCGTGATAGATGGTGTTGATGGTGAGCCAGGTTACGTACTCTTCCCCATCCTTGCGGCGTTCCCATACTTCGCCCTGCCAGTGGCCGTGTTCACTGAGTTCAGCCCATACTGATTCGTAAAACTCAGGGCTTTGCCGTCCAGAGCCTAGCCTCGCCGGTGTGTGACCATATACCTCAGCTAGGCTGTAGCCTGAGATCTTGGTGAAAGCGGGGTTTACAGCAACGATGTTGTTGTTGATATCCATCACCATCATGCCTTCGCTGCTGTTTTCATACACCGAGGCGGAAAGTTTTAGCGCTTCTTCTGCACGATGACGCTCTATGGCGATACCTGCCAGCGTAGCCAGGAATTCCATGAGGTCGAAATCAATCTCGCTGGGGGTTTTGGCTGTGCGGTGATACAGCGCGAACGTGCCAATAACCTCATTGGAGGCGGTAAGTATGGGCTGCGACCAACATGCGCCTAATCCCGCCCGCGCCGCGATCTCCTTGTAATCTGCCCAGAAGGGATGGGTGGCGATATCTTCGACGATAATGCGTTCGCCCAGCAGAGCGGCCGTCCCGCAGGAACCGACCATCGGGCCGATCTCAATGCCATGAATGGCGTCGTTATAAAAGTCAGGGAGGCTCGGCGCCAGGTAATTGAGCAAATGCTTGCCCTGCTGATCGAGCAGCAGGATGGAACAGAGTTTGTCCGGATCCTCGGTTTCAGTACCACGTACCAGACGTTCCAGTATGGTCTCTAGCGGCGCACCGCGCGCAATCATCTCCAGCACATCGTTACGTGTCTGCTCGCGTGCCGCCAGCCTTCTACGTTCGGAGATGTCCTGCACAAACACGAAGCTATGCTCTTCGCCTTCGTCAGTGATGTAATTGGCAGTGATTTCAACCGGGAATATTTTGCCGTCGGCACGGCGGTGTCGTGATTCGGCCATGAGTTGGCCGTTGCGCTTGAGCTCCTCCCACATTCCGGGCTGCATCTCGGGCTTGAAGTCCGGGTCGAAATCCCAGATGTGCATGCCGGTAATCTCTTCATGCGTATAACCTAAGCTGGCGCATGCGTAGTCATTGGCGTAAATCACCCGGCCTTGCGGGCTGAGCCAGTAAAACGCAGTCTGGCTTTTGTTGATGGCAGCATGCGAAAGCTGCAAATCGTGCTCCATGCGCTTGCGCTCACTGACATCCTGCACGAAAGTAAAGCTGTATTCATGCTCGTCTGACACGATGTAATTACCCGTGATCTCGACCGGGAACACACTGCCGTCCTTGCGCTGATGGTGGGTGCTGATTTTGACGATGCCATCGCGTTTGAGCCCTTCCCACATCGGCGGCCATGCGTCTGGCGGGAAAGTCGGATCGAATTCCCACACATATTTGCCGGCAATCTCTTCCTTGGTATAGCCGAGGCAACGGCAGGCGTAATCGTTGGCATAGATTACGCGTCCTTCGGGAGAAAGCCGGTAGAACGAGCTGTTGCTTTTGTCGATTGCGACCTGGGTGAGCTCGAGCTCCTGATAGACTCGTTTCTGCTCGGTGATATCTTCATACAGAACCAAGACACCCATCACCTCGTTCGCAGCGTTTAACAAAGGGGCTTTGGATGTTCTGATGTAGCCAATACTGCCTTCCGTGTTGGTTATCACCTCTTCATAGCCCACTTTGATCTGACGGGTCTCCATAATTAGCTTGTCATCTGCTTGATACAGATGGGCCTGATCTTTCCAAATCATCTCGTAATCGGTACGCCCAATCAGTTCTTGCGGAGACTCCAGGCCTGCATCTTTTGCCAATACCGTATTACACCCCAGGAAACGCGACTCCCGATCTTTCCAAAAGACGCGCATAGGGATTGTTTCGATGATGGACTGCAAGACTTTGCTGGATGCACTCAAGGCTTCCATGGCCTGTGCTTGTGCTGTGATGTCGACCCAGAGAACCAAGCAAGCGTCGATATCCTCGAGTTTGAATGGCACCAGACTGCAAATGACACGCTTTTCTTCATCCCGGTTGCTACGCAAGTGCAGTTCAAGGTCTTTTACTGCCCTTCCATTACAACTTTCAACCAGGATGTCGTCCCATCCTCCGCTGAGGTCGGAACGGTTAGTGATCTGGATGTCCGCTTTTTCATACAACACTTTTGCTGTAGGGATGTCGGGTGTGGTGTAGCCAAATGCTTCGGTAAAAGCAGGGTTCAAGAATACCGTCGACTGGCCTTTGGCAAAGATGATGGTGGGGACGGGGCAAGCTTTAAGTATGGCAAGGAGCGCATACTTTTCCCGCAACGAGGGTTTATTCGCTGGCGTGTCAGCATTGCCTGATGCGATCTCGCCTTCCGCCCTTAGCGGAACGTCAGCACCGTCCAGGCTGCGGTCAATCTTAGTATCCATATCTATTCATTTCGACCGGCTTATCTTTGCGCCTTATTTGTGGAACTCCTTTGATAGCTTAAGGGCGAAAAGTTCGTGCTTTTGTAGACAATCTATTGCAGAACTTGTTTTGCGTTATTGCAGTGATCTAGAGAAATAAGATAACTTGCTTTTGACTCAATGAATGTGCGCTTCATACCGTAAGCAGCAGAGGATACATACACTCAACTCAATTGGCTTCTAGTCTGCAGCAGATCACTCTCGTGGAACAGGTCAGATATCCAGTCGATGAAGGCGCGCACCTTGGTGGACAAGTGGCGGTTCTGTGGATAGAGCACGTGCAAGGGCAAATCCTCGGATAGATAGGTCCCCAACACCACACATAATTCGCCTGAGGCGATATAGTCCTGCACCATATAGGTCGGCAGTTGCGCAATACCCACACCGGAGAGTGCTGCCTGCGTGCACGCTTCGCCATCATTGAACAGCACTCTCTTGCCACCTGCCAGTTGGGTCCTCTCGCCATCCTTGTTGAAGTCGAACTCGAACACCTTGCCGTTATAGGTCGAGGAAAAATAATGAATACCGACGTGCCGCTCGATATCCGCTGGGGTTTGCGGCATGCCGTACTCAGCAATATAAGCTGGACTAGCGCACGTAACGAACTTGAGCGACGCAACACGCCTCGCCACCAATGACACATCCGTCAGCTCCCCGCCGCGGATCACACAATCCACACCTTCCTCGACCAGATCTACACGACGGTCATTGCAGCCCATTTCAATATCGATGTCGGGATAGCGCTGGAGGAAATCCCTCAACGCCGGAATGATGACGCGACGGCCAAGAGAGCCAGGCACGTCGACGCGCAAGCGTCCTTTTGGACTGGCTGTTGTCTGGCTCACCAGCGCCTCCGTTTCTTCCAGCTCCTGCAATAGCTGTACTGCGCGTTCGTAGTAGGCAGCGCCATCGGTCGTCACACTCACGCGCCTGGTCGTGCGGTTGAGCAATTTGACCCGCAAGCGGGTTTCCAATGCTTGCACTTGCGCCGAGATTGTCGTCTTGGGCAGGTTTAGCGACACGGCTGCCTTGGTGAAACCGCCGAGTTCCACAACTCGGGTGAAAGCCAGCATGGCGTCGAAGCGATCCATTCACATCTCCCTGTAAGTCTATTGTCCATTCTAAATGGACAGTATTTCCATTAATACCTAGTTTATCTTGCTTTATTGCATAGATATAGTGGGCACCAGTTTCAAGAACCTCAACAACACCAAAGGAGAAACATCATGGCTAACAGACTTGCGAACAAGGTCGCCGTCATCACCGGCGCTTCAAAGGGCATCGGCGCGGCGATTGCTAAACAGTATGCAGCGGAGGGCGCTGCAGTCGTCGTCAACTATTCATCCAGCAAGGCGGGTGCCGAGCAAGTCGTTGCCGAGATCACCGCGGCTGGCGGCAGGGCGATCGCCGTGCAGGCCAACGTGTCACAGCAGGCCGACATCACGGCATTGTTCGACCAGGCCATCAAGACCTTCGGCCGTGTCGACATTCTGGTCAATAACGCTGGCGTCTATGAATTTGCCCCGCTGGAAAACGTCACGGAAGAGCATTTCCACAAGCAGTTCAATCTCAACGTACTGGGCCTCATCCTCACTACGCAGGAGGCCGTCAAGCATTTCGGCGACAAGGGTGGCAGCATCATCAATATCAGCTCACTGGTGTCGGGCACTTATGCTCCCGCCACGGGCGCCGTCTACAGCGCAACCAAAGCCGCTGTCGATGCCGTAACCCGCTCGCTGTCGAAGGAACTCGGCCCACGCAAGATCCGCGTCAACGCCATCAATCCTGGCATGGTCGAAACTGAAGGCCTGCACGCTGTCGGCTTCGCCGAAAGCGACTTCCGCACCCATATCGAGAACACAACACCGCTGGGTCGTATTGGCCAGGTCAGTGACATCGCGCCAGCCGCCGTATTCTTCGCATCCGATGATGCAGCCTGGATCACTGGCGAAAACCTGTATATCGCAGGCGGGCTGCGTTAACCCCTAGTATCTTTCAGCAGAGCAATGACCATGGAAATACACGATAGCACGAGCAAGACCACGCAACCCTGGCTGGCGGACTTCTCCTCCCGCCATGCCGGGGGCAAGGTGGGATTACAGGTGTACGGCAAAGCCAAACGTGCTGCTGCGCGCCCTCTGATCGTGTATTTCCATGGCGGCCTGTTCAATTGCGGCACGGTTGAGGACGCAGCTGCCATTGCCGCGGCGCTGTCTGCCGAACATGTTGTCGCTTGTATTGATTACCCGCTGGCCCCCCGTTTGCAGTTCCCCGCAACGGTCGAGGCCGCGTTCGAAGCATTGTTATGGGCGGCCACGGCTGCGCCCAGTCTTGGCGCTGACGCCAGACGACTGTACATCGCTGGCGATCAGGCCGGAGGCAACTTTGCAGCTGTCGTCGCCATGATGGCACGCGACCGCGGGCTGCACATTGATCACGCAAAGCTCTGCGGGCAAATACTCATCACCCCCATGCTGGATCCACAGCTTTCCACGCGCTCCATGCAAGCAGAGGGTGCTGGTTCCTGCCACAAGGCGTGGAAGGAATACCTCACCTGCGTGAGTAACAGCATGCATCCCTACGCGTCACCCACTTGTTCGAAGCGGCTGGGCAATCTTGCGCCAGCGCTCGTTGTCAGCGCTGAACGCGATCCCATGCGGGATGAAGCCGAACAATACGCCGCCAAATTGATTGCGGCCGGCGTTCCAGTACAGATGCGCCGGCTGCAGGCGGGGAACGTACCCGCAGTCCATCCGGACCATCCTGAATTCGCACAGCTCGTGCAGATCGTCAGCCAGTTTGTGGCTGACGGTGGATAGATTTCTTCAAAAATAACAAGGGAGTTCATTATGGAAACCGCTACTGCGTTTTTCTCGCGCAAATTGATTGTTGCCGCGATCGGGCTGGCCATCGTCGCTACAGCCGTCGGCATTTCACAAAATAGCGAAGCTGCCAAACCGCAGAGCGTGGCCATCGCACCAACGCCAGTGACCGTCGCGCCCGTCATTTCGCGTTCCATCATTGAATGGGACGAGTTTTCGGGCCGCGTAGAGGCGATTGAATACGTGGAGATCCGCCCGCGTGTGGCTGGCACCATTGTCGGTGTACATTTCAAGGAAGGCCAGTTCGTCAAGGCTGGTGCGCCGCTGTTCACCATTGACCCGCGGCCATTTGAAGCAGAACTGGCACGAGCTGAAGCCGAACAGGCACAGGCGCGCGCCACGCTGCAGCTTGCCCATACCGAATTGGAGCGCACGCGTCGCCTGGCCGAAGAAAATGCAGTCGCCAAGCGTGAGCTGGACCAGCGCAACAATGCCGTACTGGAAGCCGAAGCAGGGGTAAAAGCTGCCGAGGCAGCAGTGATGTCAGCACGCCTCAACCTGCAATACGCATCCGTGACCGCCCCGGTCAGCGGACGTGTATCGCGTGCTGAAATTACCGTCGGTAACCTGGTCGGCGTCGGCCTCAATACCCCGCCGCTCACCACCGTCGTGTCGGTATCACCTGTTTATGTGAATTTCGAAATCGACGAGCAGACCTTCCAGCGCTATGCAGCATTGGGTGCCGCCGGTAATGCCAATGTCGAGCGCATCCCAGTATCGATCGGCCTCAGCAATGAGGAAGGCTATCCACACACAGCCCGCTTGCAGGCATTTGATAACCGCGTGGATACCGCATCCGGCACCATCCGCGTGCGCGCCGTGGTCGATAACAAGGACAGCCTGCTCACGCCTGGCATGTTTGCACGTGTGCGTATCGGTGGTGGCGGCAAGGCACCCGCGCTGCTGATCGATGACAAAGCCGTTGGCACCGACCAGGACAAGAAGTTTGTGATGGTGGTAGATGCGGACAACAAGGCGACCTATCGCCCTGTCGTGCTGGGTCCCGTCATAGATGGCAAACGTGTCGTACGCGCCGGCCTGCAAGAAGGCGAGCGCGTCATTGTCAATGGCCTGCAGCGTGTACGGCCGAATGACCAGGTTGCACCCGCCCTGGCGCAAGATGAGACCCAACCGGCAGCCAGCATGAAAACCGTGGGTCGCGATGACAAGCCTGCCCTCAAGAAGCAGATCTAGCAGAAGCCAGAAATTATGAACATTTCAAAATTCTTTGTAGACCGCCCTATTTTCGCGGGTGTGCTGTCGGTGCTGATTTTCATCGGCGGCCTGATTTCGATGATGAATCTGCCGATTTCGGAATATCCGGAAGTGGTGCCGCCATCGGTCATCGTCAAGGCACAGTTCCCCGGGGCCAATCCGCAAACCATTGCAGAGACTGTAGCTTCGCCGATTGAGGAGCAGATCAACGGCGTTGAAGACATGTTGTACATGTCCTCTCAGGCCACTTCTGATGGTCTGATGACATTGACCGTGACCTTCAAGCTGGGCACTTCGCCTGATCTCGCCCAGCAGCTGGTGCAGAACCGCGTTAATCAGGCCCTGCCGCGCTTGCCGGAAGAAGTGCAGCGGCTGGGCGTGACCACAGTCAAGAGCTCGCCCGACCTGACTATGGTGGTGCACCTGCTGTCGCCCAACGACCGATACGACATGACTTATCTGCGCAACTACGCGCTACTCAACGTCAAGGACCGCCTGGCGCGCATCGAAGGCGTGGGACAGGTGCAGCTGTTCGGTGCAGGTGATTACTCAATGCGCATCTGGCTGGACCCGCGAAAGGTAGCCGAGCGTAGGCTCACCGCTAATGATGTGGTGCAGGCGATACGCGAACAGAATGTTGACGTCGCCGCCGGCGTCGTTGGCGCATCGCCTTCATTGCCGGGCACCAACTACCAGATCTCTGTCAATGCGCGCGGGCGCCTGGCGAACGAGGAGGAATTCGCCAATATCGTCATCCGCTCTGAAAATGGGGTGGTGACGCGCCTCAAGGACGTTGCTCGCATTGAGCTCGGCGCCAGCGAATATGCATTACGTTCGCTACTGGATAACAAGTCAGCGGTGGCCATCCCCATCTTCCAGGCACCTGGCTCCAATGCGCTACAGATTTCGGACAACGTGCGCAGCACCATGGCCGAGATTGCCAAGGACATGCCTGAAGGTCTGGAATACCACATCGTCTATGACCCGACGCAGTTTGTGCGCTCATCCATCCATGCCGTCATCGAAACCCTGTTGATCGCCGTGGGCTTGGTGGTCCTGGTGGTTATCCTTTTCCTGCAAACATGGCGCGCTTCCATCATTCCGCTGCTCGCCGTGCCTGTTTCGATCATCGGCACCTTTGCGGTCATGATGGGGCTGGGATTTTCCATCAACACGCTGAGCCTGTTCGGATTGGTGCTGGCCATCGGTATTGTGGTAGATGACGCTATCGTGGTAGTGGAGAACGTCGAGCGTAATATCGCGGCAGGCTTGAGCGCAAAGGAAGCTACCTATCGCGCCATGCGCGAAGTTTCCGGGCCGATTGTTGCCATTGCATTGACCTTGAGCGCAGTGTTCGTGCCGCTCGCCTTTGTCAGTGGGCTTACCGGCCAGTTCTTCAAGCAGTTCGCGCTGACCATTGCGATCTCTACCGTCATCTCGGCCTTCAACTCACTGACCCTGTCACCCGCGCTGGCTGCGCTGCTGCTGAAACCGCACGATGCCAAGAAGGATGCCTTTCAGAAGGCGATCGATGGCCTTTTCGGCTGGTTCTTCGTGCGCTTCAATCGCGTATTTCAGCGCGGTTCGGACCGTTACGGCAGCAGCGTGACCGAGGTACTGCGCCACAAGAGTGTCATGCTGGCGGTGTATGCACTGCTGATCGGCGCCACGTTCTTATTACTCCACAAGGTCCCCGCCGGCTTCATCCCGGCGCAGGACAAGCAGTATCTCGTGAGCTTTGCGCAACTGCCAGATGCTGCCTCACTGGACCGTACTGAGCAGGTGATCCGGCAGATGAGCGAGATTGCGCTCAAGCATCCTGGTGTCGAATCGGCCGTGGCTTTTCCAGGCTTGTCGATCAATGGCTTCACCAATAGCCCAAACTCAGGCATCGTGTTCGCCACACTGAAACCCTTCAGCGAGCGCAAGTCGCCTGAGCTTAACGGCTTTGCCATCGCGCAACAGCTGAACAAGGACTATGGTGCCATCCAGGACGCCTTCATCGCCGTATTCCCGCCGCCCCCCGTGCAAGGCTTGGGTACTATCGGTGGTTTCAAGCTGCAGCTGCAGGATCGTGGGGCCTTGGGTAACCTGGCTCTCAACAATGCGCTGCAGGACTTCATGGCCAAGGCCCAGAAGGCGCCCGAGCTGGCCGGCCTGTTCTCCAGCTACCAGATCAGCGTGCCGCAGCTGTATGCCGACGTCGACCGCACCTATGCGCAACAGCTGGGGGTCTCCATCCCGGACGTGTTTGACACCCTGCAGATCTATCTGGGCTCGCTCTACGTCAACGACTTCAACAAGTTCGGCCGTACCTATCAAGTACGCGTCCAGGCTGATGCGCAGTTCCGTGCCCATGCCGAAGACGTCGGCATGCTGAAGACGCGCAATGACAAGGGCGAGATGGTACCGTTGTCTGCTGTACTCAAGATGACGCAAAGCTACGGTCCAGATCGCGCCATGCGCTACAACGGTTTCCCTGCTGCCGATATCAACGGCGGTGCCGCACCTGGCTACAGCACGGGTGAGGCGCAGGCAGCGGTTGAGCGCATCGCAGCAGAAACCTTGCCTCGCGGTATCGGTTTTGAGTGGACCGAACTCACCTACCAGGAAAAGATTGCCGGCAATACGCTGTTCGTGATCCTGCCGCTCTCTGTTCTGTTGGTGTTCCTGGTGCTGGCAGCCCAATACGAAAGCCTCACTTTGCCGCTGGCTGTGCTGCTGATCGTGCCGATGGGTCTGTTGTCCGCGATCTTCGGTGTATGGCTCACTGACGGCGATAACAACATTTTCACTCAGGTGAGCCTGGTAGTGCTGGTCGGGCTGGCGTGCAAGAACGCTATTCTGATTGTCGAGTTCGCGCGTGAACTGGAACATGCTGGCCGTAGCATCTATGCCGCAGCAATTGAGGCTGCCCGTTTGCGTTTGCGGCCCATCCTGATGACATCGATCGCATTTATTGCCGGCGTGGTGCCACTCGTGCTCGCCTCGGGCGCAGGTTCGGAGATGCAGCATGCCATGGGCCTTGCGGTGTTCTCCGGCATGATAGGCGTCACTGTATTCGGCCTGTTCCTGACACCAGTGTTCTACGTGCTGCTGCGCACGATGGTCGAGAAAATCACGACAAAATCGCGCAGTGATACAACTGGACTTAATACGCCACAGGCGCAACCACAGATACAGACGGGAGTTTAACCATGACGATATTGCCAACGAAATTGACCGTTTTGGCCGCCATGCTCGTGCTGGCTGGCTGCTCCACCACCAAACCGCCGGAGCAGCTCTCCATGGATGTACCGGCGCAGTATCGCGAAGCGTCTGCCCTGGAAGGGGCGTGGAAAGTCGCCACCCCGGCTGATGACGTCGATCGAGGCCAATGGTGGAAGATTTATCACGATAGCGCATTGGATGAACTGATCGTTCAGGCCACAGACGCCAGCCCGACGCTGGCCGCTGCAGTGGCACGTGTGAAGGAAGCACGAGCCATTGCCGGTGTAGTGGATGCAGACCGGGCATTCCGTCTGGATGGAGGTGCTGGGCCAACACGCATCAAGGAAAGCGGCGAACCGCCGGTAACCGAATGGCGTGCATTAGTGAGCGCCTCCTACGAGGTCGACCTGATCGGTCGTTTATCAGATGCCAGCCGGGCGGCCAAGCTGGACGCCCAAGCACAGGAAGCCGCCTACCGCGCTGTACTGCTCGCGCTGCAGGCTGACGTTGCACAGCAGTATTTCCTGATCCGCGCGCTGGATAGCGAGCTTGTGACCTTGCGCAAGACCATTGCCCTGCGCCAGGAAGAAGTACGTCTGGTGCAGTATCGCTATGAGCTCGGCGATATCAGTGAGCTGGATGTTGCCAAGGCCAAGGCTGAGCTTGCCATCGTACAGGCTGAAGCGGAGGGCGTAACCCGCATCCGTGCTCAACAGGATCATGCTTTGGCGGTATTGTTGGGCCGCGCCCCTGCCCAGTTCACCCTGACAACAGCTCCGTTACTGGAGCAGACCCTCGTCGTTGTGCCCGCCGGCCTGCCTTCCGACTTGCTGGAACGGCGTCCCGACATCGCACAGGCACAGCGTGAACTGGCAGCAGCGAGTGCACGCATCGGCGTCGCCAAGGCAGCCTTTTTTCCGCGCCTGGTGCTGACTGGCAACGCGGGCTATGCATCGAGTGACTTGGGAGACCTGTTCAAATGGTCGAGCCGCAGCTGGCTGCTGGGCCCGCTGATCGGCACTGCCTTGAGCTTGCCTATCCTTGATGGCGGTCGTAACCAGGCCAACCTTTCGCGCTCAAATGCGGAATACGAAGGCCAGGTCGCAAACTACCGGCAGAGGGTACTGGTAGGGTTCCAGGAGGTCGAGGACAACTTGAGTGCATTAAGCACGCTGGACCGCCAGCTTGGCTTCCAGGATGAGGCCATTGCTGCAGCCAGAACCGCTGCCCGCTTGGCTGATGTGCGATACCGGAATGGCTCGGCCAGCTATTTCGAAGTCATCGACGCCCAGCGCACGTTGCTATTGGCAGAACGCGCAAAGAGCCAAAGCCTGGGGCAGCGCTCCATCGCTTCAGTGGGCTTGATCCGTGCCTTGGGCGGCGGCTGGGGGTCTTCCGAGAAAGTGGCGTCCAAATAAAAGCTTTGTTGGCGTAACTGCAGCTTATGTCTGTGAGGCGATAGTCGACAGGCGATAAGCTGCAGATCCGCATCTATAGACGGCTGATTCTATTTGGTTAGCCTTACTTCACTTGCAGGCTGTTGCACTGGAACAGGTATCACCAGATGCTGTTCCAAGAACTTGATCAACAATTGCGTCTTGAGCGGGAGATGGCGCCGCGAAGGGTAAACCGCGTACATGGTTTGCTGGCGTCCCGGCCTGAATTGCGGCAATACCAGCTTGAGCTCGCCGCGTTCTATCTCGTCATGGATTTGCCAATAGCAAACCATCCCTACCCCGAGGCCGTCCTTGATGGCTGCCACTAATGCCTCGCTGTAATTGGTCTGGAAATTTCCTCTGACCTTTTGATGGATGACCTTCCCCTCCTGCATGAACTCCCAGTTGTAATTCTCGTTGAGCACAATGCAGTTGTGATGCTCAAGATCAGCTGGGCATTGTAGAGGAGCGCTATTGGCGAGATACGCCCGTGTCGCGCACAGCACTTCGGGAGAGGGCCCCAGTTTTTTGGCAATGAGGCTGGAGTCGTTCATCTGGGCGCCGCGGATGGCGAGATCAATGCCCTCGGCCACGATATCCAGCACCTTGTCCGACAATTCAAAGCTGATGCGGATTCCTGGATAAAGCCTGATGAACTGCGTGATCAGCGGCATCAGGTAAAGCCTGGCAAATGATGCCGAGGCCGTGATGCGGATCAGGCCGCTGGGCTGCGTTTTCTCCCCCCATTCGCTTTCATACTGTTCCACCAGTTCAAGCAGGTTCTGCGATTGCTCGAAAAGCCGCTGGCCTTCGTTGGTCGGCTGGATGGAGCGCGTGGTCCTGTGAAATAAGCGAGTGCCGAAATCTGCTTCGAGCTGCATGAGCCGCTTGCTCATGACCCCCGGCGTAGTCTGCGCAAGTGCCGCCACCGCGGACAAGCTCCTTTTTTCGTAGATCTGCACAAAGAGCTTCAGGTCATCGATAGATTTGAACATGGCTGCCTCGCGTGCAATCAGTACTCATAGATGGAGAAGTAGATTCTGATGTAAGCCATGATTTTTATGAAGCATTCTTTCGGCAATGCCGAGTAACCTTTGCTCATTTCGCCTCCTCGATGAATGCCGAAGGCCATTACCGGCCTTCACGCCTACATGCCTGAGATAATCGCGCTGCTTACCCAGATAAAACCTACCGTGGTAATGGCAAAGCTCAGCGCGGTGTAAATCTTCCATAGCGCCTGATGCCAGAAGTCCGGCTTGAGCATGGCAATCACAAAAATGCTGGGATTGGTCATGCCGCCAACGACCACCAGCCAGCAGGCCGTCACTGGTAAGTCGAATCCGCCAGACTTCGCAACGCCGTAAAAGGCAAAGCAGAACAGCGACATCAGGATGTAATCGATGTGGGCTTTGATCAGCAGGCCATAATCCTTGACCACCCCGCCATCCACGCCCTTGACGACGAACCAGCGGGCAAACGTGCCGAGCCAAGCGAGTAGCAGCGCTGCGCTGACCATCGCAATACCGCCTTTTAATAAGATTTCCATTTTTATCCCCTCTCTAATCGACCATTGGTTGAGTGTTCATGCCGCATGAGGAACTGCACCACCTCGTCCAGCATGTCGTGCGCAACGCGATTCCACACTTTGCCCGTAGGCTCCAGCTTCAGGTTGGGCCCCATGCCACACATCCCCAAGCAGCCGCTCTCCGTGATTTCTACTGCCAAGCCAGCTTGCTCCAGCCTGTTTCCGAGCGCTTGCTTGAGCTCCTTACTACCGTGATTCGCGCAGCACACCGGGTTGGGTGCATACCGCTGCTGCATGCATATCAGAAGTCTGGGCGCCGTTGCCATGTCTTAGTCCGCGTGTAAATGAAAGACCTTGTTCATGATCTTCCACTGTCCATCGACCTTGAGCAGATTGAAAAAGTCAGTGAAGCGATAGCCAGTCCAATCGTCTGACTCCACCCGGGCACTGGCGACCGAGCCCACAATGTCCAGCGCGACGACTCGCGTTTGCAGGTTTGTGGCTGGCCCATTGCTGTCGTTCCAGTCGTACAGATTTTGGATTGGCCCTGAGAATAAGCTGTCGCCTACGTAGCCATAGATGGTTGCTTCCTCGTGAAACGCGGGTTTCATCAGCTCGCCTTTCCCCGCAACTGCGCCATCGATGTAATGCTGAATGGTCGCGACAATCTTGTCGTATTCCGCCATATCGGTTGCCGTATTCATGATATCTCTCCTTAGAAGTAGTGAGACTATCTTCGGCTTTTTCCTTTCAGGGATAAATAGGCATAAAGGAACAATACTTATCGCTGAATGGGAAGAAATGGCTTGCGCTAGAGGCAAAATAAAAGGCCTTACGGCCTTCTATTTTTTAATTCATGCGTTGCTGTTGTGATTCAGATGAGATGAACTACATGGAGGGATAAACAGGGCCACTGCCGCCTTGCGGGGGAACCCACACGATATTCTGAGTCGGGTCCTTGATGTCACAGGTCTTGCAGTGGATGCAGTTCTGCGCGTTGATTTGCAAGCGTGTCTCCTCACCACTGCCCACAATCTCGTACACGCCAGCCGGGCAATAGCGCTGTTCGGGCGCATCGAAGCGAGGCAAGTTATAGGCAACAGGAACGGTAGGATCGGTCAGCGTCAGATGGCATGGTTGATCGGCATCGTGCGCAATGTTGCTAAGTGCAATGGAGCTCAACCGGTCGAAAGTGAGCACGCCGTCCGGCTTTGGATAAGTGATCTTTTCGGCCTTATCGGCAGGCTGTAGAGACTCATGATCGCCCTTCGCATGTCGCAAGGTCCATGGCATGCGCTGGCCTAATGCTGCAAGCCACATTTCAAAGCCACCCAATAACGTGCCGCCCCACGTGCCGAAACGTGATAACCATGGTTTGACGTTGCGCACTGCGTCGAGGTCGCGCCAGACCCACGACTCTCGCAGCTTGTGCGGATAGTCTGCCAGCACATCGCCCCGCTCGGGACGAGAGGCGTCCTGCATAGCGGCAAAAACAGCTTCGGCGACAAGCATGCCGGACTTCATGGCGTTGTGTGAACCCTTGATACGTGGCACGTTGACCATGCCTGCGCTGCAGCCGATCAGTGCACCTCCCGGGAAAACCATTTCCGGCCACGACTGTAGTCCGCCCTCGCTTATCGCTCGCGCCCCATAACTCAGGCGTTGCGCTCCTTGTAGCAGCTCACGTAGATGCGGATGGGTTTTGAATCGTTGGAACTCATCAAATGGCGAGAGATGCGGATTGACGTAATCGAGATGGATCACAAAGCCGACTGCTACCAGTCGCTCGCCGTAGTGATAGATGAATGAGCCGCCACCAGTCTCTGCAGTCAGCGGCCAGCCCAGACTGTGCTCGACTAGGCCCGGCTGGTGCTTTTCCGCGGTAACACGCCAGACCTCCTTGAAGCCCAGACCGTACTTCTGTGGCGAGGCATTACGGCGCAAGTTGAATTGCTTTTCTAGTTGGCGCGTGAGTGAACCGCGGGTGCCTTCCGCAATCAAGGTATAGCGCGCATGAATCTCGATGCCCGGCGTGAATTGCGCAGTTTCTTCGCCTTGTGCGTTGCGACCCATGTCGCCAGTGACAACGCCGATTACCTGGCCCTGATCGTCGTACAGCATCTCCTGCGCGGAAAAACCGGCATAGATCTCCACGCCCAATGCTTCCGCCTGCTGGCCCAGCCAGCGGCAGACATCGCCCAGGCTGGCGATGAAGGCGCGTTTGTTGCGCATCAGGGGCGGCAAAGCCCAGTGAGGAATCACGAATTTGCGTTGTTCACCGAGAATCAGGAAACGATCTTCC
>Ga0196976_1000626_pt1 | contig 21386 bp, 23 predicted proteins | sample S3v_513CmetaG_FD_148644 | JGI IMG/M metagenome (GOLD analysis project Ga0196976, IMG submission 148644) | Soil microbial communities from Anza Borrego desert, Southern California, United States - S3+v_5-13C | ecosystem: Environmental > Terrestrial > Soil > Desert | place: USA: California...
TTGCCGGGGAATGGAAAGGCCGACGACTCGCACCGCCGGCAGACCCGCGCGTCCGTCCCACCGCGGACCGCATCCGCGAAGCGTGGATGAGCATCGTGCACGGCGACCTTCCCGATGCGCGCGTACTCGATCTCTTTGCTGGCAGTGGTGCATTGGGACTCGAAGCACTGTCTCGCGGCGCCCGGCATGCGGATTTCGTCGAGCTTGCGTCACGCAGCCTCGCGGCGCTCCGGAAGAACATCACGACCCTCGGTGCGGACGACGTCACCACCGTGCACCGCGGCGACGCGATACGCTTCGTCAGTACACTCGGCCCGATCGCGTTCGACGTCGCGTTCGCCGATCCGCCGTATCGCCTGGGACTCGCCGAGGCCATCGCGACTCGCTGGATCGACGTGCCTTTTTCCCGGGTGCTCGGGGTCGAGCACGAGAAGACGGTGCACCTTCCCAAGCCCGGGGATCGGCGTGCCTACGGCGATACGGTGGTAACGTTCTACCGGACCCCGTAGCTTCCCGCGTCATGCGAATCGCCATCTATGCTGGATCGTTCGACCCGATTACGCGGGGACATGAGGACCTCATGCGCCGCAGCCTGGGCTTCGCCGACCGGCTGGTGGTTGCGGTGGCGAAAAACGCGAGCAAGACGCCGGTGTTCACGATGGAGGAGCGTGTGGCGCTCATCCGCGCCGCGACTGAAGACGAGTCGCGAATCGAAGTCCGAAGCTTCGATGGCCTCCTGGTGGATTTCGCGAAGTCCGTCAACGCACGCGTATTGATCCGCGGCCTGCGTGCCGTCAGTGATTTCGAGTATGAGTACCAGATGGCACTGATGAACCGCCACCTGGCACCTGATCTCGAGACGATCTTCATGGTGCCGTCACTGGAAACGACGTACATCAGCGCGAGCCTCGTCCGCGAGGTCGCACGATTTGGCGGCGCCGTCTCGGGGCTGGTACACCCGGCGGTCGCGAAAGCGCTGCAAGGCAAGTTCACGAAGACGTGACCGATTTCGTCACCGCCGTCCGGGCGCGAGCGTCCGGCGATGCGAGGCGGATCGTGTTCCCCGAGTCTGCGGATGAACGCACCATTGCGGCGATCGAGGAACTCGCGGCTCGCCGGATCGTGGAACCCGTCATCGTACTCGACCCCACGCGTCCCGACACACACGCACGGGCACGCGCGCTCGGGGTGGAATGCGTCGACCCTGGCGCTGACAGCCGGCGTCGTGACGTCGCCGCAACCCTGCTTGAACTGCGGTCACGCAAGGGACTCATCGCGGAAGCCGCGGAGCAGCTGTCGGCCAATCCGCTGTACTTCGCAGGCTGGATGGTTCGAACGGGTGCGGTGGATGGGTGCGTTGCCGGCGCGATCAACACCACGGCAGACGTGCTTCGGCCAGCGCTCTGGCTCGTCGGTCCTGCGCCCGGAGTCCGGACGGTTTCGAGCGCCTTCTACATGGTGGTGTCGCCGTTCCGGAGCACGGCGCCGGAAGTCGTAACATTCACCGATTGCGCGGTTGTCCCGTATCCCGACGCCAGACAACTGGCTGACATCGCGACGGCCGCTGCGTCCGATCGCCGACGCATCGTTGGTGACGAGCCCGTGGTGGCATTGTTGTCCTTCAGCACATTTGGCAGCGCGGAGGGGGCATCGGTGCAGCTGGTGCGGGAGGCGCGTGCGATCCTTCGCGAGCGTACGCCTGACCTCGCCGTGGACGGAGAATTGCAAGGAGATGCCGCGTTGGTTCCGGCCGTGGCTGCCCGGAAGGCGCAAGGCAGCGGTATCGCGGGGCGGGCCAACGTTCTCGTGTTTCCAACGCTGGACGCCGGGAACATCGCGTACAAACTCGTCGAGCGGCTGGGAGGCGCGACGGCCATCGGACCCATCGTTCAGGGGTTACGCAAGCCGTGCAGCGACCTTTCGCGCGGCGCGACGACCAATGACATTATCACCGTAGCCGCAATCACCGCGCTGCAGGCCGGCGATGCGGGACACCTGGCCTCGACCGCTCAGGAGAGCACCACATGAGTTTTTCGATCAAGAAGCAGGACGATGTCACTGTCGTGGATGTCGAGGGACAGCTCATCGTCGGCAACCGGCAGGAGTTGAAGCAGAAAGTCCTGGACGAACTGGAGAAGGGTGGTCGGAAGTTCCTGATCGACTTCTCACAGACGGGCTACATCGACAGCTCCGGACTCGGCGTTCTGGTCTCCCTGTCCAAGAAGATTCGTGAACAGGGCGGCGAACTCCGCCTCGCCAACCTGAACGACGATCTGAAGACCCTCTTCGAGCTGACCAAGCTCGATACTCTGTTCCAGATCGCGGATACGCGCGAGCGCGCGCTGCAAAGCTTCTGAGTCCGGCCCGCGAGCGTCGGTCCGCGTCCGATTCCGCCGATCGCGGCGGAACGCGCGACGTCCGCACCATCGAGCTCGAGATCCCCAACGACGTCCGCGAGATCGAGCGGGTCGTCGAGTTGATCCGCCGGGAGTGCGCGGCGATGCACTTCGCCTCGCGTCAGCTCATGCTGAACGTCCCGGTCGCCCTCACGGAAGCTCTGTCAAACGCGATCCTGCGCGGCAATTGTGAGGATCCCGACAAGCGGGTACGGGTGAATGCGCGCGTCGATGAGGTGACCCTCGTCGTCGAGGTGCAGGACGAAGGGCAGGGCTTTGACTTCGATGGATGCACGCTGGACCCGACGACTCCCGAACACATCATGCGGGAGGACGGACGAGGGTTGTTCCTGATGCGCAAGCTGATGGACCGCGTGGAGCAGATCCCCGGCCGAGGCGGCAACGTCATTCGTCTGACGCTGCGGCGTGCGTCGTGACCAACCTCGTCTCACTGCTCGGGGCCTTTAAAGCGGTCACTGGCAGTGAAACCGCGGTCTGGACCCAGGCGGCAAACGGGACGCTGAACTGGGAGGCCGCGACTAATCGCGCGCCGCCGCCGGCCGCACTGCCCGCCCTCGCCGACGGTCCTGTCCCACTCGACACGAACGACGGATCCTTCATTGCCGCGCTTCCGGGTGCCAGACGTGCCTGGTTGGTCATCACACCAGCCGGTGCTGCCTCTGCGGCCGCGGACGTGAGCAATCAGCTCAAGTTCCTCCTCCCCGTGGTCGGACAGTTCCTCCAATCCGCACTGGAGGTGGAGCACGCGGCCAACGAGCTGGCGGAGCGGTACGAAGAGATCAACCTCCTCTACACCATCTCGGAAATCCTGGGGCGCACGGTGGCGCTCGAGGAGGCCACGAGCCGGATCCTCGTCGAGATCTCCGAGACGGTCGGAGCCCGCAAGGCGGCCGTCCTGGTTCACGACGCGACGGCGAAATCGTTGATAGCAGTCGCGGCGCTGGGTGTCCCGGCGCAGGACGTTCCGCCAATTCCGGTGGATGACGAGGCGAGCGTTTCCGCGAAGGTCTTTCGCACTTGCCACCCGACCATTGTTGAAGCCGACCAGATGCTCTGGGACGGAGAGAGCGCCTTTCGGAAAGGCGCGATGCTCTCGGTCCCGATCATGTGGACGTCACCCCGGGGTGGCGCGCAGCCTCTCGGCGTGGTGAACCTGTCGGACCGGCGCTCCAGGCAGCCGTTCAACGCCGGCGACCAGAAGCTCATTTCCGCCATTGCGACGCAGATCGGAACCGCCATCCAGAACGCGCGTCTCGTGCGCGAATCCCTCACGCAGCAGCGGTTCCGGCAGGAAATGCAGCACGCGCACGATCTCCAGATGCGCCTGCTGCCCAACGTCGAAGCCGTGGCGCCGAATGCGGTCGTCGCCGCTCGCGTCGTTCCGGCGGAAAGCGTTGGTGGAGACCTCTACAACCTCTTCCGTCTCGGCCCGGGCAAGACCGGCGTAATGATTGGCGACGTGTCCGGCCACGGCTATCAGGCTGCACTCATCATGGCGCTGGCGATGAGCGCATCCGCCATCCACGCGCAGACGACTGCTGACCCCGGGGAAACGCTCGCCGCGATGTTATCGTCGATGAAGGACGAGCTGGCCACGACGGAAATGTTCATGTCGTTGTTCTATGGCGTGGTGGATCGCAACGCCGGCCGGCTTCGCTACGCGAACGCCGGTCACCCGCATGCATTCGTGATACCAAAGAGTGGGAAGGTCGAACGCCTGCCCGCCCTGGATCCGCCGCTCGGAATGGGCGCGACCAATCCCGCTGGCAGCAGCCGGCCATGGACCACCGGCGACATGATCCTCCTTTTTACAGATGGCGTCAGCGATGCGCGCAACCGCCACGGCGAACGTCTCGGGGAGGAGAAGATCGTGGAAATGGCGCGCGCACATCGCGAGGAAACGCCGGCACGGATTCTCGATCGCATCTTCGACCTCCTGGATCAGCACACCGGTGACACCCGCCGACGGGACGACCTGACGATCGTCGCGCTCCGGAGCTGATCATGGCGCGTGGCGCCCTGCCACCGGTCCGGAAGAGCCTTGGCCAGCATTTCCTTTCGGACAAGCGCATCCTCACACGCATCGTCGATGCACTCGATCCACGTCCGGACGAAACCGTCATCGAGATCGGGCCGGGACGCGGTGCGCTGACGGACATCCTGAAGGAGCGCGCGGGACGTGTGGTCGCCGTCGAATACGACCGCGCGCTCGCCGAGCTGCTCCGCCAGCGTTATGCGGGCTCCAATGTGGAGGTGGTGCAGGCAGACGTTCTTGCGTCGGACTTCGCACAGCTTGCCGGCCCGACGTTCGCCGTTGTCGGCAACGTCCCGTACTACATCACCACCCCCATCCTCTTCCACGCGCTGCAGCGTCCGCGCGCCGAGCGAGCCGTATTCCTGGTCCAGCGTGAAGTTGCGGAGCGCATGGCAGCTCCCGCGGGGAGTGATGCGTACGGCGCGCTATCCGTGAATCTGCAGGCGCTCGCGCACGCAGAAATGGTTTTTGGTGTGCCGAGGGGTGCGTTCCACCCACCGCCGAAGGTGGACAGTGCCGTCGTGCGGGTGATTCCACTGCAAGAGCCCATGGTGCGGCCTGACGAAGAGCAGGGGTTTCGCGAGTTTGTTCAATCCGCCTTCGGGATGCGCCGGAAGCAACTGCGTCGGGTGCTTCGTGGAATGCGTCCGCTTGATGCGGCTGGTGCCGATGCCCTGCTTTCGTCAGTCGGCATCGATCCAACCGCGCGTCCGGAGACGCTCGATCCTGAACGGTTCGCGGCCCTGTATCGCCGCTTCCGTGCCTAGTCCCGGTTGGTGAGGGCGAACGACAGCCCCTCGAGCTCCATCGCCATGTTCACATTCTTGACGGTGACCTCGGCCGGTACCTGCAGCTGGATCGGGGCAAAGTTCAGGACGGCTTTCAGCCCGGCGCGCACGATACGATCTGCCACGACCTGGGCGTTCTCCGCGGGAACCGTGATCACCGCGATGTCGGGCGCTTCCTTCAGGACGTCCTTCTCCAGTTGATCGATGTGCCGGACGGGAATGCCCTCCAGCGACGTACCGACCTTGTCTGCATTGGAATCGTAGGCCGCGAGGATGTGGAACCCGCGCTGCCTGAATCCGCGGTATGCGACGAGGGCCGCACCAATCTTGCCGGCGCCGAGGATGATGACCTTCCACTGGCGCTCGAGCCCGAGGATTTCGCGCAGACGCCCAGCGAGTTCGGGAACGGAGTAGCCCAGCCCGCGCTTGCCGAAAGAGCCAAAGAACGACAGATCCTTGCGGACCTGCGCCGACGTGGTCCCGCCGCGACGCGCCAGCTCATCCGAGGAGATGGTCGATAGCCCTCTTCCCTCAAAATCCTCGAGGAACCTGAGGTACGCCGAAAGGCGTCGAACTGTCGAATCGGCAATGCGTTTCAAGGGCGGGCCAGAGCTTGTGAATTGATTCACAAGTTAAAGTCGGGCTCGTGGGCTGCAAAGCTCCCCGGGGCAGACCTTCTGGCTATCTTCGGGTATGAAAGTTCAAGTCACCTCCGAAATCGGGGCGTTGCGGGCGGTTCTCGTGCATACGCCGGGACCGGAGCTGTTCGCGGTGACCCCGCGGACGCGCGAGGACTTCCTGTACGACGACATCATTGAGGCCGAGACGGCGCGCCGGGAGCATCAGCGCTTCATGGCGATCCTGGAGCGCTTCACGAAGGTGTATCAGGTGAAGGACCTGCTCGAGGACGTACTCCAGCATTCCGAGGTGCGCGACCTGCTCGTCCGGGAAACGATGGACATCGTGCCGTCGGAGCCGCTCGCCAAGGACATCTCGGAACTGGAGCCATCCGAGCTCGCGCGGATGCTGATCGAAGGGAAGGAGGAGACGGCCGGGTTGCTGTCGCAGGCGCTCAACGAAACGGGGTATGAGCTGCCGCCGCTCCCAAACCTGTTCTTTACGCGCGACAGCTGCATTCCAGTCGGGGAGCACGTGTTGATCGGCTCGATGCGTTACGGCATTCGGTGGCCGGAGGAGCTGATCATGAAGTCGATCTTCATGCACCACCCCGATTTCCAGAGTCGCGGACTGCTGTACGACGGCTCGATCGAGCGACGCCATCACTACACGATCGAAGGAGGCGACGTCCATCCGTTGCGGGAGGATCTGGTCGTAATCGGGTTCTCCGAGCGCTCCAGTCCGTCCGCGATCGATGGACTGGCGTCCCTGCTGTTCGACAAGACAAAAGTGACGGATGTGATCATCGTCGTGATGCCGGAGCACAAGACGGCGATCCATCTCGACATGATTTTCACGCAGTTGGATCGCGAGCTGTGCATCGTGTATCCGCCGCACTTCATCGGGCCGGAACGGTTGCGGGTGCTGCACTGGAAAAAGGGCGACAAGTCACTCCGCGAACCGGCGACGTTGTTCGACGCGCTGAAAGCCGTGAACCTGCCCCTCGAACCGGTGCGGTGCGGCGGTGAGAAGCGTTCGCTGCAGGATCGGGAACAGTGGGCGTCCGGGTGCAACTTCGCGGCAATGAAGCCGGGGATGGTGCTTTCGTATGCGCGCAATGAGGCCACCCTGCGCGAACTCGAGAAATTCGCGTATCAGATCGTCCCCGCGGTCGCATTCCTCACCGGCGAGGCGCGGTTCAAGAACGACGACAAGGCCGTCATCACCTTCGAAGGCTCGGAGTTGGTGCGCGGCGGGGGCGGGCCGAGGTGCATGACCTGTCCGGTGCAGCGCGACGACCCGTGGAGCTGACGGACCTTCGCTCACTCCGTTTTGCCGTCGTGGATACCGAAACGACGGGCGGACGCATCAATGGTGGCGATCGCGTCATGGAAATCGCCATTGTCCATGTCGAGAACGGCGTGGCCACCACGGCGCTCGACGTGCTGGTGAATCCGCAGCGGGACGTTTCGCCCCAGGTTTCCAGGCTCACCGGGATCCGGTGGGAGATGCTCCACGAGTCGCCGACCTTTACCGACATTGCCGATCAGGTGGTGGACGCGCTCGACGGCCGGATTTTCGTCGCCCAGAATGTCCGTTTCGATTGGCGCTTTCTTTCGATGGAACTGCAGCGGTGTGGCAGGCCCGCACTTCGGGGAGACCGCCTCTGCACCGTGAAATTCGCCCGTCGGGTGCTCGCCCACCTTCGGCGGCGCAACCTCGACGCGCTCGCGTGGCACTACGAGGTGCCAATTCTCGGTCGGCATCGGGCGGGTGGCGACGCACGCGCGACGGCGCAGATTTTCCTCCGCATGCTGGCGGACGCCCGTCGTGCCGACGTTGACACCTGGGCAGATCTGCAGGCGTACCTTCGCCAGGCGCGGCCGCGTCCAGTGCGGTCGTACCTGCCGCAACCCATGACCGGAATGGAAGCCATCGCATGACCGCTCCTGCCGGATGTCCCCTCGTCGAAACACGAAAAATCGGCCGGTGGACGGTCCATGCCATCCAGGCGGGAGGACAGAAGCTGGATGGCGGCGCCATGTTCGGCGTCGTGCCTCGGCCGCTCTGGGAAAAACGCATCGCACCGGATGCACGTCATCGCATTCCGCTCGGGATGCGCTGCCTGCTTGTCGAGCACGAGTCCGGACTGGTGCTCATCGACACTGGTGCAGGGAACAAGGAGAATGAAAAGTTCCACGACATCTATGGTGTCGAAAATGCGGGGACCGATGGGGCAACGCAGCTCGAGGACGGGTTACGCCAGCTTGGCCTGGCGGCCACCGATATCACCCTCGTGATCAACACGCACCTGCACTTCGACCACGCCGGCGGCAACACGACCCGGCGCGCGGACGGGGTGATCGTTCCCACGTTCCCGAACGCGAAGTATGTGCTCCAGGATGGCGAGTATGAGTACGCCACCCACACGAACGAGCGCACGGCGGCGAGCTATTTCCCACACAACTTCGTTCCGGTGCACGATGCGGGATTATTCGAGCTGGTCCGCGGTGAGAAGGAGATCGTGGCGGGAATTTCCGTGGTGCCTACCCCGGGCCACGTCCCGCATCACCAGGGGGTAAAGCTCGAGAGCGATGGCATGGTCGCCTTCTACGCGGCCGATCTGGTTCCCACCGTGGCCCACCTGCCGCTCCCCTACATCATGGGATACGACGTGGAGCCGCTGGTGACACTCGAATCGAAGCGCCGGATCCTGAAATCCGCGCTCGATGGGCAGTGGCTGCTCGTTTTCGAGCACGATGCCACGATTCCGTGGGGACGGATTGCCCACGACGGCAAAGCCTACCTCCTGGCGTCTTGACCTAACCTGCCGTCAGGTCTAGCTTTATGGCACAACTCGTCAAGTGAACCGACATCGTCGGTTCCACCCTTCGGCCCTCACGTCATGTGAGGCGTGCTGCTGGAGTTTTGTGGTTTGAGGCGCCACGCGCACTGCGTGCGCGGCGCCGCCATTCGCGGACTCCTTCGGTCGATAGGGTCCGCGTTTTTTTGTCTTTCAATAGAGGATTACAAGCATCCAGGACACCACGAAGCGAGTGCGGGTCAACCGCCAGATCCGTATCTCACCGGTTCGCGTCATCGGCGCCGACGGAGCACAGCTCGGCATCATGGACGTGGACACGGCGCTCCGCCAGGCGGAGGACGCAGGTCTCGATCTCGTCGAAGTGGCACCGACGGCTCGCCCGCCCGTGGTCCGCATCATGGACTACGGCAAGTACAAGTTCGAAATGGCGAAGCAGGCGCGCCAGGCAAAGAAGAAACAGCACGTGATCGAGCTGAAGGAAGTGAAGTTCCGACCGGGCATCGGTGAGCACGACTTCGAAACGAAGACCGGTCATGCACGGCGGTTCCTGGAAGAGAAGAACAAGGTGAAGGTGACCATGATGTTCCGTGGTCGGCAGGTTGCGCATCCGGAGCTCGGACAGGCCGTGCTGGATCGCGTCGCCTCCGCGCTCGCCGATGTCGGCAAAGTCGAGAGCTCGGGGCGGTTGGAAGGAAAACTCATGACGATGATCGTCGCGCCGAAGTAGTGGCGCGAATTACAGGGAGTCAGACATGCCCAAGATGAAATCACACAAGGGCGCGCGGAAACGGTTCAAGGTGACCGGGAGCGGTGAAGTCAGCCGCGGACGCGCGTTCAAGAGCCACATCCTTACCAAGAAGACGTCCAAGCGGAAACGCCGCCTGCGTCGCAGCGCGCTCATCGCCACGCGTGGCGAGGTGAAGCGCATCAAGCGTCTTCTTCAGGCATAAAGGAGGACTGACCCATGCCTCGCGCCAGATCAAACGTTCCGCGCCTGAAGCGGAAGAAACAGATTATGAAGGCGGCTCGCGGTGCGTTCGGCGCCCGCAGCAAGCTCTGGAAAGCTGCCAAGGAAAACGTCGAACGCGGCTGGAAGTACGCGTACCGCGATCGCAAGAACAAGAAGCGGGATTTCCGCCGGCTCTGGATCACGCGCATCAACGCGGGCGCACGCCAGAACGACATGAGCTACAGCACGTTCATGAACGGCTTGAGCAAGGCAGGGATCGAGGTCGATCGCAAGATCCTCGCAGACCTGGCCGTGCACGATCCGTCCGCGTTTACCGCGCTCGCCGAGAAGGCGCGCTCCGCGCTGACCGCCGCATAAAAGTTCGGTCCTTCGCATCACCCGCGGCGGCAGTGCATCCATCGAGGCACTGCCGCCGTTTCTTCATCGTGGCTACTCATCGTTCATGACGACGCTAGACCAATTTATCGCCAGCGCGAACCAGCTCGCGGACGACGGGATCGCGGCCTTCGACGGCGCAGCGACCCGCGAGGAGCTTGAAGCCGCGCGCGTTCAGTTCCTTGGCGATCGCAGCGGCCTCCTGAAAGGCATTCAGGTCGCGCTGGCAAAGTTGCCCAGGGAGGACAAACCGGCCGCCGGTCGGGCGTTCAACGAAGTGAAGGCACGCCTGACCGCGGCGTTCGAGACCCGCGAGCGCAGCATCCGCACGGTCGCGGACGACGCCGGGTCCCCTGATCTCACGATGCCGGCACGCCATCCCTGGCGCGGCGCGCGGCATCCCGTCACGCTGGTCATCGAGGAGATCGTCGAGATCTTCCGCGAGCTCGGCTTCACCATCGCGCTCGGCCCACAGGTGGAAAGTGAGTGGTACAACTTCGGCGCCCTGAACTTTCCTCCGGACCATCCGGCGATGGACGCGCACGATACGTTGTATCTCGAGGACGCGGTGCTGCTGCGCACGCATACATCGCCCGTGCAGATCCGGACCCTCCAGTCGTATCCGCCGCCGATACGAATGCTCGCGCCGGGCGACGTCTTTCGGCGCGACTTCTTCGACGCGTCTCATGCCCCGATGTTCGCGCAGATCGAAGGGCTGTGCGTCGACGAAGGCATCAGCTTCGTCGATCTCAAGGCGATGTTGAACAACTTCGCGCGCCGGTTCTTCGGCGCGGCAAAGACCCGGTTCCGTCCGAGCTACTTCCCGTTCACGGAGCCCTCCGCCGAGATGGACGTGGAGTGCCAGCTGTGCAAGGGCAGGGGCTGTCCCGTGTGCAAAGGCACTGGATGGACCGAGATCCTTGGCAGCGGCATGGTGCACCCGTCGGTCCTGGCGGCGGCCGGCGTGGACGGTGAGAAGTACACGGGATGGGCATTCGGCATGGGCCCGGCCCGCATCGCGCTGCAACGCTACGACATTCCGGACATTCGCATTCTGTATGATTCCGACGTGCGATTCCTGGAGCAGATCGCCCGATGAACGCATCCTACGAGTGGCTGAAGGCGTTCATCGATATCGAGGCCGATCCGTATCGGCTGCGGGACCTGCTCACGTCGCACACCGCCACCGTCGAGGACGTCGTGCCGCTGCGCTCGGATCTCGCGCCGATCGTGGTCGCGCGAGTCGTGGAAGCCGGCCCGCATCCCGATTCCGACCACCTCTGGCTGACCCGTGTGGATGCAGGCGGGGAATTGCTCGAGGTCGTATGTGGTGCCCCGAACGTCGTGCAGGGGGCGTTGTATCCCTTCGCGCCGGTGGGCACCACGATGCCCAACGGCATGAAGATCGAGCGCCGGAAAATCCGCGGCATCTACTCGAACGGCATGCTCTGCTCCGCGCGGGAGCTTGGCCTCGGTGACGATCACCAGGGCATCCTGCAGCTGCACATCGACGCGCGACCGGGAACGCGATTTCTGGAAGTGATGCCGGCCGGCGATTCGCGACTCGTCATCGACGTCGGCGCAAACCGGCCTGACCTGCTGTCGCATCTGGGACTCGCGCGCGAAATCGGCGTGGTGACAGGTCGTCCCTGGCAGTTGCCCGAGATCCCGGGCATGGTGCCGCCGATTCCCAAGCCCACGACCGTTTCCGGCAACGGAAGCACCGGGGGGATTGACGTCCGCGTCGACCTCGATACCCGGACACGCAGGTACATGGCGGCGGTGATTCGCGGCGTTACGGTGCAACCAGGCCCGGAGTGGCTGGCCAGGCGGCTCGAAGCCGTGGGCGTGCGGCCCATCAGCAACGTCGTCGACGCCACCAACTATGTCCTGCATGAGTTGGGGCAGCCCGTGCACGCGTTCGATTCCACCAGGCTTGGGAAACGCGTGCACGTACGGAAGGCGCACGCAAAGGAGAGTCTTCGCACGCTGGACAACGTCACACGAACGCTGAACGCCGACGTTGTGGTCATCGCCGATGGCGAGCGAGCCCAAGCCGTCGCCGGGGTCATGGGAGGTGGAGACAGCGAAGTCTCTGCTGCGACCACGGATCTCTTCGTGGAGGTCGCATCGTTCGATCCACGCCTGACGCGCGCCGCGCGCCGCGGACTTGGGCTGAGCACGGACGCCAGCTATCGCTTCGAGCGGGGCGTCGACGTGAATCTCGCGCCACTCGCGCTGGATCGCGTGGTGCGACTCATCATGGCCGTCGCGGGGGGAACGGTGGCCGACGCGCCCCTCGATGTGCTTGCTGAACCTGCGTCGCCACTGGAGCTCGTGCTGCGGCTCAAGCGTATCACGCAGGTCCTGGGCGCAGAGGTGCCTCTCGACCGCGCTCGTAAATACCTCGAAGGCGCCGGGTTCGAGACGGTGTCGAAATCCGACCGCGAATTGACGGTACGCGTACCGTCGTGGCGCGGCGACGTGTCGTCCGAGATCGATCTCGTCGAGGAAGTCGCCCGCTTTCACGGATACGACACCTTTCCGGACGACATCCGTCCGTTCCGGCCGACGACGACGCGCGATGATCCCCATTGGACCCTCGCGAACCGGTTGCGCGAGCGGCTCGTGGGAATGGGACTGCACGAGGTGCGCCCCATGCCGTTCGTCAGCGGAAGCGATGAGACACACGTGCGCGTGGCGAATCCACTCGCGGAAAACGAGGCACATCTGCGCACGTCGCTGCTGGAGACGCTCAGCCGTCGGGCAGAATTCAATCTCTCGCATCGCACGGGAGATGTGCGTCTGTTCGAGCTTGGATCGGTCTTCACCCGCGGAACGTCAGCAATGCCGCGAGAGGAGTTCCGTCTCGGCGCCGTCATCATGGGACGTCGCCGGCCGGCGCATTTCACCGAGCCGGATCCACCAGCGTATGACGAGTGGGATGCGAAGGCGATCGCGGAGGCCGTGCTGCCGGTCGTTCGTACGGACGGCGCGGCGACGCTGGCGGGTGCAGAGGGGGGACTCTGGAACATCTCCGCCGGTGGGGAGATCATCGGAACCGTGCGTCGCCTGAATCTCGATGCGCCGGTGTGGGCTGCTCCGGCGTACGGCATCGAGATCTCGTTGGGCGACGTTGCCACCACTCCTGTGGCAGTGCAGGGGAGCCACGACTACGTCAGGCAGGCATCCGCAACGGCCGTCGTGCAGCAGCCTCGTTATAGCGCCCTGCCGACGATGCCCGCGGCGGAATTCGACCTGGCGCTGCTGGTTCCTGCGCGCACGCCGGCCGCGGAGGTCGAGCGTGTCATTCGCGAGTCGTCAGGAGACCTGCTCGAGCAGCTCACCCTGTTCGACCAGTACGTTGGACCTGGCATTCCCGACGGGTTGCGAAGCCTTGCGTGGCGATTGACGTTCCGCCACCCGGAGCGCACTCTACGCGACAAGGAAATCGAAGGGCGCCGTGGCAAGATTCTCGGCGCGCTGCAACAGGAGCTGAATGTCCGCCAACGAACGGGCTGAAGTCACGGCGTTTAAAGAGCTGGAATCGCTCGTCCGAAACCTGGGCGAGGAGCTTGCGGCATTCCGGCGCCGCGCGATTGCCGCGGAAGCACAGCTGAAGGAGACGGGACAGACGCCGCGCGTCTCCAGAACTGGCGAGACCCTCGACCGCGCGACGGAACTGGAGCTTGAGAACCAGGCGCTGCGGGAGCGTGTCACACGAGCGGAAGAACGCATCCGCGGCATGCTGGATCGCGTGCGTTTCCTGCGACAGCAGTTGCAGTCTCAACCCACCATTCCCGCTGGTCGTTCATGAGCACAAAGAAACATCTCGTCCGGGTGACCATCCTGAACGAGGAGTACGCCATCCGAAGTGATGCGACCCCGGAGGAGACGCGCGCCGTGGCATCGTATCTCGAAGACGCCATCCGGCGGGTGCTGGAAAGCGGGTCCGTGGTGGAATCCCATCGCGCGACCATCCTCGCGGCGCTGCAGATCACCGGCGAACTGTTCGAGGCCCGTGAGGGTTCTGACATGACGCGCAGAATCCAGGGGTTGAGCGGTGAGGTGCGCCGCCTTCTGCCCCCGGCGAAGCGCGGCGAAACGGTGGCCTGACCGTTTGCCTTTTGGTACGGCGGGAAATACTTTAGCGGTAACTAGCCAGGCGGGTCCGTAGCCAGTCGCGCTCACGGCACCCTCCCATCCGAAACCCTGCGTCGGAGTCGGATCGGAGGTGTAAGCCGCGTGATCAGCACGGATTTCGAGCGGTTCTACCCGTCTCTGCGGCTTCCACCGCAGTGGAGCATAGATCCATATGAACGTTACCGTGCTGTATGCCGTGCTTGGCGTGCTCGCTGTCGCCGTGCCGGCTTTTTTCTTTATTGGAACGAAGACAGGGGTCGCCGCGGAACGGCGTCGGCAGGCAGAAGCGAAGGCGACCGCTGAGGAAACAGCCAAGCGGATCGTCGCGGATGCCGAACGTGAAGCCGAGAACGTCCGCAAGAGCGCCGTCGTAGCCGGCAAGGAAGAGCTGATGAAGCTTCGTGAGACCCACGAGGCAGACATCCGCGGACGCCGTCTCGAGGTCGAGAAGGACGAAAAGCGGCTGGGGGAGCGAGAATCCACCCTGGACCGGAAATTCGACGTCCTCGACCAGCGGGATAAGGACATCAGCCGACGCGCCAGTGAGTTTGGTCGCCGCGAGAAAATCGTTGCCGAGCGCGAGGAGGAGCTGAAAAAGCTCATCGCCGAAGAGCGGCAGCGCCTCGAGCAGATGGCTGGAATGTCGGCGCAGGACGCGAAGGCGGAGCTGATTCGCCGATTGGAGGAAGAGGCGCAGGCGGATGCAGCCAACCGCCTGCGTGAGGTTCGCGAGCGTGCACGGCGCGATGCAGAACGCGAGGCGAAGAAGATCGTCGCGCTCGCCATCCAGCGGATTGCGGCAGAGCATACGGCAGAGTCCACGGTGTCTGCGGTGTCCCTCCCCAGCGACGAGATGAAAGGCCGGATCATTGGCCGCGAAGGGCGGAACATCCGGGCGTTCGAGCTCGCCACCGGCGTCGATGTCATCATCGACGACACCCCCGACACGGTCGTCGTCAGCTGCTTCGATCCCATCCGACGCGAAATCGCGCGCCTGGCGCTGGAGAAGCTCGTGACCGACGGCCGGATCCATCCCGGGCGCATCGAGGAAGTGGTCAACAAGTCCCGCCGCGAAATCGATCAGCAGATCGTCGAGCTTGGGGAACAGGCTGCCTATGAAGTGGGTGTGCACGGCCTGCATCCCGAGTTGATCAAGCTGATCGGACGCATGCATTGGCGTACGAGCTATGGCCAGAACATCCTGCAGCATTCGAAGGAAGTGGCGTGGCTCGCGGGCATCATGGCGTCCGAGCTTGCCCTGGATACCGCCATGGCGAAGCGCGGAGCGCTCCTGCATGACATCGGCAAGGTGCTGACGCACGAGCACGAAGGCACGCACGTGCAGCTCGGCGTTGAAGTCTGCACCAAGTACGGCGAGAACCCGCTGGTCGTGAACTGCGTCGCGGCGCACCACGACGACGTCCCGCACGAAACCGAAGTGTCAGTGCTCGTGCAGGCCGCGGATGCGATCTCCGGCTCGCGTCCGGGCGCGCGTCGCGAAGCGTTCGAGACGTACGTCAAGCGCCTCGAAGGGCTGGAAAAGATCGCGTCGAGCTACAAGGGAGTGGAAAAGGTGTTCGCAATCCAGGCAGGACGCGAAGTCCGCGTCATCGTGACACCCGACGACATCGACGACGTCCGCATGGGCACGCTCACCGAGGAAATCGCCAGGCGCATCGAGGCGGAGCTGCAGTATCCCGGGCAGATCAAGGTCGTGGCAATCCGCGAGACGCGGGCGGTGGACTTTGCCCGCTGATGTGGTGGGAGCGCCTCCGGGGCGCGGAACGTTGATGGACGGCAAGGCAGTCGCCGCGCGGATCCGCGAACGCGTCGGCGATCGGGTACGCCCGCTCGCAGCGCAGGGAGTAATTCCCGGCTTGACTGTGGTGCTTGTTGGAGATGATCCGGCAAGCGCCGTGTATGTGAGCTCCAAGGCGAAGGCGTGCGAAGAGGTGGGGATGCGGGGGGCAACGATCCGCATGCCGGCGACGACCACCCAGGCGGAGCTCATCGCCGTCATCGACAGCCTGAACGCCGACCCCGCTGTGAACGGCATCCTCGTGCAGATGCCGCTCCCTCGGCAGATCGAAGCGGATACGGTGTTGCGGCGCATTGACCCGGCGAAGGACGTCGACGGCTTCCACCCCGTGAACGTCGGCCGAATGCTGGTGGGCGACGCCGAGGCGTTCGTGCCGTGCACTCCCGCGGGCGTGATGGTGCTGCTGCGTGAGTACAAGGTGCAGACCTCCGGCGCTGAGTGTGTCGTGATCGGGCGCAGCAACATCGTCGGGAAGCCGATGATGGCGCTGCTGGTGCAGCCTGGCGCCGATGCGACGGTCACAGTGTGCCACAGTCGCAGCCGGAACATTGCGGATCACACGCGCCGCGCGGATCTGGTGATCGCGGCCGCGGGACGCCCCGGCCTCGTCACCGGCGACATGATCAAGCCAGGCGCTGTGGTGATCGACGTCGGAATCAACCGAGTGGATGATGCGCGCGCGAAGCGAGGTTACCGCCTCGCGGGCGATGTCGACTTCGAGTCGGTCCAGCCCGTGGCTTCCCTCATCACCCCGGTGCCCGGTGGCGTCGGGCCGATGACCATCGCGATGCTCCTGGAAAACACGCTGCAGGCCGCGCTGCGATCCAACCGCGCGATGGCTTGATGAGCCCTGCGCAGCGTGGATTCGACTTTTCAGATCCGGAACGGTCGGTTCCTGGCGCCGAGCCCTCGAGTGCGATCGCCGTCTCGTCGCTGACGACCATCGCGCGCGACATTCTCGAAGGCGCCTTCCGTCCCATCTGGGTGCGCGGCGAAGTCACGAATTTCAAGGCGCACCGCAACGGCCACTGGTATTTCACTTTGCGGGACCGGATGGCCCAGGTGCGCGGTGTGGTCTGGTCCAAGGACACGCGCGGAATTCCGGCGCCGCCGGATGAGGGAATGCTCATTTCCGCGTGGGGCAATCTCAGTGTCTATCCCCAGAAGGGGGAGATGCAGTTCGTCGTTCGGAAAATGGAGGCCGAAGGAGACGGTCTGTGGCGGAAAGCGCTCGAGAAGACCCGCGCGAAGCTGGAAGCCGAGGGGCTGCTCGCCGCTGCTCGCAAGCGCGCCCTTCCACGCTACCCACGCCGGGTAGCGGTAGTTACGAGTCCGGATGGCGCAGCCTTGCGCGACATCGTCGCGGTCATGAAGCGTCGGTCACCTGCGGTCGAAATCGTTGTCGTACCCGCGGCAGTGCAGGGCGATACGGCAATCCGTGACATCTGTCGGGCACTCGACCGCGTGAGTCGCTGGCGCGACGCGGATGTCGTCATCGTCGGGCGTGGCGGTGGGTCACGCGAGGATCTCTGGGCATTCAACGACGAACGCGTCGCACGGGCCGTGGCCGCCTGTCCCATCCCGACCATTTCCGCCGTCGGACACGAAACGGACATCACGATCTGTGACCTCGTGGCCGATGCCCGAGCGGCCACACCGTCTGCCGCCGCCGAGAGCGTGGTGCGCGACGACGCTGAGCTCGCGGCGGAGCTGAGAGGCATCCAGAAGCGGCTGTCGCGCGCGCTGACGAAGCGTGTCAATTCTGCAAAGGCGGATCTGCACTGGTGCGCGTCCGCCCTGCAGCAGCGTGTCGTGCGTCTCGCGGAACGACGGCGGTCGCGGGTCGCGCAGCTCGGGGGTCGACTCCATGCCCTGAGCCCGCTTGCCACGTTGTCGCGCGGGTTCGCGGTCGCTCGCGGGATGGATGGACACGCCTTGACGAGCGTCGCGCGCTTTTCGCCCGAGATGCCATTTCAGCTGGTGCTGCGCGACGGTACGGTCTCTGCGCGCACGACCGCCATGGAGAAAGCGCCATGAGCTTTGAACAGCGCCTTCGCCGGCTCGAGGAAATTGTCGGGGAACTGGAATCCGATCGGATGGATCTCGAACGCGCGTTAACGCTGTTCGAGGAGGGTGTCGCATGTCTTCGGACGGCGACCGAGGAGCTCTCCAGGGTGGAAGCACAGGTGCAGCGCCTGGTCGAACGGGCCGACGGAACCTTCGAGGTGATGGATCTGCGTGAATGACGGGCGCGATACCCTCGCCACCTGGCGGGAGGGAATCGATCGTGAGCTCGCGCAACTGACGCTCGACGAAAAAACAGTTTCGCGCCCGCTCCGTGACGCCGTGCACTATTCCCTTGTCGGCGAAGGCAAGCGATTGCGCGGACTGCTGCTGCTCGCATCCTACGCCGGTGTCGGCGGTCGAGGAGACGCAACGGCGTTGGGTGTCGCCATCGAGGTGGTGCACGCGTACTCGCTGATTCACGACGACCTGCCCTGCATGGATAACGACACGCTGCGACGGGGCCGTCCAACGACGCACCGCGCCTTCGACGTTGCCACGGCGACGGTGGCTGGGGTCGCGATGGTTCCGTTGGCCGTCCAGCAGACCATGAAGGCGGCGCATGCACTGGGCTTGCGCGACGTCGTCGGTCATCAACTCGTGACGGTGCTGATGCAGGCGTCGGGCGCCTCCGGGATGGTGGGCGGCCAGCTGATGGACCTCCATGGGGAAGGTCGCGGGCTGGCGCTGCAGGACCTGGAGCAGGTCCATCGGGCAAAAACAGGGGCGCTGATTTCCGCGGCATTTACCCTGGGGGCTATCGCAGCCGAAGGGACGCGCGGTCAGGTGGATGCCCTTACGGCCGCGGGTGACTGCCTGGGGCTGGCATTCCAGATAGCGGACGATGTCCTGGATGCCACGGCGTCCTCTGACGTCCTGGGAAAAACCGCAGGGGCGGACGCCGCGCTGGCCAAAAGCACCTATGCTTCAGTCATGGGAATCGAGCCCGCACGCCGCCGCAGTACCGAGCTGGTCGCGGAGGCGATGTCACATCTGGATCGCGCGGGGCTCCGAACCGTGGAACTCGAGACGCTGGCGCATTTTGTCCATGCGCGGCAATCATAACTTTCAGGCCTTATGTCGTTTCTGAACGAGATCAGATCGCCGGCGGATCTCCGCCGGCGTTCGCGGGAGGAGCTGCCGGCGCTTGCGCAGGAGCTTCGCAACCGCATGGTGGATGTCTGCTCGCGCACCGGTGGTCACATTGGTGCGGGTCTCGGCGTGGTCGAGTTGACCATTGCCCTTCATTACGCGTTCGACACGCCCGCGGACCAATTGGTCTGGGACGTCGGCCACCAGGGGTATCCGCACAAGCTCCTCACCGGCCGCAACGACCGGATGGAGACGCTGCGCCAGGAAGGCGGGGTGTCCGGGTTCCTGAAGCGCAGCGAAAGCGAGTATGACGCGTTCGGCGCGGGTCACGCGGCTACCGCAATTTCCGCGGCGCTGGGGATGGCGGTGGGACGCGACCTGACCGGCGGGCACTTTAAGGTCGTCGCCATCCTGGGTGATGGTGCGCTGACCTCAGGCTTGTCCTACGAAGGCTTGAACAACGCCGGGCACTCGGAACGCGACATCATCGTCGTCCTCAACGACAACGAGATGTCGATCGCCCCGAACGTCGGCGCGATGTCGAAGTACCTGAATTCCATCCAGCGCAATCCGCTGTACAACCGCCTGCGGAACAAGATCGGCGAATTCGCTGACGCCGCGCCCGGCCCGCTGTCGTCGATGGGCCATCTCGTGCGGAAGTGGGAGGAGAGTGTCAAAGCCTTCCTGACCCCGGGCGTGCTCTTCGAGGAGCTCGGGTTCCGGTATTTCGGTCCGATCGACGGGCATGATGTGAACCAGCTGCTCGACACCTTCGAGGCCGTGAAGTCGATGAAAGGGCCACGACTGGTGCATGTCATCAGCCAGAAGGGAAAGGGGTTCCCCGCGGGCGAGCAGGCGGCGGGCGAAAAGTGGCACGCACTTCCACCGGGCTACGAGCCGTCGACCGGGAAGCCAGTCAAGCCATCCGTGGCAAAGCCCACGTACACGAAGGTGTTCGGGAAGGGGCTCGCCGAGTTGACCGGCGAAGACGAACGCGTGGTGACGATCACCGCCGCCATGCCCAGTGGAACCGGGACGGACGCCGTCGCCCGCGCGCATCCCGCGCGATTCTTCGACGTGGGGATCGCGGAAGGACATGCCGTGACATTCGCGGCGGGGATGGCGACACGCGGGCTTCGTCCCGTCGTTGCGATCTATTCCACGTTCCTGCAGCGCGCGTACGACAACATCATTCACGACGTCGCCATCCAGACACTCCCCGTCACGTTCTGCATGGATCGCGCAGGACTCGTGGGCGAAGACGGCGAGACCCACATGGGGTTGTACGATATCGCGTACATGCTCGCGGTCCCGAACCTGACCGTCACCGCGCCCAGCGACGGACGGGAGATGCTCGCGCTACTGCGAGCCGCAGTGCAGCATGGCGGCCCGTGGTCCATTCGCTACCCACGCGACGCGTCGCCGGATGAACCGCCGCACATCAAGGAGATCGAAGCGGCGCCGTATGCCACCTGGGACGTCGTGCGGAAGGGGCAGGGCGCGGCGATTCTCGCGGTAGGCACCATGGTGGCGCCATCACTCGCCGCCGCGGAGCTGCTGGCCGCGGAAGGCTTCAACGTGACTGTCGTCAACTGCCGCTACCTGAAGCCGTATGACGAAGTCACCCTGGCCGCGGTGCTGGCGCAGCACGAGCGGGTGCTCATCGTCGAGGAAGGGACAGTCGTCAACGGATTCGGCGCATACATGTCCGCCGTGATCGAGCGTCACGACGACCGCATTCGCGTCGGCACCCTTGGCGTCCCTGACCGGATCATCGTCGCGGCGGCGCGCGCGCGACAGCTCCTCGAGTGCGGCCTGACCCCCGACGGCATCGCGGATCGCGTTCGCGCGTTGCACGAGTCCGAGGCAATCGCCGGGTGAGGGACAGCGGCCGGCCCATCCGTCTGGGTGTCGTCGGTCACACCGGCTACCCGGAGCTCGAAGCCGCGCTCCACACGCTGCGGCGGCTCGCGCCAGGACTCAACCTGCAGCTGCATCTCGAGGACGAGCTGCCGCGAACGGATGGGGATCGGCATATCGACGCTCCCGACCAGCTGGATGCTCTCCTGACCCTCGGCGGCGACGGCACGCTGCTCCGCGGGGCGCGTCTATTGGCCAGCCATCAGGTGCCGATCCTCGGCGTGAACATGGGACGCCTTGGCTTCCTGACGTGCTGTCCCGCCGAGCAGCTGGAACACTCGCTCATGCGATTCGCGCGAGGGGACTTTGTGGTGGAGTCGC
>Ga0196976_1000627_pt1 | contig 21318 bp, 3 predicted proteins | sample S3v_513CmetaG_FD_148644 | JGI IMG/M metagenome (GOLD analysis project Ga0196976, IMG submission 148644) | Soil microbial communities from Anza Borrego desert, Southern California, United States - S3+v_5-13C | ecosystem: Environmental > Terrestrial > Soil > Desert | place: USA: California...
TCAGGACGCGCCGTTCGAGCGCGTGGTCGACTCGCTGCGCCTGGAGCGCAACCTCACCCTCACGCCGCTCTTCCAGGTCATGGTCGTGCTGCAGAACAACGAAAGCGACCCGTCGATCGAGCTCTACCCACTCGACAGCGGCATCACCAAGTTCGACCTGACCGTGGAGCTCACCGAGACGGCGGAGGGCCTGGCCGGCTCGATCCGCTACCGGACGGCGTTGTACCGGCCGGAGACCATCGAGCGCATGGCGCGCCATTTCGTGGCCCTGTGCCGCGCGGCCATGGCCACGCCCGCGGCGAAGGTGGGCGAGCTCGAGCTGCTCGACGCGGCGGAGACGCGGCGGCTGCTCGTCGACTTCAACGACACCCGGGTCGAGGTTCCGGAGCAGACGGTCGACGAGCTGTTCGCCGCGGCCGTGGCCGCGTACCCCGACCGCGAGGCGGTGGTCTGCGGAGATCGCGCGCTGACCTACCGCGAGCTCTATGACCGCAGCCGCGCACTGGCCGCGTATCTCCGGTCGCGCGGCGTCACCCCCGACAGCCGCGTCGGACTCTGCACCGGGCGCTCGCTGGAGATGGTGGTGGGGATGCTCGGCATCGTCCAGGCCGGCGGCGCCTACGTCCCGCTCGATCCCGACTATCCGGCCGACCGCCTGCAGTTCATGCTCGAAGACGCGGCGCCGGCGCTGCTGCTCACGCAGGAGCCGCTGAAAGCGAGACTCCCGCTCACCTCGGTCCCGGTCGTGGCTCTCGACAGCGACTGGAGCGCGATCGAGCGCGAAGGGACCGAGGCGCCGTCGGGCGTGACCCCGGACAACCTCGCCTACGTTATCTACACCTCCGGCTCCACCGGCGTCCCCAAGGGAGTGATGGTCCGCCATGCCGGCGTGGTCAATCTCTGGCACGCGCTGGAGCGGAGCATCTACGCCGGACACGACGACTGGACGCGGGTCAGCGTCAACGCCTCGTTCGCCTTCGACTCCTCGGTCAAGCAGTTCGTGCAGCTCCTCTCCGGGCGGACGCTGGTGCTCGTGCCGCAGGAGGTGCGCCTCGACGCCGCCGCGCTGCTGCAGTTCCTTCACGACCAGCGCATCGACGTCTTCGACTGCACGCCGTCGCAGCTCGCGGCCCTCGTGCACGCCGGTCTGTTCGAAGGCGGAATCCCGAAAGCATTCCTCATCGGTGGCGAGGCGATCGACGCCGCGCTGTGGCGCACGCTGAGCGCGCGCAGCGATGCGGCGTTCTTCAACGTGTACGGCCCCGCCGAGTGCACCGTCGACGCGACGGTGGCCCGCATCACCGCGGACGCACCGGTTCCGCACATCGGCGGCCCGATCGCGAACGTGCGCATCTACATCCTCGACCGCCACGGCCGGCCGGTGCCGGAAGGCGTGGTCGGCGAGATCTGCATCGGCGGCGCGGGGGTGGCGCGCGGCTATCTGAACCGCGAGGAGCTGACCGCGGAGCGTTTCCTCGCCAATCCCTTCGCCGAGGGGCGCATCTACAGGACCGGAGACCTGGGACGCTGGCGCGCCGACGGCACCATCGCCTTCGCCGGCCGCAACGACCATCAGGTGAAACTGCGCGGCCAGCGGATCGAGCTCGGCGAGATCGAGGCGCAACTGGCGGCGCATCCCGCGGTGAAGGAAGCCGTGGTCATCGTGCGCGAAGACCAGCCGGGCGAGAAGCGCCTGGTGGCGTACCTGACGACTACGGGTGACGCCATCGCGCCGGAAGAGCTGCGCGCGCATCTCGCCGCGCGGCTGCCGCAGTACATGGTGCCGGCGGCGTTCGTGACTCTCGACGCGCTGCCGCTGACGCCGAACAGGAAGGTCGATCGCAAGGCGCTGCCGGCACCCGACGCGCTGGCGTACGCGCGCAAGGAGTACGAGCCGCCGCGGGGAGCGGTCGAAGAGACCCTGGCCGCCATCTGGCAGGAGCTGCTGCACGTCGAGCGCGTCGGCCGCCACGACAACTTCTTCGAGCTCGGCGGACACTCGCTGCTGGCCGTGCAGCTGATGGCCCGGATCAAAAAGCAGTTCGCGCGGATGCTGCCCCTGGCCACGCTCTTCACCGCGCCGACGGTGGCCGCGCTGGCGGACGTCCTCGCCGGCGGGAGCGCGCCGTCGCTCGGCATCGTGGTACCGATCCAGACCGGTGGCGACGCCACGCCCGTCTTCGCGCTGCCGGGAGCGGGCGGCAACGTCCTGGCGCTGCGGCCGCTGGCCAAGGCCCTCGGCGACGGCCAGCCGTTCTATGCCTTGCAGGCGGTCGGTCTGGACGGCGTCACGCCGCCGCTCACCAGCGTCGAGGAGACGGCCCGCGCCAACATCGCCGCGCTGAAGGCCGTCCAGCCTCGCGGTCCGTACCGCCTGCTCGGACACTCCTACGGCGGCGTGGTGGCCTACGAGATGGCCCGCCTGCTACTGGAGAACGGCGACGACGTTTCCTCGCTGGTCCTGCTCGACTCCGTCGCCCCGTCGCTCGTGCAGGAGAGCGCCGCCGGCGACGAGGCGCTCGAGCTCTTCGAGGCCTGCCAGGCCCTGGCCCGGCTGTACGGCGTCGACCTGCAGGTCGATCTCCAGTGGCTGCGCCGGTTCGTCGACAGCGGGGACGTGCAGGAGCTCGTCGGGCTGCTGAACGAGCGCGGCGTGGAGATCACCGCCGAGCAGTTCGCCGCGTTCCAGGCCGTGTATCGCGCGAACCTGCGCTGCTATCGCACGTACACGCCGCCGCTGCTCCCGCGGGCCGTCGACGCGTCGCTGTACGTCGCCACCCGCGCCGCCCGCGACGGGCGGTCTCTCCCGCCCGATCACGGCTGGAGCTCACTGATTCCGATCCGCGTTCATCCCATCGAGGCCGATCACTTCTCGATTCTCGAGCACGTTCGTTTCTGAGCACAATTCAAATCCATTTGGAGGTTCGTCTTCATGCTCACCACGGAGCGCATCAAGACCATTTCCAGACTGGCGCTGCCTTTTACGATCGCTCTCAGTTCTCAGTTCCTGCTGGCCCTGATCGACCTGGCCATGGTCGGGCGGCTGGGCAACACCGCCGTCGCGGCGGTCGGCGTATCCGGCTTCTGTTATTCACTCGTCGTCGCCTTCATCGCCGGCATTTCCCCCGCCGTGCAGGGGATCGTCGCCCGCCGCAGGGGGGAGCGCTCCCCGGAGCCGCGATGCCTGCCGCTCAATGCAGGACTGGTCGCGGCGGTCGTGGTGGGCGGTCCGCTGGCCGTGCTGTGTCACTTCGCCACGCCGCGCCTCTTCTCCCTCATTGCCTCCGACGCCAAGGTGGCTGAGGCGGGCGTGCAATATCTCAGCATCCTCTACTTCGGCATCGTGGCCGTCGGCCTCAATGGGGCGTTCAAAGGCTTCTGGGCAGGGATGGAGCGGGCCCGCGTGCAGATGTCGGTCGTGCTCTTCACGTGCGTGATAAACGTCCTGTTCAATTACGCGCTGATCTACGGCAATTGGGGCATGCCGGCCATGGGCATTCGCGGGGCGGCGCTGGGCACCGTGCTCGCGCTCTATACGGCCGTCATCGTGCACGCCGCGGTGGCCTGGCTGCAGAACCGGAAGGATGGGTTCCTGAGCGTCAAGCCGACGCAGGCCATCTTCACGCGCATCCTGAAGATCGGCATGCCGGCGGGGATGCAGGAGTTCTTTTTCTCGGCCGGCTACATCATCTTCTTCTGGATGGTGGGACAGGTGGGGACGCAGGAGCTGGCCGCCGCCAACGTCCTGATCCGCATCACGATGGTCATGGTCTTCCTGGCCATGGCCCTGGGCATGGCCTCCGCCACGCTGGTGTCCCGGACGGTCGGAGAAGGCGACATCCCCGGCGCGGTGCAGTGGGGATGGGACGTCGGGAAGCTGGGCGTGATCTCGATCACCCTCATGGGCCTGCCCATGCTCGTGTTCCCCGAGTGGTTCCTGTCGTTCTTCCTGCGCGATCCGAATACGGCCGCCATCTCGGTCATCCCGTTGCAGATGGTGGCGGTGACGACCGGCATCGGCAGCCTGATCTACATCCTCGGATACACGCTCTACAGCCTCGGTGACGGCAACCGGGTCGTGCTGGTGTCGTTCAGCACGCAGTGGCTGTTCTTCCTGCCGCTGGTGTACATCGTGGGGCCGTACCTCCGCTCCGGTCTCCTGGAGATCTGGCTCGTGCAGATGGCGTACGGCACGCTGGCGACGGCCCTGATCGTGGCCATCTGGGTCAATGGCCGCTGGAAGCGGCTGAAGATCTGAAGAAGGAGCCGCGTCATGCGCGACGAATTCGATGCGATCGTCGTCGGCAGCGGTCCTGGCGGAGCCACGGTCAGCCGCGAGCTGAGCCGGCGCGGGAAGCGCGTGCTGCTGCTCGAGCGCGCCGCCGACGCGCCGGTGGACGGCTTCTTCTCCATGGCCAGGGCGTTCAACGCCGTCCGGGTGGGGGAGAAGCTCGCCACCGCGCGGGCCTTCGCCACCGGCGGCACGACGGCCGTGTACTTCGGCGTGGCCGACGAGCCGCCGCTCGACGTCTTCCGCAACCTCGGCATCGACCTGTCGGCGCAGCTCGAGGAGGCGAAGAAGGAGCTGCCGCTGACCGTCCTTCCTGACGAGCTGCTCGCGCCGCAGGTGCTCCGCACGCGTGCGGGCGCGAGCGAGCTGGGGCTGCCGTGGAAGCGCAACCAGATGCTGATCGACCTCTCCCGCTGCCCGTCCGGCTTCGCCGCCGGCGCGCGCTGGAGCGCGCGGCTGTTCGTGCGCGAGGCCGTCGAGCGCGGCGCGACGCTGCGCAGCGGCGCGCGCGTGACGCGCGTCCTGCTCGACGGCGGGAAAGCAATCGGCGTGGAGTACCGCATCGGCAAGGACGAGGTGCGCCAGGCCTTCGGCGAGTGGATCGTCCTCGCCGCCGGCGGCGCGGCCACGCCGCACATCCTGCGCGCGAGCGGCATGAGCCACGCGGCGAAGGACGGCTTCTACATCCATCCGAGTTTCTCGCTGTACGGCACGGTGCCGGGACTGAAGGCGAAAGAGAGCTTCGTCGCCAGCTGGGAAGCGGAGCTCGACGGCGATCTCTGCATCGGCGATGCGAATTTCGACCGTTCGTTCTATCGCCTGATGATGCTCGGCATCGGCCGCTTCTTCCGCGCCTTGCTGCACTCGCGGACCATCGGCGTCGGCGTGATGGTGCGCGACGCGCTCCGCGGCGAGCTTCGCGACGACGGCCGCTACCACAAGGAGCTGAGCGACGACGAGCGGGCCAAGCTCGATCGCGGCGGCGAGGTCGCGCGGCAGATCCTGGCCAGGGCCGGCGCGCGCAACGTCTACGCGGCGCCCGTCAGCGGCTCGCACGTCGGCGGCACCATCCGCATCAAGGAGCATCTCGACGACACCCTGCAGACGGAATACGAGAACCTCCACGTCTGCGACGGCTCGGTGATCCCCGAGACCGTGATGATCACTCCCACCCTGACGCTCGTCTGTCTGGGTAAGTACCTCGCTGATCGTCTGGCCCCCGGGCATTGAAATCCTTCAACGGAGCAAGAGATGGCAGACCTGTCGATCCCTCACTGTCAGGACTCTGAAGTTGCGGAAGCCTGCCGGAAACGCGGGCTCTTCGGGCTTCCCGGCTCGCAGGAGTTCCGCACGCGCACGCAGCTCATCGAGGAGCTGCACGCGAATCCCGGCCCGTTCACCATCGCGCTGGAAGTGCTGGAGGCCGCGGGCTGGCTCGAGACCAATGGCCAGGACGGCTGGCGTGCGACGGCGAAGGCGCACGAGCTCGCGCCGGCCGCCGGCTCCGCGGCCGTGCGCGACGTCGAAGAGCTGCTGTTCGGCGATCCCGCCCGCGTCCTCCGCGGCGCGGCGGTCGACATCGACGCCGAACAGCCGGTGCACGACGCCCTGGGCGTGCTCGCGGCGGAGCTGCCGCGGCACTATCTCGACCGTCACGGCCGCCTCGCCGGCGCGCTGCCGGTGCTGGGCGCGTGGCAGCGGCACTTCGCGGAGCTTGCGCAAGAGGTGGGCGGCGCGAGCCTGCCGGTCGAGGCGAGGCACGCCACGGCGCCGCTCGACCGTCTCTTCGGCGAATGCGCGATCGGCGCGGAGGCGTTCCTCGTCCTGGCCGCGGGCGCGGGTCTCTTCAACGAGGGGCCGGCGCAGCGGCAGCCGCTCAGCGCCGAGCCGTGCGCGGCCAGCGTGCACGAGCTCTTCCGGCGCGACTACATCGTGCGTCATGCAGCCGTGGGCGACCTCGATCGCCTGTGGGAGCTGGAGGAGCTCTGCTGGCAGCACACCCGCACGCCGAAGGAGCGCATCCTCGCGCGCCTGCGGCAGTACCCGCAGGGGCAGTTCGTCCTCGAGAAAGACGGTGCGATCCTCGGCGCGATCTACAGCCAGCGCATCGCGAGCGCGGAGGCGCTCGAGGCGCGTACCGCGGCGGACGTGCACGAGCTGCACGACCCGTCCGGATCGATCGTGCAACTGCTCGCCGTCAACGTCGATCCGCGCGTGCAGAACGTGAGCTACGGCGACCAGCTCCTGGAATTCATGCTCCAGCGCTGCGGCCTGATGACCGGCGTGACGAAGGTGGTCGGCGTGACGCTGTGCAAGAGCTATCGCGCCGAGGAGGGCGTGGCGTTCGAGGAGTACATCCGCCGGCAGGGGAGCGCGCAGGATCCGGTGCTCGCGTTCCATGAGGCGCACGGCGCGGAGATCGTCAGGACGATCCCCGGCTACCGGCCGCAGGACACCGCCAACCTGCACAACGGCGTCCTCGTCGCGTACGACATTCTCCACCGCAAGCCGCGGCGCCACGCCGTCGCGGTGGACGCGGCCCCCGAGCGGCCGGAGATCGCGCCGTTCCTGCGCGCGGAAGCGGCGAAGCTGCTGGGCCTCGAGGAGAGCGAGATCGACTTCGAGCGGCCGCTGATGGAGATGGGACTCGATTCCGCCGATCTCCTGAAACTGCAGCGGCATTGCGAGGCGGCCTTCGGGCTCGAGCTGCAGGCCGGCTTCTTCTTCCAGTACAGCAGCCTCGCCAGGGTCGCGGCCTATCTGACCGAGCGATTCGCGCCGGCACAGGTGGAGGCGGAGCCCGAGCCCGAGCCGGTCGCCGCTGTCGCCCCTGTCGCCCCTGTCGCTCCTGTCGCCCCTGTCGCCGAGATCCAGCCGGAGGTCAGCGTCCTCGAGCCGGAGCCGCTCTCGGACGACGACCACGACGTTGCCGCGGCGCCGGGCGACATCGCCGTCATCGGCATGGCCTGCAAGCTGCCGGGCGGCATCGACACGCCGGAGCAGTTATGGCAGGTCCTGAGCTCCGGCCAGTGCGTGATCTCGCCGTTCCCGAAGCGGCGGCGCGAGTGGGCCGACGCCGTGCTGTATCCCGGCATCGACCAGGGCGGCTTCGTCGAGGACGCCGACGCGTTCGACGCGGCCTTCTTCCGCATGTCGCCGGCCGAGGCGCTGGTGACGGATCCGCAGCAGCGCATGCTGCTCGAAGTGGCGTGGGCCTGCCTCGAAGACGCCGGCATCGAGCCGGCGGTGCTGAAGGGCTCCAGGACCGGCGTCTTCGTCGGCGGGAGCAACGCCGACTACAGCCGGCTGGTGCAGGAAGCGGGCGTAGAGATCGAGGCGCACCACGGCGTCGGCACCTCGCTGGCCATCCTCGCCAACCGCATCTCCTACTTCTTCGATCTCTCCGGCCCCAGCCTGGTCATCGACACCGCCTGCTCGGCGTCGCTCGTGGCGCTGCACTCGGCCGTGCGCGCGCTGCGCAACGGCGAATGCGCGGCGGCGCTCGTGGGCGGCGTGAACCTGATCTGCCACCCCGACCTGTCGATCGCGTACCACAAGGCCGGCATGCTCGCCTCGGACGGCCGCTGCAAGGTCTTCGACGCGCGCGCCGACGGCTACGTGCGGTCGGAAGGGGCGGTGGTGCTGATGCTCAAGCCGCTGCACGCCGCGATCGCCGATGGCAACCAGATCCACGCCGTGATCCGCGGCACCGCCACCAACCACGGCGGCCTGGCCGGCGGGCTCACCGTGCCGAACCCGCAGAAGCAGAAGGAGCTGCTGGTCGCCGCGTGGAAGGACGCCGGCATCGCCGCGCAGGAGCTGTCGTACCTCGAGGCGCACGGCACCGGCACGTCCCTCGGTGATCCGATCGAGATCCAGGGCATCCGCGATGCCTACGCGGAGATGGCCGCGGGCGATCCGCCGAAGCCGTGTGCCATCGGCTCGGTGAAGAGCAACCTCGGCCACCTCGAGTCGGCGGCCGGCATCACCGGCCTGCTCAAGCTGATCGTGGCGCTCGAGCACCGGCAGCTCCCCGCGTCGGTCCATTTCGCGCAGCTCAATCCGAAGATCCGCCTCGACGACACGCCGTTCGCGATCCAGGACCGGCTCCGGCCGTGGGCCGCGAAGCGGCCGCGGATCGCGGGCGTCAGCAGCTTCGGCTCCGGCGGCACGAACGCGCACGCGGTGGTGCAGGAGTACCGCCGGCGGCCGGCGGCGCACGGCCGCAATGACGAGGACTCGCTGTTCGTCCTCTCCGCGGCCACCGAGGACCGGCTGCGCGTGTACGCCAGCCGCGTCATCGACTGGCTGGAGCGGCGCGGCACCGGGGCGAACTTCGCCGACGCGATCTACACGTGGCAGGTCGGCCGGACGGCCATGAAGCATCGCCTGGCGATGAGGGTCAAGGACCAGCTCGACCTGCTGAACAAGCTGAAGCAGTGGCTCGCCGGACGGATCGTCGCCGATGCCTGGACCGGCCCGCTCGCGCAGGCCGACTCGAGCCTCAACCGCGTCTGGCGGACGAAGTCGGGGCGGCGGCTCATGGAGCAGGCGCTGCTCGACCGCGACCTCGATGCGCTGGCCGCGCTCTGGTCGGCCGGCTTCGCCGTCGACTGGCGCCGCTTCCACGAATCCGGCAGCGCGCACGAGCGGTCGATCATCAGCCTGCCGACGTATCCGTTCGCGCGCGAGCGCTACTGGATCGACACGTCGGCGAGCAAGCCGCGCGCGGCCAGCCGCGGCGCTCTCCTGCCCGGCTCGGCCGGCGTGCTGCATCCGCTGCTGCACGCCAACTCGTCCGACCTCAGCCAGCAGCGCTACACCTCCACCTTCACTGGTGAAGAGTTCTTCCTCGCCGACCACGAGGTGCGCACCGACGGCCGGTCCGTGCAGAGCGTGCTCCCCGGCGTGGCGTACCTGGAGATGGCGCGCGCCGCGATCGAACAGGCGCTTCCGGCGCGTCCGGAATCGATGGTCCTCGAGCTGCGCAACACCGTCTGGGTGCAGCCGATCGTCGTCGACGCGCCGAAGCAGGTGCGCATCGCGCTGGCGGCCGATGACGGCGACGAGATCGACTACGAGATCTACAGCCAGGACACGGACGACGAGGTCGTGCACTGCCAGGGCCGCGCCGTGCTGCGCCACGAGCCGCCCGCGGTGAAGCTCGACCTCGGCCAGCTCGCCCGCGAGATGGCGGACGGCGGAGTCGAGCCGCGCGGCGTGTACGCGGCCTTCACCCGGATGGGCCTCGTCTACGGCCCCTCCTTCCAGGGCATCACCGCCGTCGAGCGCGGCAGCGGGCAACTGCTCGCGCACCTGCGCCTCCCCGCCATCGTGGAGGACACGGCGGACGACTTCGTCCTGCACCCGAGCGTCATGGACGGCGCGGTGCAGGCGGCGGTCGGACTGCTCGACGGCTGGTCGGAGTACTCGATCGAGCCGCGGCTGCCGTTCGCGCTCGAGTCGCTGCGCATCCTCGGCCCGTGCACGCGCGAGATGGTGGCGTGGGTGCGCTACGCGCCGGGCAGCCGGACGGCGGACCGCATCGGCAAGCTGGACATCGATCTCTGCGACACCGAAGGGAACGTGCGCGTCGAGCTGCGCGGCTTCTCGCTCCGCGCGGCGGGGCGGGAGAAGACCGCGGCCAGCCTGCTCATCCCCGTGTGGCAGGTCGACCGTCACAAGGATTCCGCGTCGACGGCCGAGTTCACGCAGCACCACGTCCTGCTCTGCGATCGCGCGGACCTCGACGCGGAGAAGCTCGAATCGCTGCTGCCGCAGAGCCGCTGCGCGCGCCTGCACGCGGACGCGGACGCGAACATCGCCCAGCGCTACAGCGAGTACGCCGTGGCCTGTTTCGAGCGCATTCAGGCCATCCTCCGCGCCAAGCCGCACGGGCGCGCGCTCGTGCACGTCGTGGCCGGCGGGGACGAGGAGCAGGCGCTGCTGGTGGGACTCTCGGCGCTGCTCAAGACCGCGGCGCTCGAGAACCCGCAGCTCGTCGGCCAGCTCGTGCTCGTGCCGCGGACGACCACGGCCGAGGAGCTCGCGCTGTGGCTGCGGGAAGAGAAGAACGGCTCGCTCGACACGGTGGTGCGGTTCGAGAAGGGCGTGCGGCAGGCGCTGCGCTGGCAGGCCGTCGCGCCGAATCAGGAGAAGCCGCCGCTCGCGTTCAAGGACTCCGGCGTGTACCTGATCACCGGCGGCCTCGGCGCGCTGGGACTCCTCTTCGCCAGGGACATCCTCGAGCAGGGCCGCGACGCGCGGGTGATTCTCACCGGCCGCTCGCCGTTCAGCGCGGAGCAGCAGGCCATCCTCGACGGACTCTCGAACCGGGCGGTCTACCGGCAGCTCGATCCTTCCAGCCTCGACGAGGTCACCCGGCTGGTCACCTCGATCCGCCAGGAATTCGGCCGCCTCGACGGCATCCTGCACTGCGCCGGGATGGTGGCCGACAAGTTCATCCTCAAGAAAGACGGCGATGAGTTCCGCCGGGTGCTCGCGCCGAAAGTCGCGGGGACGTACAACCTCGACCACGCCACGCGCGACATCGCCCTCGATTTCTTCGTGCTGTTCTCCTCCGTCTCCGGCGCGATGGGGAACCTCGGCCAGGCCGACTACGCGACGGCCAACGCGTTCATGGACCAGTTCGCGGCGCACCGCAACCGGCTGGTGAACGCGGGCAAGCGGCACGGGCGCACCCGCTCCATCAACTGGCCGCTGTGGCAGGCGGGGGGCATGGGCAACGACGCGGCCACGCGCGAGCTGCTCCAGCACGTGACCGGCATGCAGCCGCTCAAGACCGCGATGGGGCTGCAGGCGTTCCACCGCAGCATCGCCCTGCCGTACGACCAGCTGCTGGTCGTGGAAGGCGATCCGACGCAGATCCGCCGCGCCCTGCTCGACTTCACGGCTTCGCAGTCGCAGGCCGTGCGTCCGGCCGCCGTGGCCGAGTCCGACCAGGGGACGCTCGCCGCGAAGACGGTGGAGCTCCTCTGCCGCGAGCTCGCCGGCGTCCTGAAACTGCAGCCGCACGCGCTCGACCCCAACGCCGCGCTGGAGGCGTACGGCATCGACTCCATCGTGGCCATGCGCATGACCAACAAGCTCGAGGAGACGTTCGGCTCCCTGCCGAAGACGCTCTTCTTCGAGTACCGCACCATCGGCGAGCTGGCGCAGTTCCTCGTCGAAGAGCACTCCTGGCAACTGGACGTGCTGTTCGGCGCGGGCGCGAACGGCGCGCCGGCCGTGCCCGCCGCGCAGCCGGCCGCGGACTCCACGGCGGTGACGGTCAGCCGCCGCGTCAACCGGCCGCGGAGCAGCGGCTCCGGCGCGATCCAGTCGGAGCCGATCGCCATCGTCGGCCTCAGCGGACGTTACCCGCGGGCCTTCGACGTCGAGGCGTACTGGCGCAACCTGCGCGACGGCAAAGACTGCATCGACGAAGTGCCGGAGGAGCGCTGGGACTGGCGCCACTACTTCAGCGAGGACCGCACGAAGGGCGGCCGCCACTACAGCAAATGGGGCGGCTTCATCGAAGGCGTCGATGAGTTCGACCCGCTCTTCTTCAACATCCCGCCGCGCGAGGCGAAGTACATCGACCCGCAGGAGCGGCTGTTCCTGCAGCACGCCTGGATGGCCATCGAGGACGCCGGCTACACGCGCGCGGCGCTGCAGATGCCGTCGGGACAGGACCTGCCGGGGCAGGTGGGCGTGTACGTCGGCGTGATGTACAGCGAGTACCAGTTGTTCGGCGTGCAGGCCAATGCCGAGGAGCTGCGGATGGGGTTCGCGGGCTACATCGCCAGCATCGCCAACCGCGTGTCGTACTTCCTCAACCTGCACGGCCCGAGCATGACCGTCGACACGATGTGCTCCTCGTCGCTGACGGCGATTCACCTCGCCTGTCAGGACCTCCGGCAGGGACGCACGAACATGGCCCTGGCCGGCGGCGTGAACGTCACCGTCCACCCGAACAAGTACCTGCTGCTCAGCGTCGGCCAGTTCATCTCCAGCGACGGCCACTGCGCGAGCTTCGGCGAAGGGGGCGACGGCTACATCCCGGGCGAAGGGGTGGGCGTGGTCGTGCTCAAGCGGCTCTCCGACGCGAAGCGCGACGGCGACCACATCTACGGCGTCATCCGCGGCAGCGCCCTCAATCACGGCGGCAAGACCAACGGCTACACCGTGCCGAGCCCGCAGGCGCAGGCGGGCGTGATCGGCCGCGCGCTCGCGGAGGCGCGCATCGAGGCGCGGCACATCAGCTACCTCGAGGCGCACGGCACCGGCACGAAGCTCGGCGACCCGATCGAGATCGCCGCCCTGAGCAAGGCCTTCCAGCGCTACACCAGCGACACCGGCTTCTGCCTGCTCGGCTCGGCCAAGTCGAACATCGGCCATTGCGAGTCGGCCGCGGGCATCGCCGGCCTGACCAAGGTCCTGCTGCAGATGCAGCACCAGCAGATCGTGCCGTCGCTGCATTCGGCGCAGCTCAACCCGCATATCGAGTTCACGCAGACGCCGTTCGTCGTCAACCAGACCCTGCGGAAGTGGGAGCAGCCGGTCATCGACGGCCACAAGGTGCCGCGCATCGCCGGGCTCTCGTCGTTCGGCGCGGGCGGCTCCAACGCGCACATGATCGTCGAGGAGTACCCCGTGCCGGCACCGCTGCCGAAGGCGAGCGGACCGGTGGCCATCGTGCTGTCGGCGCGCACGCCCGAGCAGTTGCAGCAGAAGGCGAAGGAGCTGCTCGACTTCGTGCGCGCGCGGGTGAGCACGATCGACCTCGCCTCGATGGCCTGGACGCTTCAGACCGGCCGCGAGCCGATGGAGGAGCGCCTGGCGCTGGTGGTCAGCTCGGTCCACCAGCTCATCGACAAGCTCGCGGCCTGGGTGGCCGGGGAGCGGACGATCGAGGACGTCTTCCACGGCCAGGCGAAGCGCAACAACGAAGCGCTGGCGCTCTTCCTCGGCGACGACGACCTGCAGGAGACGATCGGAAAGTGGCTCGCCGCGCGGAAGCTCCCGAAGCTCCTGAGCCTCTGGGTCAAAGGCCTCGATCCCGACTGGACGAAGCTGTACGGCGACACGAAGCCGCAGCGGATCAGTCTTCCGGTCTATCCCTTCGCGCGCGAGCGCTACTGGATCGACGTCACGCCGGTCGCGCAGGCGCCCGCGGTCCTGCATCCGCTCGTCCACGCCAACGTGTCCGACCTGAACGAGCAGCGGTATCGCTCGACCTTCACCGGCTCCGAGCCGTTCCTCGAGGACGGCCGGGTGCCGGATGCGGTGTGGCTGGAGATGGCGCGCGCCGCGGTGGCGCTGGCCCTGCCGTCCGAGGATTCGATGGCGGTCGAGCTGCGCGAGGTCGCCTGGGGCGAGCCGCTCGTCGTCGACGGTACGAAGCCGGTCGACATCGCGCTGGCCGCCGATGACGAAGGAGAGATCGACTTCGAGATCTTCAGCGGCGACGTCGTCCACTGCCGCGGCCGCGCGGCGCTGGCAGCCCCGGCGCCGGTGGTCGTCGAAGCACCGGTGGTCGTCGAAGCGCCGGTGGTCGTCGAAGCGCCGGCTCCGGTCGTCCGCCGCGAGCTCTCCTTCGCGGCCGCCGCGCCGGTGCAGCGGAAGAAGCCGGCCATCTCGCTCGCGGCGCCCGGCGCGGTGCTCTCCGGTGCGGCGACCGCACGGCCGACCATCACGCTCCCGAGCACGGCCGCGACCCCCGCGGCCCCGTCGTCCGTGAAGCTGTTCGATGAAGGCAACGGCGTCTTCTCGATCGAGATCGGCGAGCCTGCCGTGGCCGCGCACGTCGCACAGGCGCTCGAGCGCGTGCGCGAGGAGGCCTCGCTGAAAGTCGTCACCCTCACGGGTCTCGAGCGCGCGGCGGGTGAGGAGCTCGAGCGCGCGCTGGCGGCGTTCCCGTATCCGGCCATCGCCGTCCTGCGCGGCGACGCGATCGGCGCCAGCTTCCGCGCCGCCGCGCTCTGCGACTTCCTCATCGGCGACGAGGACGCACGCTACGGAACAAAGTGGACCGCCGGCGTCCCGCCGGCTGTCTCCGCAGGCGTCTCGCCTGCGCCCCCCGTGAGTGGCGGCGGGACGCCGCCACAGACAGCCGGCGGGGACGCCGGCGGTCCGTCCGCGGCCGACCTCGCGCTGCTGAGCGAGCGGTTCGGCCACGAGCTCGCGCAGGATCTGCTGTTCGGCGCGGGCAGTGCCACCGGCAAAGAGCTGCGGGCCAAAGGGTGGACCTGCCCGTTCCTGCCGGCGGCGCGCATCGAGGCGCACGCGCGGCAGCTCGCGTCCTCGCTCGCGTCGAAATCGCAGGACGCGCTGCGCCTGCTGAAGCAGCATCTGACGCGCGGCCTCGCCTCGGCGCTCACCGAAGCCGCAACGGTGCCGGCTGAATCCGAGACCGATACGCCGTCGACGATCGAATCGACGGCCCACCTCCGCGTGGAGACTCCCGCGGAGCGCGTGCTCTCGCTCACCTTCCGCATCACCGACGCCAGGGACGCCCTGGCCGATCTCGGCCGGGTCTTCGCGCAGCTCGCCCACGACACGTACTACAAGGCCGTGGTCCTCGGCAGCGACGATCCCGAGTTCCTCTTCGCCATCCCCGACGAGGCCGCGCTCGAGGCGAGCCGCCTCCTCGCCGAGGCGAAGATTCCGGTCGTCGCGGCACTGAGCCGCAACGCGAAGGCCAGCGCATGGCTGATCGCGCAGTCGTGCGATGCCCGCGTGTACAACCGCGCCGGCGTCTATTCGGCGGCGCATATCCGTCCCGCGCTGGCGCGGACGACCGCCGCCCTCTTCGCGCATCGCCTCGGCAACGCGGCCGGCGAGATCCTGCTGACCGGTGCCGGCGTTTCGGGCGCCGAGCTCCGGCAGCGCGTGCCCGTCGTGACGATCGCCGAGCGCGCGCAGGTCCCGGCCGCCGCGATCGCGATCGCGAAGGCCTGGGCGCGCCTGCCGCGCACCACACTCGCGGCGTGGAAGCGCCTCGGCGCCGCGGCACTGCGGCAGCGGATCGACCGCCAGCCGGAGTGGAGCGAGCAGGCCGACAGCGCGCCTGCCATCGCCGGCGCGCCGCTCTCGGACGTCGTGACGCTCACCGCGCATCCGGACGGCGTGGTGGTGGTGAAGATGGAGGACCGCGGCGCGAAGAACATGTTCTCCGACGCGCTCCTGCGCGGCGTGCGCGAGGCCTTCGCGCACATCGCCGCCACGCCGTCGTACAAGGCCGTGGTCCTCACGGGCTACGACAGCTACTTCGCCACCGGCGGCACGAAGGAGTCGCTCCTGGCCATCCAGCAGGGGACGGCGAAGTTCACCGACTACGACATCTATCGCGCCGCGCTCGACTGCAGGCTGCCGGTCATCGCGGCCATGCAGGGCCACGGCATCGGCGCCGGCTGGCCGATGGGGATGTTCGCGGACATCGTGCTGCTGAGCGACGAGAGCCAGTACGTCAGCCCGTACATGGGCTACGGCTTCACGCCGGGCGCGGGCGCGACCTGGGTGTTGCCGCAGAAGCTCGGCCAGGACCTTGGACGCGAGAGTCTGCTGACCGCCGAGCCGATCACCGGCCGCGAGCTGCGCGAGCGCGGTGCCGCGCTGCGCGTGCTGCCGCGCGCCGACGTGCAGACGGCGGCCCTCGCGCTGGCGCATCAGATCGCGCAGGCCCCGCGCGAGCGCCTCGTCGCGCTCAAGCAGCAGCTGGTCGAGCCGGTGCGCGCGCAAGTCGAGGAGACCTGGCGCCGCGAGCTGGAGATGCACGAGCAGACCTTCGTCGGCCGCGCGGACACGCTGGCCCGGATCGAGAGCCGGTTCGCGCAGGAGGAGCCGCGGCCAGTGCCCGCTCCCGCTCCCGCTCCCACTCCCGCACCCGCCCCGCTCCTCGAGATCGCGAAGAAGCCGGCGGACGACGGCGGTGACGCGCTGGGCGCGGTCTCCGCGGCGCTCAGGACGCTGCTCGCGCACGAGCTGCAGATGCGCGAGAGCGACGTCGACGACGACCGCCAGTTCGTCGAGCTCGGCCTCGACTCCATCAGCGGCGTGACCTGGGTCCGCAAGATCAACGAGCGGTATCAGACCTCCATCGAGGCCACGAAGATCTACAGCTATCCGACCCTCGCGCAGCTCAGCCGCTACGTAAAAGAGGAAGCGGAGAAGAAGGGGACGCTGCCGAAAGCGGCCGCGGTTCCGGCCGTCGCGGTGGCGCCTCCTCCCGCGCCGCGGCCCGACAGCGCCCTGAAGGCGGTTGCGCTGAAGCGCACGCCGCGCCGCCGCCGGGCCGCGACCGGCACCGCCGCGCCCGCGGCGCCGCGGCGGCAGGCCATCGCCGTGATCGGCATGGCCGGTCGCTTCCCGCAGGCCGGCGACCTCGGCGAGTTCTGGCAGAACATCGCCCAGGGGAAGAACTGCATCACCGAAGTCGCGCGCGAGCGCTGGGACGCCGGCGCGTACTTCCAGCCGGGCGAGCCGGTGCCCGGCAAGACGTACAGCCGGTGGGCCGGTTCGATCGACGGCTACGACGAGTTCGATCCGCTCTTCTTCAACATCTCGCCGACCGAGGCCGAGCACATGGACCCGCAGCAGCGGCTGTTCCTGCAGGCGTCGTGGCACGCCGTGGAGAACGCCGGCTACGACGCGCGGCGGCTGTCCGGCAGCAGGTGCGGCGTGTTCGTCGGCTGCACCGACGGCGACTACCACCAGCGCTCGCGCCGGCATCAGCTCAGCGCGCAGGGCTTCACCGGCAGCGCCATGTCCATCCTCGCCGCCCGCGTGTCGTACTTCCTCGACCTGCAGGGGCCGTGCGTCTCCATCGACACCGCCTGCTCGTCGTCGCTGGTCGCGCTCGCGCAGGCGTGCGACAGCCTCGTGGCCGGCAACAGCGACCTGGCGCTGGCCGGCGGCGTCTACGTGATGACCGGTCCGGAGATGCACATCAAGACCGCGCAGGCGGGCATGCTCTCGCCCGACGGCCGCTGCTTCACCTTCGACCGGCGCGCGAACGGTTTCGTGCCGGGCGAAGGGGTGGGCGTGGTCCTGCTCAAGCGCCTCGAGGATGCGGAGCGCGACGGCGACATCATCCACGCCGTCATCCACGGCTGGGGCGTGAACCAGGACGGCAAGACCAACGGCATCACCGCGCCGAATCCCGACTCGCAGACGCGCCTCCAGCAGGAAGTCTACGACAAGTTCGCGATCGATCCGGCCAACATTCAGTTGATCGAGGCGCACGGCACCGGCACGAAGCTCGGCGACCCGATCGAGGTCGAAGGCCTCCGCAAGGCGTTCGGCAAGTACACGCGCGACACCGCGTACTGCGCCATCGGCTCGGTCAAGAGCAACATCGGCCACTGCCTCGCCGCGGCGGGGATCGCCGGCACGCTCAAGCTGATCCTGGCGCTCAAGCACCGGCAGCTGCCGCCGACCATCAACTTCGAGCGGCTCAACGAGCACATCGAGCTGAAAGACTCGCCGTTCTACGTGAACGCCGGCCTGCGCGACTGGACGCCGCGGGGCGGCCCGCGCCTGGCGGCGACGAGTTCGTTCGGCTTCAGCGGCACGAACGCGCACGTCGTCCTCGGCGAGTACGTGCCGGGCGCGCAGGTGCCGCGCGCCGCGGCCGCGCCGCACGGCGGCAAGGCCGCGGTCCCGCTCTCGGCGCGCACGCCCGAGCAGTTGCGGCAGAAGGCCGTCGATCTCCTCGACTTCCTCCGGACGCGCTCCGTCGATCTCCACGAGCTGGCCTGGACGCTCCAGGTCGGGCGGGAATCGATGGAGGAGCGTCTGGGCCTGCTCGCCGGGTCGGTGCCCGAGCTGGCGGAGCAGCTCCAGGCGTATCTCGACGGCGGTCCACGGATCGCCGCCGATGCGAGCGAAGCGGGCCAGCTCCTGAAGCAGTGGCTCGGCGGTGCGGCGGTCGACTGGAGCCGGCTCTATGGCGAGGCCAGGCCGCGGCGCATCGAGCTGCCGTTGTACCCCTTCGCGAAGGAGCGCTACTGGATCGAGGCCGACGCGCCCGTCGCGGCGCCGCGGGCCGCCGTGCTGCATCCGCTGCTGCACAGCAACACCTCCGACCTCTCCGCGCAGCGCTACAGCTCGACCTTCACCGGCGAGGAGTTCTTTCTTGCCGACCACCGCGTCCGGGCGCGGAAAGTTTTGCCGGGCGCCGCGTATCTCGAGATGGCCCGCGCCGCGGTGGAGCGGGCGCTCCCGGACCGGCAGGGCAGCATCGAGTTGCGCGACACGGTCTGGCTCGAGCCGGCCGTGGTCACGGAGCGCCGCCGTCTCGACATCACCCTCTCCGCCGGAGACGGCGGACGGGTCGACTACGAGGTCACCAGCGGCGGCACGGTGCACTGCCGCGGACAGGCAGTCGTCGGCAGCCATCCGGCGTCCGCGCGGCTCGACCTCGACGCGCTGCGCGGCCGGATGACGCGCGGCCGGATGCCGGCCCGCGACGTCTACGCGCTCTGCGACCGCCTGGGTCTGAATTACGGCCCCGCGCACCAGGGCGTCACCGTCCTGCACCTCGGCCACGGGGAGCTCCTGGCCGAGCTGCGCCTGCCGTCCGCGATCGGCGGCAGCGAGCGGGATTACGTGCTGCACCCGAGCCTTCTCGACAGCGCCCTGCAGGCCTCGATCGGCCTGTTCGACCGCCACGCGGCGCCGGGAAATCCGCCCGTGCCGTTCGCCGTCGACGCGCTGCGCGTGCTCGCGCCATGCGTAACAGAAATGGTGGCGTGGGTACGTCTGGAGGGCACGAAATTTGATATCGACCTCAGCGATCTACAGGGAAGCGTCTGCGTGCAAATCCGGGGATTCTCGACGCGCGTGATGCTGGCCGAAGGCACTGCCGTTCGGCTCCCGGTCAAGGTCCATCGTTCCGAAATCACAGCTCCTTTTGATGACGCTTTTTACGAGCGGCTCATTGCGGACGTCGTGAATCGAAACGTCTCCGTCGATGAAGCCGTGGAAGTCGGCTAGCACCCAATCTCCTTCAGTTTCAGGCGACAGGTGTGATCCAGATGAGAGACCAACTGCGGCAGATCTATGCGGATTTGGCGAGCGGCAAACTTTCCCGGGATGAAGCGCTGGCGCGGATCAGGACCATCAAACTGCAGGAGCACGGTCCCGCCGCCGGCCCCCTGCTGATCGCGCCGGCCTGGGTGGAGGGCGCGGAGCCGTCCGGCTCCCCGGGCCAATACGCGGAGCATCACGTCCTGCTCTGCGGGCAATCGGCGGGCGACGCCGAGACGCTCCGGTTCCTCCTGCCGAAGAGCAGGTGCGTGTCCATCCAGGTGGAGCAGGGGCAGGACCTCGCGGCGCGCTACAGCGACTCCGCCGTCGCCTGCTTCGAGCACCTCCAGTCGATCCTGCAGGCCAGGCCGCAGGGCGACGTGCTCGTGCAGGTCGTCGTCCCCGGCGACGGCGAGCAGGTGCTGCTCGCCGGCCTGTCGGGATTGCTCCGGACCGCGGAGCTGGAGAACCCGCGGATCGCCGGCCAGTTGCTGCTCGTCGCGGGCGAGCTCACGGCGGAAGAGCTGGCGCGCTCGCTCGAGGGCGAAACGCGCCGCGGGCGCGAGCCGCTCGTGAAGTACGAGGACGGCCGGCGGCTCGTCTGGCGCTGGCAGGAGCTCGAGGCCGGCGGCGGCGAGCCACCGGTGGCGTTCCGCGACGGCGGCGTCTATCTCATCACCGGCGGCCGCGGCGGCGTGGGCCGGCTGTTCGCCGAAGAGATCCGGCGGCAGGCCCCCGGCGCGCGCGTGGTGCTGGCCGGGCGCTCGGCGGAGAACGACCGCCAGGCCGACGTCACGGACCGCGACCAGGTCGCGCGGCTCACCTCCTCTATCTATGAGGAGCACGGCCGGCTCGACGGCATCCTCCACTGCGCCGGCATCCTCGCCGACGAGTTCCTCCTGAAGAAATCGGCCGGCGAGCTCCGGCGCGTGCTCGCGCCGAAAGTCGCCGGGGCGGTCTACCTCGATGAGGCCACGCGCGGCCTCGAGCTCGACTTCTTCGTCCTCTTCTCTTCGTTCGCCGGCGCCATGGGCAACCCGGGGCAGTGCGACTACGCGGCGGCGAACGCGTTCCTCGACCACTTCGCGGCGTACCGCAATCGCCTCGTGGCCGCGGGAGAGCGGCGCGGCCGCACGCGGTCGATCGACTGGCCGCTGTGGCAGGAGGGCGGGATGGTCATGAACGACGCCACCCGCGACGCCCTGCGCGAGGCCACCGGCATCGAGCCGATGCAGACCGCCACCGGCCTGGCCGCGTTCCATCGATGTCTGGCGTTGCCGCACGATCAGCTGCTCGTCGCGGAAGGGGATCTCGCCCGGCTGCGCCACTCGCTGCTCACCGGCCGTCCCATCCAGCCGGACGTGCCGGCCGCCGCCGCCGCAGCGCCGCGGCCGGCGGCGGACGACCTGCACGAGCGGACGCAGGACTTCCTCCGCGCGGAGCTCGCGGAGCTGCTGAAGCTCCCGCCGCGGAAGATCGATCCGCGCGCGGCGCTGGAGCGCTACGGGATGGACTCCATCCTGGCCATGAAGCTGACCGCGCAACTGGAGAAGACGTTCGGCACGCTGTCGAAGACGCTCTTCTTCGAGTACCAGACCCTCCACGAGCTCGCGCAGTACTTCGTCGAGTCGCATGCCGCGCGGCTGTCGTCGCTGTTCGCGGAGCCCGAGCCGGCGCTGCCGGCGGCGGAGCCCGAGCCGAAGCGCGCCGGCGGACGGCGCTTCGCGCGCCCGCGCCACGACGCGAAGAGCGAGCCCGAGCCGATCGCCATCGTCGGCCTGAGCGGCCGGTACCCCGAGGCGGTCGATCTCGACGCCTACTGGCGCAACCTGCGCGACGGGAAAGACTGCATCGTCGAGATCCCGAAAGAGCGGTGGGACTGGCGGGCCTGGTTCAGCGGCGACCGCACCGAGGGAGGGCGGCATTACAGCAAGTGGGGCGGCTTCATCAGCGGCGTCGACAAATTCGACCCGCTGTTCTTCAACATCTCGCCGAAG
>Ga0196976_1000628_pt1 | contig 21309 bp, 11 predicted proteins | sample S3v_513CmetaG_FD_148644 | JGI IMG/M metagenome (GOLD analysis project Ga0196976, IMG submission 148644) | Soil microbial communities from Anza Borrego desert, Southern California, United States - S3+v_5-13C | ecosystem: Environmental > Terrestrial > Soil > Desert | place: USA: California...
TGTTGAAGCCCGGAGGCGGCGTGTAGTACATCGTGCCGTCGGCCTCGATGCGGTAGACGCCGTTGTTCGCCGTCGTAGTCGGACCAGCCGCCACGACCATCAGGTTCGCGAAGCTTGGGTTCAGCGTGTCCGGATCCGAGTCGTTGTCGAGCGGGTTCACGGTCGTGGTCGTGAACGCGACCGCGTTGGTCGTGCCGGGGTGGCCGTCCGCACGGAGCTCCGTGCCGCCGATGTAGTTCATCGCGTCGGCGGCGGCGACCGGGGCCTCGTTCACGTCATTGATGTTGATCGTGACGGTGGCCGTGTCGCTCAGGTTCGGCGTGCCGCTGTCGGTGATCTGCACCGTCAGGACGAACTGCTGCGTCGCCTCGTAGTTGAGCTGCGCGGAGTTCGCGACCGTGATCTGGCCGCTGTTGTTGACGGCGAAGGCGCCGCCCGTGTTGCCGTTCGTGATCGAGAACGTGTAGGTCTGGCCGGTGTCCGGATCGCTGAACGGCAGCACCGCGCCGACGTTCGTGCCGTTGGCCGAGTTCTCGTTGATGTTGCGCGTGGCGTCCGGCAGGACCGGCTGGTCGTTGACCGGGTTGACGGTGATCGTCACGGTGACAGTGTTCGAGTCGTTCGTGCCGTCGTTGGCCTTGTAGGTGAAGCTGTCGCTGCCGTTGAAGTTCGCGTTCGGCGTGTAGGTGAACGAGCCGTTCGCGTTCAGCGTCAGCGTGCCGTTGGTCGTGGTGCTCACCAGGATCGCGGTGATCGGGTCGCCGTCGGCGTCGGTGTCGTTCGTCAGCACACCCGGCGCCGGCACGTTGAGGACGTTGTCCTCGTCGACCGCGTACGCGTCGGCCACCGCCGCCGGGAGGTCGGGCACGGAGTTGACCGTGAGCGTCACGGTGACGGTGTTCGAGTCGGTCGTGCCGTCGTTGGCCTTGTAGGTGAAGCTGTCGGTGCCGTTGAAGTTCGGGTTCGGCGTGTACGTGAACGAGCCGTCGGCGTTCAGCGTCAGCGTGCCGCTCGTCGGACCGGTCACCAGGAGGGCGGTGAGTGCCGATCCTTCGGGGTCGGTGTCGTTCGTCAGCACGCCCGGCGCCGGCACGTTCAGCGCGACGTCTTCATTGGTCGAGTAGGCATCGGCCACCGCAACCGGCGGATCGTTGACCGCGTTGACCGTGATCGTCACGGTGACGGTGTTCGAGTCCGTGGTGCCGTCGTTGGCCTTGTAGGTGAAGCTGTCGGTGCCGCTGTAGTTCGCGTTCGGCGTGTAGCTGAACGAGCCGTTCGCATTCAGGGTCAGCGTGCCGTTGGTCGTGCCGCTCACCAGAATCGCGGTCAGGGTGTTGTCGGGATCGGTGTCATTGGTCAGCACGCCCGGCGCACTGACGTTCAGCGTGGTGTCCTCGTTGGTCGCATACGCATCGGCCACGGCCACCGGCATGTCGTTCAGCGAGTTGACGGTGATCGTCACGGCCACGGTGTTCGAGTCGCTCGTGCCGTCGTTGGCCTTGTAGGTGAAGCTGTCGGTGCCGTTGAAGTTCGCGTTCGGCGTGTACGTGAACGAACCATTCGCGTTCAGCGTGAGCGTGCCGCTGGCCGGACCGGTCACAAGGATCGCGGTGAGGGACGAGCCTTCCACGTCGCTGTCGTTCGCCAGCACGCCCGGCGCCGGTACGTTGAGCGCGACGTCTTCGTCGGTCGAGTACGCGTCGGCCACGGCCGCCGGCGGGTCGTTGACGGCGTTGACCGCGATCGTCACCGTCACGGTGTTCGAGTCCGTCGTGCCGTCATTGGCCTTGTAGGTGAAGCTGTCGGAGCCGTTGTAGTTCGCGTTCGGCGTGTAGCTGAACGAGCCGTCCGCATTCAGGGTCAGCGAGCCGTTCGTCGTGCCGCTCACCAGGACCGCGGTCAGGGCGTTGTCCGCATCCGTGTCGTTCGTCAGGACTCCCGGCGCACTGACGTTCAGCGGGGTGTCTTCGTTGGTCGCATACGCATCGGCCACGGCCGTCGGCGTGTCGTTCACCGAGTTGACGGTGATCGTCACATTGACGGTGTTCGAGTCCGTGGTGCCGTCGTTGGCCTTGTAGCTGAAGCTGTCGGAGCCGTTGTAATTCGCGTTCGGCGTGTATGTGAACGAGCCGTTCGCGTTCAGCGTGAGCGTGCCGTTGGTCGGACCGGTCACGAGGATCGCGGTGAGCGACGAGCCTTCCACGTCGCTGTCATTCCCGAGCACGCCCGGCGCCGGCACGTTGAGCGCGACGTCTTCGTCGGTCGAGTACGCGTCGGCCACCGCGGTGGGCGCGTCATTGATCGCGTTGATCGTGAGCGTCACGGTGACGGTGTTCGAGTCGGCCGTGCCGTCGTTGGCTTTGTAGGTGAAGCTGTCGCCGCCGTTGTAGTTCGCGTTCGGCGTGTAGCTGAACGAGCCGTCGGCGTTCAGCGTCAGCGTGCCGTTGGCCGGGCCGCTCACCAGGACCGCCGTCAGCGAGCCTTCGACGTCGGTGTCGTTCGCCAGCACGCCCGGCGCCGCGACGTTGAGCGCGACGTCTTCGTCGGTCGAGTACGCGTCAGCCACCGCAACCGGGACGTCGTTCACCGAGTTGACGGTGAGCGTCACGGTCACGGTGTTGGAGTCGAGCGTGCCGTCGTTGGCTTTGTAGGTGAAGCTGTCGGCACCGTTGTAGTTCGCGTTCGGCGTGTACGTGAACGAGCCGTTCGCGTTCAGCGTGAGCGTGCCGCTCGTCGGACCGCTCACGAGGATCGCCGTGAGCGACGAGCCTTCCGCGTCGGTGTCGTTCGCCAGCACACCCGGCGCCGGCACGTTGAGCTGGACGTCTTCGTCCGTCGAGTAAGCGTCGGCCACCGCGACCGGCGCATCGTTGATCGCGTTGATCGTGAGCGTCACGGTGACGGTGTTGGAGTCGTCCGTGCCGTCATTGGCTTTGTAGGTGAAGCTGTCGGAGCCGTTGTAGTTCGGGTTCGGCGTGTAGGTGAAGGAGCCGTTCGCGTTCAGGGTCAGCGTGCCGTTGGCCGGACCGCTGACCAGGACCGCCGTCAGCGTGGAGCCTTCGATGTCGGCGTCGTTCGCCAGGACGCCCGGCGCCGGGACGTTGAGCGCGACGTCTTCGTCGGTCGAATACGCGTCGGCCACCGCGACCGGGACGTCGTTCACCGAGTTGACGGTGATCGTCACCGTCACGGTGTTGGAGTCGAGCGCGCCGTCGTTGGCCTTGTAGGAGAAGCTGTCGGAGCCGTTGTAGTTCGCGTTCGGCGTGTACGTGAACGAGCCGTCCGCGTTCAGCGTGAGCGTGCCGCTCGTCGGACCGGTCACCAGGACCGCCGTGAGCGACGAGCCTTCCGCGTCCGTGTCGTTCGCCAGCACGCCCGGCGCCGGCACGTTCAGCGCGTTGTCCTCGTTGACCGAGTACGCGTCGGCGACCGCCACCGGTGCATCGTTGATCGGGTTGACCGTGATCGTGACGGTGACGGTGTTCGAGTCGCTCGTGCCGTCGTTGGCCTCGTAGGAGAAGCTGTCGGAGCCGTTGTAGTTCGCGTTCGGGGTGTAGCTGAACGAGCCGTCGGCATTCAGCGTCAGCGTGCCGTTGGTGGGGCCGCTCACGAGCACCGCGGTCAGGGTCGAGCCCTCGGGATCGGTGTCGTTCGCCAGCACGCCCGGCGCCGCGACGTTGAGCGCGACGTCTTCGTCCGTCGAGAACGCGTCGGCCACGGCGACCGGCGGGTCGTTGGCCGCGTTCACCGTGATCGTCACCGTGACGGTGTTCGAATCGACGGTGCCGTCGTTGGCCTTGTAGGTGAAGCTGTCGCTGCCGTTGAAGTTCGCGTTCGGCGTGTAGCTGAACGAGCCGTTCGCATTGAGCGTGAGCGTGCCGCTGGCCGGACCGGTCACCAGGATCGCCGTCAGCGGCGTGCCGTCGACGTCGGTGTCGTTCGCCAGGACGCCCGGCGCCGGCACGTTGAGCTGCACGTCTTCGTTGGTCGAGTACGCGTCGGCCACTGCGACCGGCGTGTCGTTGACCGGGCTCACGGTGATCGTCACGGCGACGATGTTCGAGTCGGCCGTGCCGTCATTGGCGCGGTAGGTGAAGCTGTCGGCGCCGCTGAAGTTCGCATTCGGGGTGTAGCTGAACGAGCCGTTCGCATTGAGCGAGAGCGTGCCGTTGGCCGGACCGCTCACCAGGACCGCCGTCAGCGACGAGCCTTCGATGTCGGCGTCGTTCGCCAGCACGCCCGGCGCCGGCACGTTGAGGGTGGTGTCCTCGTTGACCGTGAATGCATCGGCCACGGCGACGGGCGCGTCGTTGACCGCGCTCACCGTGATCGTCACGGTGACGGTGTTCGAGTCGGCCGTGCCGTCGTTGGCTTTGTAGGTGAAGCTGTCCGCGCCGTTGAAGTTCGCGTTCGGCGTGTAGGTGAACGAGCCGTTCGGGTTCAGCGTGAGCGTGCCGTTGCTCGTGCCGCTCACCAGGACGGCCGTGAGCGTCGACCCCTCGATGTCCGTGTCGTTGGCCAGTACGCCCGGCGCCGGGACGTTCAGCGGAACGTCCTCGTTGGTCCCGTACGCGTCCGCTACCGCGACCGGCACATCGTTGACCGCCGTGACGGTGATCGTCACCGTGGCCAGGTTCGACTGGTTCGTGCCGTCGGAGGCGCGGTAGGTGAAGGTGTCGGTGCCGGAGAAGTTCGGGTTCGGGGTGTAGGTGTAGCCGCCCGTGGCCGGGTTCAGGTTCAGCGTGCCGTTCGACGTCGACGAGACGAGGACCGCCGTCATCGGGTCGCCGTCCGGATCGCTGTCATTCCCGAGGACGCCCGGGGGCGGCACGGTCAGCGAGCCGTCTTCCGCGACCGTGGCGGTGTCGTTGCCCGCCGTCGGCGCGTCGGCCGCGTTGACGACGTGGATGGTGACGATGTCGGTATTGCTCTTCGACGGCTGGCCGTTGTCCTGCGCGCGGACCTGGAGTGAGAACGTGGTCCCCGGAGGGGTGAAGGTGATCGCGCTCGAGTTGGCGACGGTGATCGTGCCGGTGTTCGGGTTGATGGCGAAGGCGCCGCCGGTGTTGCCGCCGACGATCGACCAGGTGTGGTCGTCGCCCTGATCGGGGTCGGTCACGTTGACCGTGCCGACGACCGTGCCGTTCGGCGCGTGCTCCTGCACGGTGAACGTCGCGGCCGTCACGTTCGGAGTGTCGTTCACCGAGGTGACCTGGATCGTGACGGTGGCAGTGCCCACCACGTTGCCGTTGGGCGTGAGGGTGGCCGTGTAGACGAAGGAGTCTTCGCCGAAGAAGTTGAGGTTCGGCTTGTACGTGAATCCGCCGTCGGCGTTCAGCACCACCGTGCCGTGCGCCGGCGGAGTCTGCAGCGACGCCGCGAGGTTCGGCTGGCCTGGATCGTTGTCGAGCACGCCGTTCGCGGCGGGGACGACGAGCGTCTCGTCTTCGTCCGTCTGGTATTCGTCATCGCGCGGGAGATCGGGATTCTCCCCAGTGTCCACCTTGATCCGCACGCGCGCCACGTTCGAATTGTTCGAGCCGTTGGTGGCCTGGTATTCGAACTCGTCGGTCAGGTGCGAGGCGGGGTTCTTGGGCGAGTAGGTGAAGCTGCCGTCGGGATTGAGGGTGACGGTGCCGCGGGCGGCCTCGCTCACCTTGGTGGCCGTGAGGGGGAGGCCGTTCGGGTCGCCGTCGTTCTTCAGGACGCCGACGCCGGACGGGACGGAGAGCTCCTCGCCGGGCGTGCGGCGGTACTCGTCTTCAACGGCGAACGGCGCGTCGCTGCCGATGTGCAGTTGCGCCGCGAAGTAGATGTGGTTGTCGGCCGTGTTGGCGAAGGAGAGGATGCGCAGGAGGCGGAGGGCTTTCGAGCCGCCGTCCTGGATGCCGAAGAGGACCGGGTCGATGGCGCCCCAGTCCTGGAGGGCGCCGTCCAGGACGATCGTGCGTCCCGGGTGTGCGCCCACCGCACGGCGCCGGCGCGGGTCGCCGGGGACGTTGACCGGCGTGCCGTCGGCATTCGTGAAGGCTCCATGCACGGCCGCGCCGCGCGTGGCGTCGAAGCCGACGTGCAGCGACTCCGGCACTGCGCTGCCGAACGAGGCGAAGGGGATGCGCGTCTCGAGCGTCATCGTCCGGTCGCCGCCGCGGAAGGCCGCCGGCCAGCCGCTGGTGACGATGTCGGTGGGGCCGCCGAGGATCCCGCCGGCGCAGATCTGGCGATGGGTGCGGGTCACCCGTGGGGTGGTGTCGTCGTCGGTTACCTGCGTAACCAGGACCTGCTCGACGCCGTCGAAATCTCCGACGCTGCAGCCGGTCGTCACGTCGTCGTCCACGTCGAAAAAGACGCGGAACTCCGTGGTCGCCGCCATGGCGAGCGTGGGAAGTGCAGCAAGGAGCAGAAACAACGACAGAACACGAATGACGCGACTCGGGGTCATCGCAGGGCCTTCCTTTTAATTCATCGCCGGACACTCAGGGCAGTTGGACGCACGAAGAGCCGGTTCACTGCTGGTTGATGGACCGGCACATGTTAGCAGAATTCGGAAACCCTGTATTTCCAGGGGGTACGTAGGAAAAAAGACCGGCGGCCTTCCGGTCGCCGGTCCGTCATCCACCCTGCGCGTCCGGGGGGAACGCGCCACACCCGTACAGCCCGGTTACTTCACCTTCGTGCTCTGCACGGTCACCCGAGTGGCCGTATTCGAGCCGTCGGCATTCGCCGTCGCTTTCACATGCACCCGCCAGCCGGCCTGGATCTCCTCGGCCGCCACCGGCGTGTTCCCCTTGCGGATCACGGTGTCCCCCGTGATCGCGAACGTCACTTCCACCTTGTGTGAGGTAAAGACGACCAGCTCCGTCGCGCCGGCGCGGACGACCGAGCCCTCGTGCTCCCGCGTGGCCGGCCGCTCTTCGCCATCGTCTCCCTCGCCGTCGTCGCTGCCGTCGTTCTGGACGATGACCACGGCCGCCGTGTAGAGCTCGCCGTCCTGTTTCGCCTTCACGTGCACGCGCATCTCGGGTTTCAGGTCGGCGGCGGCGACGGGAGTCTGTCCCTTGCGGATGACCGTCTCGGGCGTGAGGGCGATCGTGACCTCCACCTTCTTCGAGGTGAAGAGGACGATGCTGCCGGCGCTCGCGCTGCGGATGATCCCTTCGAATTCCGAGACGGCCTCGCGCGTCGCTCCGACGCCGCGGCGCCGCGATTTCTTCGCCGACGCGGTGGCGGTGGTCCTGGTCAGCTCGACGGTGAGGAAGCCGGTGCCGGCATTTACCTTCATCGAGGCCTCGATGCCGTCCGCCGGGCGGCTGAAGTCGAGCAGCGCGTCCGCGGGCACGCCGGCGAAGGTGAACTCCCCGCTCTCGCCGAGGAGCATGCTCATGCCGGTGCCGCGCACGCTCACCGCCACGCCGGCCGGGCTGCCGTTCGGCATGCCGCTGACCGCGACCTCGCCCATGAGCATCTCCGTCCCGTAGGACGACGTGGTCATCGCCTCGCGGCGCGAGTTGCACGCGGCCAACATCGCCACCACCAGAACCATGACCTGCATCCGGTTCATCGAGTCCTCCGGGAAAAACAAAAGGGGGCGTGTGGTACGCCCCCCTTTGCAAGCTGCTGCTGTCGTTCGCCCGGAATTATGCACGCCGGGCGCGGCCGGCCTGTGAGCGGGGTCACGTCCGTGTACACTCCACCACGGTTCGCATGTCCGATCCGAAGCCGTTCCACCTCATCCGCGGCGGCGAAGGGGAGCTCTCCCGTTTGCGCGCGGAGCTCGAGGCGCGCAACCGCCAGGAGACGGCCATCGCCGAGCTGGGGCAGGCCGCGCTCACCGGCGTCGACCCGCTCATCCTCCTCGGGCAGGCTTGCGCGCTGGTGGAGCTGACCCTGCAGGTCTCGCACGTCCGCGCCCTCGAGCTCGCCGGTGGACGCATGGTCGTGCGCACCGCCCTCGGGGCCAACGAGTCGTTCCTCCGCTGCACCCGGGACGCGGACGAAGACGAGTCCGTGGGGATGGTCACGCTCCTGGCCGACGCGCCGTTCACCTTCGGCCGTCTCGACGATGAGACCCGCTTCAAGGGAACGCACCTCCGCTACGCGCACGGGGTGCAGAGCGGCGCGGGGGTGGTCATCCGCACGCAGTACGGCCCGTTCGGCGTCCTCCTCGCCTATTCACAGGAAGAGCGCACCTTCGCCGACTACGAGCTGGCCTTCCTCCGCTCGACGGCGAGCATCGTCGGCGAGGCCATCACCCGCGCGCGGACCGAGCAGGCCCTGCGCAAGTCGGAGGCGCGCCTGCGCCAGCTCATCGCCACGACCCTCGACGCCGTCGTCACCATCGACGCCGCGGGGCACGTGCTCGAATGGAACGGCGAGGCCGAGGCCACCTTCGGGATCCCGGCGCGGGACGCCGTCGGTGCGCCATTCCCGCCGGAGCTGCTCCCGCACGCGTCCCTCCGCGAGCTCCCCCACGGACGCACCACCGAGAGCGTCGTCCGCCGCTCGAACGGCGACATGCTGCCCGTCGAGATCGCGATCGCGCCCGTCGGCAGCGGCGCGGACGCCACGCTCACCGCCTTCATCCGCGACATCTCCGAGCGCAAGCGCGCCCAGCACGAGCTGGAGGCGCGCGAGCAGCGCTTCCGCACCATGGTCGAGAAGAGCTGGAGCGGCGTGGTGCTCTTCGACCACGACATCCGCTTCTCCTTCGCCGGCTCGTCGACGCAGCACCTGATCGGCTGGGAGGAGCACGAGCTCCTCGGCCGCTCGCTGTTCGACTTCGTGCATCCGCGCGAGGCTGACGCCGCGCGCGCCACGTTCGCGGCCATGATCGAGAGCCCGAACCGGGAGCTGCACGGCGAGCTGCGCTTCCGCCACAAGGAAGGGCGGTGGGTGTGGCTGGAGGGCTTCAGCCAGAACCTGCTGCACGAGCCGGGCGTGCGGGCCATCGTCCTCAATTACCGCGACGTCACGCAGCGCAAGGAGACCGAGAAGCAGCTCGAGTACCGCGCTTACTACGACTCGCTGACCGGCCTTCCCAACCGCGTGCTCTTCCGCGACCGCCTCGTGCACAGTCTCGAGCACGCGAAGCGGAACCGGGTCGGCGTGGCGGTGATGTACCTCGACCTCGATCACTTCAAGCTGGTGAACGACGCCCTCGGCCACTCCTTCGGCGACCGCCTGCTCGGCGAGGTCGCCAAGCGGCTGCAGTCCGCGCTGCGCGCGTCCGACACCATCTCCCGCATCGGCGGCGACGAGTTCAGCGTGCTGCTCCCCGAGGTCACCAGCACCGAGGCCGTGGCCGGAGTCGCACGGAAAGTACTGCACTCGCTGGCCCGTCCGTTCCACGTCGACGGGCACGACTTCTTCGTCACCGCCAGCATCGGCATCGGCTGCCATCCCTCGGACGGCGACGACGCGGAGACGCTGCTCAAGTGCGCCGACGCGGCCATGTACCGCGCGAAGGAGCTGGGACGGAACCAGGCCCAGCTCTTCACGGCCAGCATGAACGAGCGCTACGTGCGGCGCCTGGCGCTGGAGCAGCATCTCCATCACGCCATCGAGCGCGAGCAGCTCGAGCTCTGGTACCAGCCGGTCTACGACCGCACGCGGCGGCGCTACGTCTGCGTGGAGGCGCTGCTGCGCTGGCGCGACCCGGTGCGGGGGCTGGTGCCGCCGTCCGAGTTCGTCGGGCTGGCCGAGGAGACGGGGATGATCGTGCCGATCGGCGCCTGGGCGCTGCGCACGGCCTGCCTGCAGCTCCGGCAATGGATGGAGCAGGGGCTGTCGCTGCGCATGGCCGTGAACATCTCCGCGGTGCAGCTCCAGCAGCGCGACCTCGTGGCCCAGGTACAGGGGGCCATCGCGGAGAGCGGGATCGAGCCGGGGATGCTGCAGCTCGAGATCACCGAGAGCGCGGCCATGCAGAACTTCGAGCTGACGCTGGAGATGCTGCGCGAGCTGCGGGCCATGGGCGTCGGCGTCTCGGTGGACGACTTCGGGACCGGCCAGTCGTCGCTGATCTACCTCAAGCACTTCCCCATCGACACGGTGAAGATCGACAAGGAGTTCCTGCGCGAGGTGACCTCCGACGAGACCGCCGCGGCGATCGTGTCGTACGTGATCAACCTCGCCCACACCCTGCAATTGAAGGTGGTGGCCGAAGGGGTGGAGACGGAGGAGCAGTACACGTTCCTCCGCCACTACGCCTGCGACCAGATGCAGGGCTTCCTGTTCGCGAAGCCGCTCCCGGCGGACGAGGTCGTGCCCTTCCTGCGGCAGTCGCAGCGCCCGCGGACGCTGGAGATCCAGCGGCCGACGGTCTGAGGAGTACCATAGCCGACGCGCATCCATGGACTCAGCCGCGGGCTTCGACCTCTTCCTGAGCTACAACCACGCCGATGCGCGAGCGGTGCGCGAAGTCCGCAAGCGGCTCGAAGCGCGCGGCGTACGCTCGTTCATCGATCAGAGCGACCTGTTTGCGGGAAAGCCCTGGCGGCCACAGGTCGAGAGCGCGCTGCAGCAGTCCCGCGCCGTGGCCATCTTCGTCGGCAGGTCCGGATACGGCCCGTCGCAGGAGCGCGAGATCGACTTCTCCTTCCACCTGCAGGACAGGGTGCGCGGCGATCTTCCCGTGATTCCGGTCATTCTCGAGGGAGCCGCACCGCCGGGAGGGTTCCTCGGGCAGCTCGACTGGGTCGATCTCCGCGGTGGGCTGGACGATGAGGCCATCGGGCGGCTGGCCCGGGCAATCGACAGGCCGGGAGATGCGGCAACGCCGGGCGACACCAGCCCGTATCGCCGCCTGGACGCGTTCCGCGAGGAAGACGCGTCGCTGTTTTTCGGCCGGCAGGCGGCGATCGATTCGGTCGTGAGGAGGATCGATCAGTCGAGCGGCTGGCACGATCAGCCGCGCTTCGTCACCGTGACCGGCCCCTCCGGCAGCGGCAAGTCTTCCGTCGTCAATGCCGGAGTGATCCCGGCGCTTCGCTCCCGTCAAGCGCCGCGGCACGTATGGCGCGCCGTGGTGATGCACCCCGGACAATACCCGTGGCTGGCACTTGCGAGCGCTCTCGTGCCGTTACTGCATCCGAAGCTGGCCGCGGTCGGCCGAATCGGCAAGTCCGCAGAGCTGGCCAAGACTCTGGCCACCCCCGGAGTCATCACCAGCACGATCGAGCTCCTTCTGAAAAAGACCCGCGGGACCGATCGGCTTCTGATCGTCGTCGATCAGTTCGAAGAACTGTTCACGCTGACCGAGGAGAGCGTTGCCCGCGAGTTCGTTCGCGCGCTGCTCGAGGCGTCGCGGAATGCCCCGCTGTGCGTGCTGGCCACCCTGCGCAGCGACTATTACGGTAAGGCCATCGCGCTGGCCCGCGAACTGAGCGACGCCCTGCCCGGCGGCCTGGTGAACCTCGGACCGATGCGCCGGGAGGAGTTGCGCGACGTCATCGTCTGCCCGGCCGGCAAGGCCGGATTGACGTTCGATACCGGCCTCGTCGACCGGATTCTCGACGACGTCGGCAACGAGCCGGGGAACCTGCCGCTGCTCGAATATGCGCTCAGCGAGCTGTGGGACCGTCGCGAGCAGAGCAGGCTGACATTCGCCGCGTATCAGGCGATCGGCGGTGTCTCCGGGGCATTGACGCAGCGCGCCGAGACCATTTACGACGAGCTGTCCGACACGCAGAAGGAAGCGGCCCGGCGGCTGCTGATGCGGCTCGTCCGCGTCTCCTCCGCGGACGAAGAGGGCACCGACACGCGCCGGCGCGTCCGGCGTGCCGACGTCAGCGAGGAGGACTGGAAGATCGTCCTCGCATTCAGTGACAAACGGGCGCGCCTCGTGGTGGCGGGTAGCGACCGGGCTTCGGGGGAAGATGGAGTTGAAGTCGCCCACGAAGCGCTGATCCGCCACTGGGAACGGCTCCGCGAATGGCTCAATCACGATCGTGAGTTCCTGCTGTGGCACCAGGATCTCCGGCTGTTCCTCACCCGATCGCCGGAGGGGATCCCGTCGGGGAGGCTGCTCACCGCGGCCTCGAAGTGGCTGCGCGAGCGGCGCGGCGATCTCACGGACGCGGAACGGAAGTACATCGAGAAGAGCGAGGCGGCCATGTCGCGCACGCGGAGAGCATGGAAATTCTCCGTAGCCGCCGCCATCGTCGTCGTCCTGTCCGTGGCCGGAGGGGTCTCTTACACGAGGACCGCGGGATACGGAGTCGGAACGATCCTGGCGAAGAACCCCGAGGGGCACTTTGTGCACTCCGGGATTGCGGAACACTACGAAATGAATGTCGCCCGGACGATCACGCTGCTCCGTCTCGAACAATACGACGCCATTCGGCGCCGCATCGCGGCGCAGACCAGTCCCGAAGAACGCGCGAAAGAACTCGCGAGACTGGCGGTGGCAATGTCTGCCGTCGAACCGAATCGTGCCGGGGCGGTGCTGCAGGAGGCGGTCGCGGAGGCGAAACAGTCGAATTGGGCGTCAGCCTGGCGGGCGCCCCTCTTTGCCGAGATCGCGGAAGCGGCGCTGCGCGTCGGTGACCGGCAGACGTCTCTCGAGCTGTTGCAGTCCGCGGATGAGTTGTTGCCGTCGGCCGACACCACGATCGCGGCACGCATTCGGTGTCGTATAGAAGTCGCGGACGCCTGGAAACACTTCGGCCAGTCGGAGCATGCACGGCAAGTGCTGAGGAAGATTCTCGAATTTCCAGCATCGACGGATGAGGGCGTGACTACTTTTCAGGAGGCCATCGAAGAACTCGTCCGACTGGGTGAAGTGGATGTCCCGGGCAAGCTTCCACGCCTCATCGACGGCGATGAAGAGGCGCGCCAGTCCTACGAACAGGTGCGGGCGGCGGCTTACGCGGCCTCCGGGGATCCGGATAAGGCCGGGGAAATCGCCGGTCGTCTGCGCAGATCCGAGCGTGACCACATGCTGCGGATCATCACAAGGCTCGACTTCGCCCGGCGTTTCGACCTGAGCCGGGTGAGGACGATGGTACGGACCGTTGAGTATCCAGCGACTGACCTGCTCGACTATGTGATCGGGGAGCTCTTCCGGCAAAGGCGCGGTCGTGAAGCGGAACAATTGATCGGAGAAATGCAAAACTCCCATGCTCGCGGCGGGGTCCGCGCTTCGCTCGTCCGGCACCTCATCCGCATCGGTCGTCTCGACGACGCTGCCCGCGTCGCCGAACTGCTGAAAACCGACAATCCCAATAACGAGCCACGGCCCCTGCCGTTCGCCCAACTCGGCGAGGCTTACGCACGCGCCGGCAGACGGACCGATGCCGAACAGGCGCTCCGCTACGCCGTGAGCCGCAGGACGGTCCTGGCCTTGTCGAGCGAATATGAACGCGACCAGGTCGACGCCGTGCGGGCGCGGGCGGAGGCACTTCTGGGTCGCTTTCACGAAGCCCGGCTCATCGCCGACGGCATCGAGCAGGATGACTGGCAGTGGCAGGCGTACTTCGGCATTCTCGACGCCTACGCCACCCGCCAGAAGAGCCGATAACAACGCCCAGCCATCATTCCATCTATAAATTCTTCTCCTCCGGTCGTATCATCGAGGCCGCACATGCGCGATTCCGAGCTGGAGTCCGACGACAGAGCCTCGGCGGCGGCGCCGCTTCCGCCGCCGGCCGTCCGCGAGGCGCTTCCCTTCGAGGAAGCGTATCTGCGCTTTGCGCCGCGGCTGCGGAAGATCGCCACGGCGAAGTTCAACATCCCCCGCACCGAGGCGGAGACGCTCGTGCACGACGTATTCGCCACCTACCTGGTGAACGCCTCCTCGGTGCGTGCGCTCGAGCCGTACCTGGTCGGCGCGATCTGCAACGCCTCGCGCCATTACCTCCGCCGCTCCGGTGCCGCCGACGCGATTTTCTGCGGCGACGCCGACTGTGCCGCCGCGCCCGGCGAGGACCTGCTGGCCGAGGTGGAGCGCAAGCTGCTGGTCTCCCGTCTCCTGTCCCGCGTCGGGGTGCGTTGCCGGGAGCTGCTGCACCGCTATTACGTGAAAGGCGAGACGACGCAGTCGATCGCCGACGGCCTCGACTCGACGCCGGGAAGCATTCTCGTTTCGTTGCATCACTGCCGGAAGCGTGCTCGGGCTGCATTCCAGTCCGTGGCGGAGAAATCATGATGCCGCACATTCCTGACGAAGAGCTCGCGCTGTACGCGTTCGACTCCCAGATGGTCGAGCCCACACGCCGTACCGAGATCGAGCGGGAGGTCGCATCCTGCATGACCTGCCGGACCACGCTCGATTTCATGACCGTGTCGGACTTCCACCTTTCCGATGCCGACGTCTGGGAGCCGCTGGCCGGCTCGCCGACGCTCGACGCGCTGCGCGACCTCGCGGCGCGGATCGCGGCAGAAGACGAGGAAGCGGAGACGCTGCTGGCGCCGATGCTCGCGGCCCCGGCACTGGCGGCGTGGGGCGATCTCACGACCCGGCTCCGCTACCGCACCGGCGGCGTGGTGCGGAAGCTGATCGCACAGGCGGCCAGCCTGCACGAGCGCAAGCCGCTCGACGCCCTCACCTTCGCCGACGCCGCGATCTCGGTCGCGGAGACGCTGCCGGTGGACCTCTATCCGGCCAGGGCGGTGTACGAGCTGCGGGGCACGGCGTGGAAGGAGCGTGCGAACGCGCTCTCCTACCTCGGCCGCTTCGCGGAGGGGCTGGAGGCCTGCAACCGGGCGGAGCAGGCGTACCGGAAACTGGTCGCGTCCGGCCTCGGGTTGTCGACCGTGGCCTACGTCCGGGCGAGCATTCTCTTCGAGCAGCAGCACTACGCGGAAGCAGAGGAAGCCGCCGCCCTGGCGGCCGTGGGGTTCCTGCACGTGGGCGACGAGGAGCGCCAGATGCGCGCGGTGCACCTTCAGGGACTGATCGCCTACGAATGCGGGAGGCTGGATTGCGCCATTCCCCTGTTCCGGCGCGTCTACGATCACGGCGAGGCGATGGACGATCCGCTCTGGACGGCCCGTGCGGCACAAGCGCTGGCACATTGCTTCGTCGACCAGGGTGAGCTCGCCGAGGCGAGCATGCATTTCCACCGCGCGCTGCAGTTGTTCCGCCTCCTCGAGTTGAAGATTGAAGTGATCCGCACCGAATGGGGGCTCGCTCGCGTGCTCCTCGCCGGCGGGCGCTCCGCGGACGCGGTGCGGGAGCTGCGGAAGGCCATCGCCGCCTTCGAGCAGGCCAGCATGGTCACCGACGCGGCGCTGGCGGGACTCGACCTGGCCGACGCGCTGTTGCTCGTGGGGAGAGGGGGCGAGATCGCCAGGCTCGCGGCGGAGCTTTTCACGGCATTCCGCAAGGCCGGGATGCTCGCCGGCGCACTCTCGGCCATCGCCTACCTGCAGGAAGCGGCCGAGCGCGGAGTCGTGGCTCCGGTCCATGTCGACGTGGTACGCCGTTATTTGCGCAACCGGCAGCCGGACGTTCTTTTCGCTCCTCCGGTGGACGAATTCCGTTAAGGCTTCGCTCCGGCCTGCCACTCTCTTATCAGGGGTGCCTGCTGACGGCGGGCACGAGGAGAGTGTATGCAACAACACTTTTTCAGCCGAGCCGCGCTGGCAGCGGTGGTGATCCTGACGATCTCCGCTCCGGCGGTGCGCGCCGAGGACGAGGTGGCGCCGTCCGGATCGCTGGAGGCCCGGATGGGACGACCGCCCGGAGCGACCGATACGATCGAGCCTCGGCTGGATCCCGGCCTTCCTTCTGATGACGAGTTCACCGGCTACGCCATGAGAGAGGAAGCGCGGATGGGCCGGCAGGCCAAAAAGCAGCCGTCGTTCTGGGAGGAGTTGATGGGGTGGCTGCAGGAGCAGGCGCTCCGCGCCAGAGATTGACCGGGGAGCGCGGCGGTATAGTTGCCCGCGTGACTCCGTCCCGGACGAGAGCGATTCTCGAGATCCTCCGCGACGGCGGCGACGAGGCCGTCTCGCCCCAGGTTCTCCGGCTCTTCGGGGCGTCGTCGCTGGAGGAGTGTCTGGCCACGTACGACGCCGTGGGCGCCGCGGAGCGTCGTGGCCTCGACGAGGCGGTGGAGCGGGTGGCGGGGCACATCCCCACGCCGCACGTGCCCGCCGCCGCGCCCGCACCGGCGCGCGCCGCCGCGGACGATGCCTCGCTCGCGGAGTGGGAGCATCTCTACGAGCCGCCACAACCGGCAGCGCGGCTGATGCAGGCCTACACGATCCACCGGCAACTGCTCTCCCTCGGCCGCAGTTACCGCGTGGAAGACCCGTCCGGCAAGCACGCTTTCACCGTGTCCGGGAAGGTGCGCTTCGCGCGGACGTTCTCGATCCGCGACACCCAGGGCAACGTGCTCTACTCGGTGCGCGAGAAGCTGTGGTCCGTCGACCCGATGTTCCTCATCCACCGCGACGGCACGGAGGCGGCGGTCCTGAAACGGACGACCACCGATGGAAGACGAACCTCACCGCAGAGTCGTCGCGATGTGCACGAGCACCGCGACTCCCGAGAGGGCCGCGCCGGCCAGACAGGCACGCGCGTCGAACCCGAGCAGGCCGCCGACGAGGAGCGGCACACCGGCCAGGCCGACCAGCATCGTCACGCGCGAGAGGGGTCGCATCCCCTCGCGCCGGGAGCACTCGACGCAACCCGTCCGCTCCGCGGGCAGGTCGCGGTAACAGGATCTGCAGTAGCCGCCCTCGGCGCTCATGTCCGTTCGACGCCGGCCGGGCGTCGAACGTTTCGCCGCCGGATCACACGGTGGCGCGCCGTCCGTCAGTGCCGCGCCGCGCGCGCCTTCGGCGTGCGATACACCTTCAGCGCGCCCGTGAGCGTCGCCGAGTCGTTGCCGCTCTTCACCAGGATCACGCTCGTGCCGGCGGTGGCGCCGGGATCGACGGTATAGGTCGCGCTGACCGCGCCGCCCCACCACTCGAAGTCCGAGATGCGCTTGAAGGCGGGATTGAGCACCTCGAAGTGCGTCATGCCGCTGGTGAAGCCGTCTCCGCCGATGGTGAGCTTCACCGTCTCGCCCGGCTTCACGTGCACGGGCATGCTGGTGAGGCTGACCTGGTGCGCGTTCGGCGCGCAGAAGCCGATCGTGCGCGGGTTGAGCTGCACCGGACCGGCGGCGCTGATGACGATGTTCCCGTAGACGCCGCCGTTCTCGACCGTCACCTGCGTCTCGTAGAACTGCGTTGGGAAGGGCTTGCGCGCCGCCTGGCGCCAGCTCCCCTGCAGCGCCTCGACCATCACCGGGCCGTCGAGCGGCTCGGCGTAGAGCCGGTAGCGTCCCGCGGGAATGGTCAGCAGCGTGAACTCGCCCGCGGCATTGGTGAGGCCCGTGGCCACGGGCTGTCCCTTCTCGTCCACGGCCACCACCTGCGCGGCGAAGATGCCGCCGGTGTCGCCTATGACGCGGCCCGAGAGCGTCGCGCCGCGCAGCGTCGGGTCGCTCTTCGGATAAATGGTCGAGATGGCGATGCGGTCGTCCTGGTCCAGCTCCACCGGGCCGTCGGTCCCGACGTAGGGATACATGACGGCCGAGAGCGAGGCCGAGTGATCCAGGCCGAGGGTGTGTCCGATCTCGTGCTGCAGCGCGAGCTGCGCGTTGACCTTGCCCTCGAAGAGGGACGGATCGATGCGGATGTCCGCGTCGACCATGCGTCCGGTCTGGTTGTCGTACATGTACGCCGTGAGGGCCATGGCCCCCTGTCCCTTGAGCAGGTCGTCCACGACGGAGACGCTGATCCCCTCCGGACGCCCGGAGTGCGCCGTCACCGTGCCGCCCGACTCGAACCGGATGTCGGCCTCGGGGATCGACGCCCAGACGGCGAACGCGCGCGACACCATCGCCGCGGCGCCCGGGTGCAGCGCCGTCACGCGCGGGTCGATCTCATAGCGGAGCGGGAACGCCGTCGGCGCCCATTCCACCGGCGTCGCCGCGCCGTTGATGTCGAAGGTCATCCGCGTCGCTGCCAGCGCGGGAAGGGTAAGGACTAGGGCCAGGAGAACTGCCGCCAGGCGGGACATGATGGTGGGTTCCTTGTGCAACCGAGGTGCCGGGTTATTGTGAGCGCGCTCACGCCAGCGCGATCAGGTCGATCTCCACGGTCGCATTCTTGGGGAGCGCCGGCACTTCGACGGTCGTCCTGGCCGGCTTGTGGCTGCCGAAGTAGCTCTCGTAGATGGAGTTGAGGGTTCCGAAGTTCTTCAGGTCGGTCACGTAGACGGTGGCCTTCACCACGCGGCTCAGGTCGGTGCCGGCCGCGGCGAGGATGGCCTGCAGGTTTTTGAAGACGCGGTGCACCTGGTCCTCGAAGCTGCCGCCGACGAGGTCGCTGGTGGCGGGATCGAGCGGGATCTGCCCCGAGGTGTAGACGAAGCCGTTGGCCTTGATTCCCTGCGAGTACGGCCCGATGGCGGCCGGCGCATCGCCGGTGGAAATGGGTTCGATCTGCATGGTCCGCGCAGTATAGCGGCCTCCGTCTATAATCTCGCGCGACCAGTGAGCTATCCAGGAAACTCCACCCTCCCCGCGGCCGTGAAGGACCGCGTGGTCTCGACCTTCCAGCAGACTCTCGCGCTCTACAAGCAGGGACGCGCGGACGAAGTGATGGCCGGCTGCAACCTGCTGCTGCAGATGGATCCGAACTTCGATCCCGCGCGCAAGCTGCTGGAGAAGATCCGCAATCCCGGCGCGCCGATCGACGTCGACGCGCTGCTGCCCGTCGAGCGCGACACGCGCGCGCCGATCCAGCAGGCCCGCGAGGCCATGGCCGCGCGCGACTTCGAGCGCGTGGCGCACCTGACGTCGCAGATCCTCACCGACGACCTGCTCAACGACGAGGCCCGCGTCCTCGGGGACGAGGCCCGCGAGAAGCTCGAGGCCGCCCCGTTCGTCGAGCAGTTCGCCCGGAAGGCCGACGCCAACCTCACCAGCGGCAATGTGGCCGCGGCGAAGATGGAGCTGGAGAAGGCACGCTCGCTCGACCCGACGCATCCCGACGTGGTGCGCGTGGCCAGGGCCATCGAGGCCCGCGGCTCCGCGCCCGCTCCGGCCGCGCCGGTCCCGGCGTTCATCGTCGACAGCCCCGCGCCCGGGGGACGCTCCACCGCGCAGGCGGCCGACTTCGGCTTCACGTTCGAAGAAGAGAAGGCCCCCGAGGTGTCGTTCAGCGACTTCTCGTTCAACGCCCCCGCGGCGACCGACTTCTCGTTCGATCCGACCCCGGCCGCGCCGGCATCGGGCGGCGGCACGGAGTTCGACTTCACCACCGCCTCGGTGTCCACGACGGACGACGATCAGAAGAAGATCGAGCAGTACCTGTCCGACGGCGACCGCGCCTTCGACGCGGGGGAGTACTCGCAGGCCATCGACCTCTGGTCGCGCATTTTCCTGATCGACGTGACGAACGATCAGGCCTCGGACCGCATCGAGCGCGCGAAGGCCAGGCGCCGCGAGCTGGAACAGAAAGCCGAGACGATCCTGGCCAGCGGCATCGAGGCCTTCGATCGCGGCGATACGGCCAAGGCGCACGCGGAGCTGACCGAGGTCCTGCGCCTCGATCCGCGGAACGCGCAGGCGCAGGAGTATCTCAATCGCCTGAGCGAGACCGTGGCCCCGGCCCCGTCGCTCGCTCCGCCGTCCGAGGAGAAGCTCGACCTCTTCGATGACGAGCTGCCGTCCGGATTCGAGATGCCGCTCGTGCCGCCCGACCCGGCCGCCGCTCCCGCCCCCGTGGGGGCGCCGGCGGCGAAGTCGGGCAAGCAGAAGGCCGCGGCGGCGCCGCGTCCCACGACGTCGCCGGCGCGCAAGCGGCCGCTGGGACTGATCGTAGGGCTGCTCGTCCTGGTGGCCGCCGCGGGCGGCTGGTTCGCCTGGAGCCGCATGTCGTCGGACGAGGCCGAGGTGCAGGCCGCGGATCCAGGCGCGGGTGCGGCGCTGTACGGCCGCGCGTCGCTGCTGGCCGGCAAGGGCGACTACGACCGCGCCATCGCGCTGCTGCGCGACATCAAGCCGGGCGACCCGCAGCACGAGAAGGCGATGCTGCTGATCGCCGACCTGCAGCAGAAGAAGTCGGGCGCGGCGCAGCTCATCGACGGGATGCCCGCGGCCCAGTACTACGACCAGCGCATCGCCGCGGCCGGCACGGCCTTCGCCGCGGGCGACTTCATTGCCGCCAAGGCGGCGTTCGAACAGGCCATGCGCGTGAAGCCGCTGCCGCCGGAGCTGAAGACGCAGTACGAGGCGGCCACGCAGCAGGCCTCGAAGCTGGACGCGGCCAAGGCACTCTTCGCCGAGCGCAAGTACACCGAGGCCATCGCCAACCTGCAGCCGCTGCTGCAGGCGGAGCCGCAGAATGCGGGCATCCGGCGCATGCTGGCCGACGCACACTTCAACCTGGCGGCGATGGCGCTGCAGGAAGAGCGCACGGCGGACGCGCTCCGCGAGCTGGACGAGACGCTGAAGCTGAACCCGAACGACGAGCTGGCGCGCCGCAGCCGCGAGCTGGCTCAGCGCTACAACAACGAGCCGAAAGACCTGCTGTACCGGATTTACGTAAAATACTTGCCGTTGCGGGCGGGCTGAAGCCCGCCGCCACATCGGGATGGGAGGGCGTGATGCGATTCGACGAAGTGGAGCTCGAGGCGGTGCTCGTTCCGGAGGTCGTCCCTCTCGCGCCCGCCGGGCTCTCGACCGATGACGCGCCGCGCTGGCGCCGCCTCCTGGCCCTCTGCACCGACCTGTCGCTGTTCGCCGCGCTCTCTCTCGCCCTCTCTCCCCTCCTCCCGTCGTCGTTCCCCTGGATGCAGACCGCCGCGCTGGCGGGCTTCGTGATCGTCCTCTCCTACTACTACTTCGTCGGCTCCTGGCTGCTGTGGGGCAAGACCATCGGCGGCGCGATCTTCGACGTGCGCGTGGTGGCCCCGGAAGGAGCGATGACCCTGCGCGACGCCTCGCTGCGCTGGGCGGGTGTGTACCTGTCGCTCCTCCTCGGCGGCCTCGGCTTCGCCCTGGCCGCGCTGCCCTCCCGCCGCTCCCTCCCCGACCGCCTGTCCTCCACCCGCTGCGTCGTCTAGTCTGGAGTGCGCGAGCGCCAGCTCGCGCTCTCCATGCGGAGGCGCCAGCCTCCGCCCCCGCCGCAGCTGGCGCTGCGGCATCGAGAGCGGCAGCTGGCGCTGCCGCACTCCAGAATGCGGCTAGGAGTCTGCGCGGCAGAACGGCTTCGGGACGAAATCGCGTGGAGCCGACGGGGGGCGGTCGTTCAAGGTGAGGGCGCGGGAGCTTGGCGCATAGGTGAGGTCGGAAGGGCATCGCC
>Ga0196976_1000629_pt1 | contig 21250 bp, 22 predicted proteins | sample S3v_513CmetaG_FD_148644 | JGI IMG/M metagenome (GOLD analysis project Ga0196976, IMG submission 148644) | Soil microbial communities from Anza Borrego desert, Southern California, United States - S3+v_5-13C | ecosystem: Environmental > Terrestrial > Soil > Desert | place: USA: California...
TATCAACCTTATCCCCCACACACTCGAGATGACCACCTTGAAAAACTTGGGGCTGGGCAGCCGGGTGAATCTTGAGATCGATATGGTCGCCCGCTATGTCGAGCGCCTTGCGCAATGGAGCAGCAAAGATGCAGGCTGAGCGAATGGACCAGATCTCTCCTATCGCTGAAATCATCAATGAAATTCGGCAGGGTCGCATGGTCATCCTGGTAGACGAAGAGGACCGTGAAAATGAAGGAGACCTGGTGCTGGCTGCACAATTCGCTACAGCCGAGCATATCAATTTCATGGCCAAATACGGACGTGGCCTGATCTGCCTTACCCTTACTGAAGAACGTTGTCGCAGACTGCATCTCCCGGCCATGGTGCAGAAAAATGGTGCAACCATGCGCACCAATTTCACGGTTTCCATCGAGGCTGCAGAAGGTGTCACAACAGGTATTTCCGCGGCTGACAGGGCGCGAACCATACAAGCGGCTGTGGCGAAAAATGCACAGCCCAAGGACATTGTGAGCCCGGGGCACGTGTTCCCGCTGGCGGCAGAAAATGGCGGAGTCCTCGTTCGCGCAGGACATACAGAAGCAGGTTGCGACCTTGCCTCCCTTGCTGGGCTGGAGCCTGCCTCCGTCATTTGCGAAATCCTTAAGGATGACGGCAGCATGGCAAGGCTGCCTGACCTCATGGCATTTGCAAGCCAGCATCAACTCAAAATCGGCACCATTGCCGACCTCATCCACTACCGCAGCCAAACCGAGAGCTTGGTCGCCCGCGCGACTGAACGGACGGTGACCACGCCTTATGGTGAAGTTCGCCTCATTGCCTATGCTGACAAAATTGCCAATGAAACCCACCTGGCACTGGTCAAGGGTGAGCCAACCCCCGACAAGGAAGTACTGGTACGGGTGCATGAGCCGCTTTCCGTTTATGACCTGCTGGACAGCACCAGCCGCAGCCATTCATGGAATGCGCTCAAGGCCATGGAAAAAATCCAGCAGTCGGAATGCGGTGTCATGGTTCTGCTGCATCGCAACGAGGATGGCGTGGAGTTGATTAACCGCATTCTCTACGCGGACGACCCTATTCGCCTGAGCCAGGATTTACGCAATTACGGCATCGGCTCGCAGATTTTGCTGGATTTGGGCGTGAGGAAGATGAAGCTCATGGCAACACCGCGCAAAATGCCCAGCATGGCTGGCTTCGGTCTCGAAGTAACGGGATATCTTGAGGCAACATGCTGATAACCATGAGATAATGCCAGCCGTGGAAAACGTAAATCTGACCGGTCACTTCCTCATCGCGATGCCCGCCATGACCGATCCGTATTTTGCCAAATCCGTCACTTTCATTTGTGATCACAACGAGCATGGTGCCATGGGCGTCGTGGTCAACCGGCCCATCGACATGACGCTGGATGCCCTGTTCGAACAAATCGATCTGCAGCTCAGTGGCCCCCTCGCAAGCACGCCTGTTTATTTTGGCGGCCCCGTTCAAGTTGACCGTGGATTTGTGCTGCATCAACCGGCAGGCAACTGGCAATCCACCATTGCCGTCAACGACGATATTGCATTGACCGCTTCCAAGGACATTCTTGAAGCTGTAGCCAACGGCGTAGGACCTCAAAAAATCCTGGTGACCCTGGGATATGCAGGGTGGGATGCAGGGCAGCTTGAAGAAGAAATCTCGCAGAATGCATGGCTGACTGTGAAGGCGCCCCACATGCAAGCCCAGGATTCAGTCATTTTCGATATCCCCAGTGAAAACCGATTTGATGCTGCCATGCATTTATTGGGGGTAGATCTCATGCAGCTCTCCAAGGACGCCGGGCATGCATGATGTTTTGCCTGCCCTCCTCAACACGATCGACACCTTCACCGCTCCTATCTGTATCACCTCATTTATGAGCGAAACACCTTCCCATTTGCCAGGCACAGTGCTGGCCTTCGATTTCGGCAAGCAACGCATAGGCGTCGCAGTTGGCGAGCAGCTGCTAGGGATTGCGCATCCTCTCACCACGATCGACGCAGAAGCCAATGATGAACGTTTTCGCATCATTGGTGAGTTAATTGCCCAGTGGCAACCTGTGCAACTGGTCGTGGGATTGCCCTTGTCTCTGGACGGAGAAGAGCACGCCTTGACCCGGCTCAGCAAGAAATTCGCCCGGCGGCTCAATGGCCGCTTCAATTTGCCGGTTGCACTGATAGACGAACGTTTATCCTCGGTCGAAGCCAGCCAGACGCTCAAAGAGCTTGGCATTGGCGGACGCAAACAGAAGCCCATGCTAGACCAGGTTGCGGCTCAACATATCCTTCAATCCTATTTTGACGGTCTGGGAGCATCATGACATTGCCTGACGCAGAAGAACTGCTCATCAAACTGGCGGAAGGGATCAAGCCGTTTGTCACGCCGGATACCGCTTTGATCGGCATCCATAGCGGCGGAGTATGGCTCATGGAACGGCTATTGCCCATGCTGGGGCATGACCTTGTACATGGCACTCTGGACGTTTCCTTCTACCGGGATGATTTCGGCAGCCGCGGCTTGCATGCGGAAACACGCCCTTCGCAAATTCCTTTTGAAGTCAATGACAGGAATATTCTGTTGATAGACGATGTCTTTTATACCGGACGTACCATCCGCGCCGCCATGAACGAGCTGTTCGACTATGGCCGCCCTGCCAGCATTTCTCTGGCTGTACTGGTTGACCGGGGTGGGCGCGAGCTGCCAATTACGCCGCAAGTGTGCACCGCCCAAATCCCGTTGCCTGAGGACCAGAACCTGCAATTGCTACGCGATGAAAATGGTCGTTTCACTCTGAAGCTGGAGCGTGCTGATGTTTAATCCGCAATTGGACAAGGACGGCAAGCTCAAGCACTTGCTGTCCATCGAGGGCCTGCCCAAAAGCATTCTCAATCATATCCTGGATACTGCTGACTCATTTGCCGGCGTGGGCGAACGCGAAGTTAAGAAGGTCCCCCTGCTGCGCGGCAAGACTGTCTGCAATATCTTCTTTGAAAACAGCACTCGCACCAGAACAACCTTTGAGATTGCCGCCAAACGCTTGTCGGCTGATGTCATCAACCTGAATGTGGGCACCTCTTCCCAATCCAAGGGCGAAACCATCCTGGACACGGTGGAAAACCTTACCGCCATGCATGCAGACGTGTTCGTCGTACGCCATGCAGAATCCGGAGCTGCCCATCTGATTGCGCGCCACGTTCAGCCGCATGTGCATGTCATCAATGCAGGCGATGGACGGCACGCGCATCCTACCCAAGGTCTGCTTGATGTCTACACAATCCGCCGCTACAAGCCTGACATGCATAACCTCAAGGTTGCACTGGTGGGTGATGTGCTGCATTCGCGCGTAGCGCGCTCCGAGATTCATGCCTTGACTACTCTGGGGGTGCCGGAAGTACGTGTCATTGCACCCAAGACCCTGTTACCTGGCTTCGTCGAGCGCCTAGGGGTGCAGGTATATCACGATATGCGAGAAGGCCTGAAGGACGTGGATGTCATCATGATGTTGCGCCTGCAGAACGAGCGCATGTCTGGCGCGCTGCTGCCCAGTGCACAGGAATACTTCAAATGTTTCGGCCTCACCCAGGAGAAATTGGCACTGGCCAAGCCGGACGCAATTGTCATGCACCCAGGACCCATGAACCGCGGCGTTGAAATTGATTCGGCGGTGGCGGACGGCAGCCAGTCCGTCATCCTGCCGCAGGTAACCTACGGCATAGCCGTGCGCATGGCCGTGATGAGCATATTGGCGGGGAACAGCTGATGAAAATCCATATCAGTAACGGCCGGCTTATCGACCCCAAGAACGGCATTGATACGCATACCGACCTGTTCGTGGCAGCAGGTCGCATCGCAGGCATAGGTGCCAAGCCGGAGGGGTTTACAGCCGAGCAAACGATAGACGCTAGCAATCTTGTTGTTTGTCCGGGCTTTGTAGACCTGTCGGCTCGGTTGCGCGAACCTGGCTCGGAATACAGGGCCACGCTGAAAAGCGAATTACGGGCCGCTGCAGCCGGCGGGGTCACCAGCCTTTCTTGTCCGCCGGATACGGAGCCCGTGCTGGATGAGCCCGGCTTGGTTGAAATGCTGAGATACCGTGCCAAAAAACTGGAGATTGCCCACGTATACCCACTAGGAGCGCTCACCCGGCAGCTCAAGGGCGAGCAGCTTACAGAGATGGCCGAGCTCACTGAAGCGGGTTGCGCAGGATTCTCCCAGGCCGACACAGCCATCATCGACACGCGGGTTTTATGGCGGGCCCTGCAGTATGCTGCCACTTTTGGTTATACGGTCTGGTTGCGCCCCGAAGAACCATATCTGGCCAAGGACGGTGTAGCCCACGATGGAGAAATTGCAGCCAGACTGGGCCTCAAGGGCATTCCGGTTGCAGCTGAGGCGCTGGCGATTGCAAGCATACTGCGTATAGCGCGCGACACAGGTGCCAAGGTTCATTTGAGCCGCCTATCAACGGCCGAAGGTGTAGACCTGGTGCGCGAGGCAAAAAAACAAGGCGTCATGGTTACCTGTGACGTCAGCATCAATCATCTTCACCTCACGGAGCACGATATTGGCTTCTTCAATGCCAATTGCCACTTGCGGCCGCCATTGCGGAGTCAAAGGGACAAGGACTCGCTATGTGCGGGACTGGCCGATGGGACCATCGATGCCATCTGTTCGGATCACGCACCGGTAGATGAAGATGCCAAGCTGCTGCCCTTTGCAGAAGCAGAGCCTGGTGCAACAGGGCTCGAGTTGCTGCTACCGCTCACGCTGAAATGGGCGGCCCAAAATCGCGTTTCGCTGATCGATGCCATAGCTCGCATTACACATGCACCTGCCCTTATATTGGGCATCGATGCCGGAGAACTCAGCGTCGATGCTGCTGCAGATATCTGCATGTTCGATCCCGAACGTTATTGGCAGGTCACTCCTGCTACACTCTTGAGTCAGGGCAAGAACACACCATTCATTGGTACCGAGGTGGCCGGAAAAGTGCACTACACATTGCTTGATGGCCAGCTCGTGCACAGCCTTTAAAGGACAGACATGCATTTAACCAAGAGGTTGGTATTGCTGGGTGTATTAAGTTTTGCGATCTCCGTGAAAGCGGCAGAACCCAGACCAGGACTATGGAATCTTTCCGTTACTACGACAGCGGAAGGTTCTGATGGCGTATTCGGTCCTTACACCTCCAGCCAGTGCCTGACGGAAGAGGATGTGCGCAACCCCGAAAAACTGCTGGCGCAGAATGGCGCCAATGCCTGCACTTATGGGGACAAGGTCTATAGCGGCGGTAATTTCAGCTTCACAGTGCAATGCGGAGGGACCATTCCCATGAGCGGATCTGGCCGTATCAACTATACTGCGGATAGTTTGCAAGGCACCATGGATATCGCTGCCGACCTGCAAGGTTTGCCGGTCAATACCCACAGCACCGTATCTGGCCAGCGCGTCGGTGATTGCACCAAGTAAATCAAACGCCACCATTCAGCTTTTAGTCCAGTCCAGATCCTGCAACCCTTCTTCCAGCGCAAGTCGTCGCAGCAGTTTGCGCGCATCAAACGGCGCCTTGACCTTGATATCATTGTCGAAATAGCAATAGACATCTCGATATTTGCGCACTGCTGGTTTGGTCTCTGAGATCAGTACGGCGTCCTGCGGCTGTGAGCCTTCACTCCAACTCTTTATGCGCGCTGCCCAACGATCCAGCGCCTCTTCGGTATAGCCGCTGGCATAAAGCTCTTCTTCTCCATGCAAGCGGATATAGATGAAGTCCGATGTCACATCCTCGTAATACGGCCATTTACCTGCGGTATCTGCGACTACCAAGGCAACATCGTATTGGCGTAGAAGATCAACGAAAGCGGGCTCAACGAAACTCTTGTTGCGTATTTCTACCGCATGCCTGAACGGCCTGTTTTCATCTATGGCTAGATACGCCTGATCGCGCACCCTGGCATCGCATTTGTGAGCCAATGCGAGTGCAGACTCTGAATCATGCGGAAGCAGTTTTAAGAAATTTTCGAACCGCTCGGCATCAAAACGGAAGCTGGGCGGGAATTGCCACAGGATAGGGCCGAGCTTTTCCTTGAGGTGAAACAAGCCGGAAGCGAGAAAATTGGCAATGGGCTTCTCCACATCGCGCAGCCGCAGAATATGGGTAATGTAACGATGAGCCTTGGCGCTGAAGACAAAGCCTTGAGGTGTGTCTTCATACCAGCGTGCATAACTTGCAGGCCGCTGCAAACCATAAAAAGAACCATTGATTTCAATGCTGGGCAATGCACGCGAAGCGAAATGCAGCTCTTTGGCCTGCGCCAGACCTTCGGGATAGAAAACCTTGCGCCATGGCGCGTAACGCCAGCCAGAAATACCGATGCGAATTTTACCTGTTTGGTTTGTGCGCGACATAGCCTAACAATAGGCCAGGCCCATGCTGAGCTCTAGGCGCTACTACACAATACCCAGGTTATCGAGACCGGAAGTCAAGTCCTTATCCTTGGAAGTCTTGCTCTTCAGCTTGATCTGCAGCCGCAGATCGTTGACCGAATCGGCATTTCGTAGCGCATCTTCATAACTGATCTGGTCGCTTTCAAAGAGATCGAACAAGGCCTGGTCGAAGGTCTGCATGCCAATTTCACGTGACTTGGCCATGATTTCCTTGATTTCGTGTACCTCACCCTTGAAGATCAGATCGGAAATCAGCGGTGAATTGAGCAAGATTTCCATGGCTGCAGCACGGCCCTTCCCCTCTTTCTTGGGAACCAACCGTTGCGACACGAATGCTTTTACGTTGAGTGATAGATCCATCAACAACTGATGACGGCGCTCTTCCGGGAAGAAGTTGATGATACGGTCGAGTGCCTGGTTGGTGCTGTTGGCATGCAGTGTTGCCATGCACAAGTGTCCCGTTTCTGCAAAGGCGATGGCGTAATCCATGGTCTCGCGGTCGCGTATTTCACCAATCAGAATCACATCTGGCGCCTGCCGCAGCGTATTTTTCAGTGCCGCAAACCAGTTATCGGTATCTACACCCACTTCCCGCTGGGTAATGATGCAGTTCTTGTGCTCGTGCACAAACTCTACCGGGTCCTCAATGGTGATGATGTGGCCGTAACTGTTTTCGTTGCGGTAGCCGATCATCGCGGCCAGCGTTGTCGACTTGCCGGAGCCCGTGCCGCCTACCAGGATGACGAGCCCTCGTTTAGTCATGGAAACATCCTTGAGGACTTCCGGCAGGCCTAGATCCTCAAACTTCGGAATCTGGGTAGTAATAGTCCGGAATACGAGACCTGTAGAGCCGCGCTGTACAAAGGCATTTACGCGAAAGCGGGCTACGTTTGGAATGCCGATAGCGAAATTGCATTCCTTGGTGGCATCGAACTCGGAAGCCTGCTTGTCGTTCATGATTGAACGGGCAATTTCCTTGGCTTGTTGGGCCGTTAAAGCTTGATTCGTGACAGGTGTCATCTTGCCGTCGATCTTCATGGCCGGCGGAAATCCCGCAGTAATGAAAAGATCGGAGGCCTTTTTGGCCATCATCAACCGCAACAAATCGAATACAAACTTCTCTGCCTGCCCCTGATCCATTTTTATTACCCTTAGATTTTGTTCTTACAACTAGCCTGCGAAAGCGTCCTTGTTGGCGGCCTTGCTGCGCGCTTCACCTAGCGAGATCGCATTGCGCCGCACCAGCTCCTGCAGGTTCTGATCCAGCGTTTGCATCCCCACGTTTTGGCCTGTCTGGATAGCCGAATACATCTGTGCGATCTTGTTCTCACGGATCAGGTTACGAATGGCGGGAGTGCCGATCATGATCTCATGCGCAGCGACACGACCCTGCTCGTCCTTGGTCTTGCATAGTGTTTGCGAAATAACCGCACGTAATGATTCTGAGAGCATGGAACGCACCATTTCCTTTTCGGCCGCAGGGAACACATCCACGATACGGTCCACCGTCTTGGCGGCGGAGCTGGTATGCAGGGTGCCGAACACCAAATGGCCTGTTTCGGCAGCGCTCAAGGCCAGACGAATGGTTTCCAAGTCACGCATTTCGCCCACCAGAATCACGTCTGGATCTTCACGCAGTGCGGCACGCAAGGCGTTGGCAAACGACAAGGTATGCGGGCCAACTTCGCGCTGATTAATCAGGCATTTCTTTGAATTGTGTACAAACTCGATGGGGTCTTCCACGGTAAGAATATGGCCATGCTCATTTTCATTGATGTAGTCCACCATGGCTGCCAGGGTCGTCGATTTGCCAGAACCCGTTGGCCCGGTAACCAGCACAATCCCACGTGGTGTATCGGCAATATCCTTGAATATCGGCGGACAGCCCAGCTGCTCCATGCTCAGTATTTTTGAGGGGATGGTCCGGAATACTGCGCCTGCGCCACGGTTCTGATTGAACGCATTAACGCGAAAACGCGCCAGGTTGGGGATTTCGAACGAGAAGTCGCATTCCAGCGTTTCTTCATACACCTTGCGCTGGCCGTCGTTCATGATGTCGTACACCATGTCGTGCACCTGGCTATGGTCCATGGCGGGGACATTGATTTTGCGTACATCGCCATGAACACGGATCATCGGGGGCAAGCCAGCGGAGAGATGTAAATCGGAAGCCTTGTTTTTGACCGAGAATGCCAGCAAATCCGAAATATCCACGAAGAGCTCCTGTTATAATTTTTTGGCGATGAGAATGACCAGATTATGACCACAATTACCGAGCGCTTGCAAGCCGTGAAAGCCAGCATCAATGCTGCTGCAATCGCTAACGGCAGATATCCGGATACTGTACAACTACTTGCCGTGAGCAAAGCTCACCCCGCCGAAAAGGTACGCGAAGCCCATGCTGCAGGACAACGGTTGTATGGCGAAAACTACCTGCAGGAGGCCCTTGATAAACAAGCCCAGCTGACTGACCTCGATATCGAATGGCATTTCATCGGGCCCATACAGAGTAATAAGACGCAGCCCATTGCGCGGCATTTTGCGTGGGTACATGGGGTGGAACGCATCAAAATCGCCGAACGCCTGAATGCTGCCCGCCCTGAGGACATGCAACCGCTGCAAGTGTGCATTCAGGTGAACGTCAGTGGTGAAGCCAGTAAGAGCGGCATCCCCGCTGAGGAAGTGATTCCGTTAGCAGAAGCGATCACGCAACTTCCCCGCTTGCGGCTACGCGGGCTCATGTCGATTCCCGCACCTGTTTCCGATGTCGCATTACAACGCAAACAGTTCCGGCTGGTTCGGGAAGCCTTCGAGAAACTCAGGCAACAATTGCCCGATGCAACACACCTAGACACGTTATCCATCGGCATGTCGGAAGATTATCCTTCTGCGATCGCAGAAGGTGCCACTATCGTACGCATAGGCTCGGCCATTTTCGGAGCCAGGCCTGTGAAACCCAAGGAACAAGCATAATGAAAATCAGCTTTATCGGTGGCGGCAATATGGCAAGGGCCTTAATCCAGGGCCTCAGGCTGAACGGCTTTTCAATGGCAGATGTACAGGTTATTGAGCCTGATGGAGATAAACGTGCAGCCCTGCAACGCGACTTTGGTATACCGACCAGCGAAAATCTGCCCAATGCAGCAAATGCCGACATCATCGTACTCGCCGTCAAGCCGCAGCAGATGCGGGATGTGAGTATTTTTCTGAGCAGCCTGCTACAAAAGCAGCTCATTATCTCCATTGCGGCGGGCATTCGTACCCGGGATCTCGCACGCTGGCTGGGCGGTTACGAGAATATCGTGCGTGTCATGCCGAATACACCGGCGCAAATTCAGGCAGGGATTTCCGCCTTGTTCGCCATGCCTGTGGTTACTCAAGCCCAGCATATCCAGGCAGAAAATATCATGAAGGCCGTAGGCGAAATCATCTGGCTGGAAGATGAGCAACAGATGGATGCAGTCACGGCCATTTCAGGCAGCGGCCCGGCATATGTTTTCTATTTCATGGAAGCCCTGCTACAAGCGGGTGCTGAACTGGGATTATCGCCTGAGCAGGCTCGGGTCTTATGCATGCAGACCATGCGCGGTGCTAGTAGCCTGGCAGCAGCTAGCCCGGAAGACCCTGCAGAATTGCGCGTGCAAGTCACCTCCAAAGGCGGCACTACTGAACAAGCCGTCATGGCAATGGAAGCGGCCGGTGTAAAATCCGCTATAGTGAAAGCCGCCAAGGCCGCAGCAGAAAGATCCCGGGAACTGGGCGACCTGCTGGGTAAAAACTAAGGATAATCCTACTTCATGATGACCAATGCATTGCTATTCCTGCTGCACACCATTCTCGGCCTCTTCATACTGGCCCTTATGCTACGTTTTTATCTCCAGTTGACACGTGCGCCCTTTCAGAACCCGGCCTGCCAGGCCATTGTGGTCATCACCAACTTCGCGGTCAGACCCCTACGCCGCGTCATCCCTTCATGGGGAAATATTGACCTCTCGACCCTGCTGCTGGCCTATGTCAGCCAGCTGCTGCTGGAATTGGCGAGTCTTTGGCTCAAGGATTTCCCGCTATTCGTAGCCGGCAATCCAGTACTGCTGGCGCTGCTGGGCCTGGCTGCCATCAATCTGCTCAAGCTCAGCATCTACATCTTCATGTATGCCGTAGTCATTCAGGCTGTATTGAGCTGGATCAATGCCTACACACCCGTCACACCCGTGCTGGACGCGCTGACGCGGCCGGTGCTGCAACCGGTGCGACGTGTTTTACCTACAGCAGGGGGGATTGATTTCAGCCCGCTGGTTGTCATTGTGGTTGCACAGCTACTGCTGATTATTCTCGTCTCACCTTTAGAGCAGCACTTCCTGCGCTTATTTTAGATCTCCCGCTTGCATAAGCCGCGCTATTTGCGGCTCGCATCGCGTTTCCTACCGCCTGTCAGCTTGCCGGCGAGTTATTGGAATTTTTTGCTGAATTCAATTAGAGTCAGCATTAAGGAAAACGCAGCACTTGTTCAAGAGTGACGGGCTATCGCGAGACTATAAGAATAATGAGCAATGGACTCGAACAAAGAATCACCGATTTTCAGCGCTGGCGAGACCAGCTCCTGGACACCATAGACGAATATCGTGACTGGCTGGACACTACCAAAAGCTCTGATGCCGTCCAGGACCTGCGCCTGTACGACATGTCGGAGGCCCTGAAAAAAGATCACCTCGTTCTCGCGTTCGTCGCTGAATACTCCCGTGGCAAGACGGAAACCATTAACGCCTTGTTTTTCTCCGATTTCAACCAGCGGCTGTTGCCGTGTGAAGTCGGTCGCACCACGATGTGCCCAACCGAAATCTTCTGGGACGGACAAGAAGAGCCTTACATTAAGCTGTTACCCATCAGCACGCGCAAACAAAGCGACAGTCTTTCGTATTTCAAGTCCACACCCAATCAATGGACAAAGCTACGGCTGGATGTCAATTCAGCTGATGCATTAAAAGAAGCCTTCCGTATGCTGGTACAGCAGAAGGAAGTGTCATTAGAGGAAGCAAAAGAGCTGGGGTTGTGGAATGCGGCGGATATCAGCATGGCGCAATCCCTGCAGAAGACCGGCAAAATTGACGTACCGGTATGGCGTCATGCGCTGATCAACTTCCCGCATCCTTTACTCAAGAGCGGTTTGGTAATCCTCGACACGCCCGGTCTCAACACCCTGGGTACTGAGCCCGAGCTGACATTAAGCATCATCCCCAATGCCCATGCGGTAGTGTTCCTGCTAGCGACTGATACCGGTGTCACCAGGTCGGACATGCATATCTGGACGCAATACATCCGCGATCGGGCTAGCCGCAAACTCGCCGTGCTCAACAAGATCGACATCCTGTGGGATGAGATGAAATCGCAAAAAGAAATTGACGCGGTTGTCCACTCCCAAGTCGTGGCCACCGCACGGCAGCTTGGCTTGCCGTCGTCCATGGTACTTGCCATCTCGGCGCAGAAAGCCTTGGTCGCCCGTATTCGAAAAGACCAGGCATTGCTTGAAAAGAGCGGCATCAAGAAAGTCGAGCAGCTGATCGCGGATAGCGTGATTGCGGCCAAGCATGAAATTCTTGGCAATACCATTGTGAATGAGGCCAGCACCATGCTGAAAGCCTCGCGTAAGCTTGCGCAAGGACGTTTGGACAATTCACGTATACAACTAAAAGAGCTGCAAGGCGTCCGTGGTCAGAACCGCGAACTTGTACAGACACTGCTTGCCAAGATCACGGCAGACCACAAGATTTACGAAGGTTCCGTCAGGACCTTCAATACCGGGAGCCACAGAATTTCTTCCATGGGAGATGAGCTGCTCAAGCTGCTCAACACCTCCAATCTAAGTAGCTTGCTGCAGCAGAGCAAACGTGAGATAGGTGACAGCTGGACTACCGTGGGCTTGAACAAGGGGATGAGAGCACTGGTCAGGGAGACAACAAGGCTCGCTGACCAGATCAACCAGCAGGGGAATGAGATCAAGGGGCTGGCAGATGAGCTTTACCTGCTATTCGAACAGAAACATGGCTTTGATCTGGGGCGCCCCCCGGTCCTCGATATGGAAGCCTTCCGCACTAGCATGCATGCGCTGGAGAAGGTTGCCACCGATTTCTGTGCTGACCCGTTTAACATGATGACCGAAAAACACTTCCTGATCCGCAGGTTCTTCCATAGCTTGGGCAACCAGGTCCAAATCATATTTGAGCAAACGTATAAAGCAACACAGCGGTGGCTGCATGACGTTCTGGCACCATTGAAAAGGCAGATTGCCGAACACAAGGACGCACTGCAAAAAAGAACCGATTCATTGATGCAGGTTCACAAGAACTTGCACGGGCTGGAAAAGAACCTGAGCAAGCTTGAAAACGAAATGGCTGTCCTGCAACAACAAAGCGTGGCACTGGATCGCATGCTGCTGAGTCTGGTAAGAGCGGCACAACCTGCCGCCATTTCAACAAGGGCGGAAGCCACCGCGTAGAAGCCTTTCAAAGCAGGATGATATCGAACAGTTCCTGCGAATATTGAGATTCCACCTGCAGCGAAATCGGTTTACCAATAAAATCCGACAGATTAGCAAGACTCTGCGATTCCTCATCCAGCAGCAAATCAATAACCTTCTGGGACGCAAGTACACGAAACTCATTGGCTTTGAATTGCCGTGAATGGCGCAGGAGCTCTCGAAAGATTTCATAACAAACGGTTTGCGCGGTCTTGAGCTCCCCTCGACCCTGGCAAGCCTCACAGGGTTCACACAGGATATGCGCCAGACTTTCCCGGGTACGCTTGCGCGTCATCTCAACCAGTCCCAACGCCGAAAACCCGCTGATCCCAACTCGCGCCCTATCCTTGCTGACGCCTTTGCGCAGCTCCTCCAGCACGGCCGTCTTCTGGCTCTCTTCATCCATGTCGATGAAATCGACAATGATAATGCCGCCCAGATTTCGCATCCTCAGCTGACGCGCAATGCACTGTGACGCTTCAAGATTGGTCTTGAAAATGGTATCGGACAGGCTGCCGCCAGTGACAAATCCTCCCGTATTGACGTCTACGGTAGTCAACGCTTCGGTCTGGTCAAATATCAGGTAGCCCCCGGATTTAAGCTCCACCTTGCGCGACATCGCTTTCTCGATCTCGCTCTCGACGTTATAGAAATCGAAAAGTGGCCGGTCACCCTGGTACAGCCTGAGCCGTTTAACCGCACTGCTGGCGTAGTGCTCGGCGAATGTCAGCAAGGACTGGAAAGTCTCGCGCGAGTCAACAAGCACATGATCGGTATTTTCATTCACCACGTCGCGCAGGATACGCATGGGCAGATTCAGGTCCTGGAAAATCAGGGAGCGCTCGGCAGCATTACGGCTCGCCGTTTCGATATTGCTCCAGACCTTTTGCAGGTATGCGATGTCAGCCAGCAGCTCTTCATCCGTTGCCGTTTCCGACATCGTACGAATGATGTAGCCGCCCTTGCGGTCAATGGGCAACAAGCGATTCAGACGCTCACGAAGCATTTCACGCTCGGTTTCATCCTCGATGCGCTGCGAAACCCCGATATGCTGTTGTTGCGGCAAGTACACAAGGAAACGCCCAGCAATGCTGATCTGTGTGGTCAGCCGTGCGCCTTTGGTCCCGATAGGTTCCTTGGTCACCTGCACGATCAGCGCCTGCCCCTCGTGCAGCACTTCCTGGATGGTCTTCTCGGTTTCGGTGCCATTGCATTCGAGGATATCAGCTACATGCAGGAACGCTGCGCGTTGCAGTCCGATTTCTACAAAAGCAGACTGCATGCCCGGCAGCACACGGCAGACTTCTCCTCGATAAATATTGCCAACCAGACCAAGAGATGTGCTGCGCTCGATGTGCAACTCCTGCACGACGCCCTGCTCCAGCACAGCCACCCGCGTTTCCTGCGGCGTAACATTAATCAGTATTGATTCACTCATTGCATCTTTCTTGTTATTGCTTATGGAGGTCACAAAACCCTGATGCCTGCGCTTCTGAGCAATTGTGCAGTTTCATAAATGGGCAAACCCATGACGCCGGAATAACTGCCTTCTATGCGCTTGATGAAGGTGCTGGCCAACCCCTGGATGCCATAGGCGCCGGCCTTGTCGAAAGGCTCTCCCGAGCGAATGTAGGTCTCGATTTCATTTGCAGTCAATACAGCCATTTCCACTTGGGTGACGGACAACGAGGTGACTATGCCCTGAGGGGTAGCAATCGCCAAAGCCGTCAACACCTGGTGCCGCTTACCCGACATCAGTGTCAACATGGCATGGGCATCTGCTTCATCCTGGGGTTTTCCCAGAATTTTCCGGTCAATGCTTACCGTGGTGTCCGCCGCCAAAACTGGCCTTATTGCTTTATTCTGCTGCACGAGCACAGCCATGCAGGCCTCAGCTTTGGTCTTTGCCAACCGCAATACGTAATCTGCGGGGCTTTCATGTTCTAGTTCTGATTCGTCAACATCCGGGGGCAGTACACTGAACTGTACGCCGATTTGCTGCAATAACTCAGCCCTGCGGGGGGATCGGGATGCCAAATAGATGGGGGAATTCATGTATGCAAATTTAGAAGCGTTGTAATGGCGCTTCGACCTGCTTGCGTTGTTCGGTGCCACACAACAGTTCCACCAGCGTAAGCGCGAAATCCATTGCAGTACCGGGACCGCGTGAAGTGACGAGATTGCCGTCGACTACCACTGGTTGCGTACTGTAGCGGTGTGAGCCTGGGAGCTTGTCCAGCACGCCTGGAAAACTGGTCGCCGCCTTATTGTCCAACAAACCGGCTGTATGCAGAGCCATGGGCGCTGCACAGATGGCGGCAACATATTTATTCTTGACAGCCATGTTTTGCAACAGGTTGATGATGCGCTGATCGTTTTTCAGATGCTCGGCACCAGGCATACCACCTGGCAACACGATCATGTCAAAGTTATTGTTGAGCACGTCGTCGAGCAAATCATCAGCCATGATGACCGTGCCCCGGCTGCATTTGATTTGCCTCGTCGACAAACCAGCTGCAGTCACCGCGACACCAGCACGACGCAAGATGTCGATGATGGTGACCGCCTCGATTTCTTCGCAGCCGTCCGCGAGGGGGATCAGTACCTTGCTCATGGTTATGTGGGTTTCAGTTTCAGTCTTCATTGCCAGCCTTCATAATAACCAAAGCGGATTCCTTTAACCACAACGCTCAAGGATGGACTCCCATGACCGAATGGGCTTATCTCATCAAGATCGGACTTGCTCTGTTCGCCATTGTGAACCCAATTGGCAGTGTCCCCATATTCATCAGCGCGACCCAGGGCTGGTCGGCAGAAGATCGCGAGCGCACTGCGAGGACAGCCACCATTACCGTATTCCTGGTGCTGGCCGTATCGGTTTTTTTTGGCGACCGTATCCTGGATTTCTTCGGCATAAGCATTCCCTCATTTCAGGTCGGCGGCGGCATTCTGCTCATGCTGATCGCGATCAGTATGCTGCAAGGCAGAATCAGCCATGTGCGACAGACACCCGAAGAAGCACAGGAAGTCGCGGACCGCGAAGTGATAGCAGTCGTACCGCTCAGCATCCCCTTGCTTGCCGGCCCAGGTGCGATCGGCAGCATGATCATTGCTGCACAGCAAACCGGCACGTTCCTGGGTCATGTCGCGCTCATCCTACCGGTGATCGTGGTGTGCCTACTGATCTGGATCATATTGCGGCTGGCGGTCAACATCGCCCACAGGCTCGGCACTATCGGTATCAATATCGTTACTCGCTTGATGGGACTGGTGCTGGCGGCGATGGCGGTGGAATTTATCGCACACGGAATTCACGGTTTGTTTCCAGGAATCGGCGCTTAAGTGGCTTCACAATGTGCTGCGATGTAAAATGCCAGACTTTTTACCGAACACAGTCTGATGATCTGGAAGCCCAACACAACCGTTGCTGCGATAATCGAACAGCATGGAAAATTCCTGCTGGTTGAGGAGGAAACCGCGGACGGCATTCGTCTGAATCAGCCCGCAGGCCATCTGGAAGACGGTGAAAGCCTGCTGGAAGCAGTGGCGCGTGAAGCTCTTGAAGAGACTGCTTACCACTTCCAGCCTCAGCATCTTTTGGGCATCTATCAATGGCGCCGTCCTGACAAGGAAGTCACCTACCTGCGTTTTGCGTTTACCGGCCTGGCAACCGGGCCAGACAAGAACAGGGCATTGGATGACGGCATCATCCGCGCGGTCTGGATGTCAGCCGACGAAATTCGTCGATGCCGAACCATGCACCGCAGTCCTCAGGTTCTGACTTGCATCGAACATTACCTGGCTGGACAGCGCTTTCCGCTGTCCGCCATTACCCACCTATAGTCATTACATCATGAAAAAACGCGTCATTGTCGGCATGTCCGGCGGGGTTGATTCCTCAGTGGCTGCCTTACTCCTCAAGGAGCAGGGCTACGAGGTTGTCGGCCTGTTCATGAAAAACTGGGAAGATGACGATACGGAGGAATTCTGCCCTTCGCGTCAGGACTTGATTGATGCCGTTGCGGTTGCGGACAAGCTGGGCATCGAGATCGAGGCAGTCAATTTCAGCAAGGAATACAAAGAACGCGTGTTCAATAATTTTCTGGAAGAATACCGCGCCGGGCGCACGCCTAATCCTGACATTTTCTGTAATTCCGAAATCAAGTTCAAAGCCTTCCTCGACCATGCCATGGGCATGGGTGCAGACCTGATCGCCACAGGACATTATGCACAGGTGCGTGAGAAAAACGGCTTGTTCCAGCTGCTCAAGGCTGAAGACGGCAGCAAGGACCAGAGCTATTTTTTATACCGGCTGAACCAGGCTCAGCTCTCGAAGACGCTCTTTCCCCTAGGCCACCTGCTCAAACGGGAAGTGCGGGAAATTGCCCGCAGAGCCAGCCTGCCCACTAGCGAGAAAAAAGACTCTACAGGGATTTGCTTCATCGGCGAGCGGCCTTTTCGTGAATTCCTCAACCGTTATCTGCCCCGCGAACCCGGCGACATGCAAACGCCAGACGGCAAGGTTGTCGGCCGGCATGAGGGCTTGATGTACTACACCTTGGGTCAACGGCAGGGGCTGGGTATCGGCGGCTCAAAAAGCAGCACTGGGGAACCCTGGTTTGTAGCGGGAAAAGACATGGCACGCAATATCCTGATTGTAGTGCAGGGCCATGAGCACCCTATGCTACACAACGACGGCCTTACGGCCAGTCAACTCCATTGGATCTCGGGGCATGAGCCTCAATTGCACTGGGTGTACGCTGCCAAGACGCGTTATCGCCAGCCTGATGCGCCATGCGAGATTGACAGGCTGGAAGGCGATACCGTAGAAATACGATTCGGGCAGACGCAATGGGCAATTACACCTGGGCAGTCTGCCGTGGTTTATGAAAGCCAGGTTTGCCTGGGTGGCGGGGTTATTGTTTCCGCGTTAGGATCCGCCGGCAAAAGTTGAGCCGTCAGCTAGAGATTGGGATGCTGTCTCTGAAAGAGTCGCGCTTCATCAGCTTATCGTAGTGGCGCGCCAGATTTGGATACTGGTGTTTCCAGTTGATGTCTTCAAAACGGAACTCCAGGTACCCTAGGAAACATCCCAGCGCAATATCGGCCAGGCTGAATGTGTCATTGACGCACCACTTGCCTTTGCCCAAGTCATCGCTCAAGGCCTTCAGCCCATGCTCTACTTTGCCGCGCTGCTTTGTAATCCAGGCCGGGTCTTGCAAGTCCTTCGGCCGGCGCGATTCCATGAGCGCTGCAACTGCAGCATCAGTGGCGCCGTCAGCCAGTGCTTCCCAGCGACGTACCAGGATCTTTTGGGCGGGATCGAGGGGAATGAGATGCGCCAGAGGATTCCGGTTATCCAAGAACTCGGCAATGACGCGTGAATCGAACAGGCTGGAGTCGTCATCCAGGACCAGAACAGGGACTTTGCCCAAAGGGTTGTAAGCGGGAACTGGTGAATCCGGCGAGGAAAGTACGACCGGCTCCAACTCGAGTTCAATACGCTTTTCGGCTGCCACTATTCTCACTTTTCGGGCATAGGGGCTGGTTACTGAATACAGAAGTTTCATGTGGTCTCTGGCGCTGTATTGAGGCTTATAATCAAGGGCGCTGCCATTATAAAGGAAATTATGGATTCCACCGTATCTGGAGCAATTCTGCCTGAAATGTTGAATAAGGCTGTTACCAGCACTGTTAGCCTAGCGCTTGAAGAAGATATCGGCAGTGGCGACCTTACGGCGAAGTTACTGCGTTCAGAGCAGCAGGCGATTGCTACCATTATCAGCCGCGAAAAGGCAGTCCTGTGTGGCATTCCTTGGGTAAACGAATGTTTCCGTCAGCTTGATGCAAGCATTCTCATTGACTGGAAAGCCTCTGAGGGAGACCACATTGCGGCCGCTCAGACCTTATGTGAAATTCGAGGCAGCGCCCGTGCCATGCTTACGGCGGAACGCTGTGCGCTCAATTTCCTGCAATCGTTATCTGCTACAGCCACCATCACCCGACGATATGTCGATGCAATTGAGGGCACCAAAGCACAGATTTTTGATACCAGAAAAACTTTGCCAGGCCTTCGCCTAGCTCAGAAGTATGCGGTGACCATTGGGGGTGGCAAGAATCATCGCCTGGGATTACATGATGGCATCCTCGTCAAGGAAAACCATATTGCTGCGGCTGGCAGCATAGAAGCAGCTCTGCACGCAGCGCAAAAGATGGTTGAAAACCATCAGGTGCCGATACAAATAGAAGTTGAGAGTTTGTCTCAATTGCAGACTGCGCTTGATTGCGGTGCCAAGCTGATCCTACTCGACAATTTCAACTTGCAGGCACTGCGTGATGCTGTAAAACTAAACAATGGACGTGCAGTGCTCGAAGCTTCCGGCGGTATCGGTCTCGAGAACGTAAGGGAAATTGCCATAACGGGGGTGGACCGAATATCAATCGGAAGCATTACCAAGAATTTAAAGGCAATTGATCTGTCTATGCGTTTCAGAGCCCAACCATAGGATGACCCAATCAGGCATGAGCAAGCCCAACATCGTCAACAAACCCTCCTCCCACCATCTCACGCTCGGCGACGTGCTACGCATGCTGGTCAATGACGGCCTTGTGGACAAAAAGCAGGCCGAGCAACTTTACAAAGACCGCAAGATGGATAGCAGCAATCTGCATCCACTGGTCATTGTCGGTGAACAAAAGTGGAAAAGCCTGCGGCCACCACATAAACAGCTTTCGGTCGCAGCTTTAACAGCTTGGCTGGCGCAACGCACCGGTCTCGAGTATTACCACATCGACCCGTTGAACCTCGATTTCGGGTCCATTGCGCAAATCGTGTCTAAGGCCTATGCCCAACGCCTCAAAATCATGCCGGTGAGCGTCAAAAATAACGAGGCTGTGATTGCTACAGCCGACCCCTTCCAGACGGATTGGGTGCCCGACCTTGAGCGCATGCTGAACATGAAGATCAAGCTGGTGCTGGCAAACCCGCTTGATATCAATCGCTACCTGCCGGAAATCTTCAGCCTCGCCAACTCTGTCAGCCTTGCAAATACGGCAAAGGCCGGGCAGATCGTTGGCGTACAGAATTTCGAACAGCTGGTCGAACTTGGCAAGGATAAAAACCTGGATGCCAATGAGCAGCATGTGGTCAACATCGTTGACTGGCTGTTCAAGTATGCCTTCGAGCAGCGCGCCAGTGATATTCATCTGGAACCGCGACGCAATATTGGCCTGATGCGGTTCCGCATTGATGGCGTATTGCATCAGGTATATCAGATGCCCGCGAATATCATGAATGCGATTACCAGTCGCATTAAGCTGCTCGGGCGCATGGATATGGTGGAAAAACGCCGTCCGCAAGATGGCCGCATCAAAACTGTAACTACTGAAGGTGTCGAGATCGAACTACGGCTTTCGACCATGCCCACTGCCTTTGGTGAAAAACTGGTGATGCGTATTTTTACCCCTGACATCATTGTCAAGGATTTCATCGAACTAGGTTTTTCACAGCATCAAGCAGAGCAGTGGAGTAACTGGACCGCGAATCCTAATGGCATCATTCTGGTCACAGGTCCGACAGGTTCCGGCAAGACAACCACGCTCTACTCCACCCTCAAGCATCTCGCAACGCCGGAAGTGAACGTTTGCACGGTAGAGGACCCGATCGAAATGATTGAGCCGTCCTTCAACCAGATGCAGGTACAGCAGAATATCGGTCTGTCGTTTGCCGACGGTATTCGTACCTTGCTGCGACAAGACCCGGATATCATCATGGTGGGTGAAATCCGGGATACGGAAACAGCAGAAATGGCCATACAGGCAGCGTTGACCGGTCACCTGGTGCTCTCTACCCTGCACACCAATGATGCCCCCGCTGCGGTTACACGGTTATTGGATCTGAAGGTGCCCCCTTACCTGATACATTCTTCGATTCTGGGTGTCATGGCGCAACGTCTGGTACGCACACTCTGCCCGAGCTGCAAAACACCCGGCACTCTCGATCGCGCGCAGTGGGAGGATATGGTAGGAAACTGGAAATTGCCCATGCCCGAGGAAGTGCAGCTTCCCAACGGGTGTCAGGAATGCCGCAATACCGGTTACCGGGGTCGTAGCGGGATTTATGAAATGCTCACCGTTTCACCGGAACTCAAGAAACTAATCACCGGTGACGCTGATCTGGCGAAGATCAAAAAGCAGGCTTACAAGGAAGGCATGCAGCCATTGCTGATTAACGGCGCAGAAAAAATTGCCGCCGGCTTGACCACGATC
>Ga0196976_1000630_pt1 | contig 21227 bp, 20 predicted proteins | sample S3v_513CmetaG_FD_148644 | JGI IMG/M metagenome (GOLD analysis project Ga0196976, IMG submission 148644) | Soil microbial communities from Anza Borrego desert, Southern California, United States - S3+v_5-13C | ecosystem: Environmental > Terrestrial > Soil > Desert | place: USA: California...
CATGGGCGTTGCCGCACAGCTTCGCCAGGCCTTTCTCGACGCACAGGACTACGCCCGCAAGTGGGACGAGTACGAGCGCAAGAAGAACGACCCCAAGGCCACGCCCCCAAAACGCGACCTGAAACTGGAAGCGCTCGTCCCCTACGTTCAGGGCAAGAAGACCGTCGTGATTTCCGCGAACGAACCTAGCGACCTTCAGGCCGCCGTGCGTATTGCGCAGGAGTTCGGTCTTAAGTTCGTGCTGAACCGTATCGCGCACGCGCAGCCCGTTCTCGACTGGGTCGCTTCGCTAAAGGTTCCGGTCATCGTAGGGCCGATCTATGAGCTTCCGAAGGATACGGAGCGCTACGACGCCGTGTATCGCCTCCCGGCCGAACTCCACAAACGCGGCGTCAAGATCGCGCTCGCAAGCTACGACGCGCACAACGCCCGCAACCTGCCCTACCAGGCCGGTTACGCCGCAGCCTGGGGATTGCCCGCCGACGAGGCGCTGAAAGCGATCACGCTCAACCCCGCCGAAATCTGGGGAGTGGCCGACCGTCTCGGCTCGCTGGACGTAGGCAAGATGGCCAACATCGTGGTTGCCACCGGCGATCCGCTCGATATGAAGACCGACGTCAAACGCCTCTTCATAGCCGGACGCGAGATCCCTGTGGTGAGCCGGCAAACGCAACTACGCGACCAGTACACCAAGTAGGTCCCACCCGGCACTAAGGGGCGGGCCAGCGCGCCCGCCTCTTTTGTGTAACTGAGAACAGTCCGCGTGCTCTTCTATTTGTGCGCCCGTCTCGAACGCTTCTATACTTGCCCGTTCCGGAGGCAGCATGCGGAAGTTCATCGCCGGGATTATCTTCACCGTCATCATCGTGGCCGTGCTGATCGCCGGAGCGCTGTACTCCGGAATCTTCGATCTCCGTGCCAATGTGCCCGTCAATAGCTGGGAACAGAGAATTGCCGAGCACGCGGCCGAAGCTTCGGTTGAGCGCCGCGCACCGGCAGTTCAGAATCCGGTTTCCATCAAAGACCAAGTGCTCATCGAAGGCGCAGACCACTACAACCACCACTGCGCTGTATGTCACGGTGGACCGGCCAATCCGATCAGCGACTTTCACAACGCCTTTTATCCCCGCGTGCCGCAGTTCCTCAGCGATCCGCCCAACGACATTCCCGAGCACATGCTCTTCTACATCACTAAGCACGGAATCCGGTGGACCGGCATGCCCGCCTGGGGCGGCACCATGACGGACGAAGAGATATGGAAGGTCGTCGCGTTCCTGAGTCGAATGGAGAACCTTCCCCCGGCCGTCGAAGCCGAGTGGAAGAAACTGCCCCCGCCTGCCATGGGACACGCCCACGGCAACACTGCCGTGCAGCCCACAGCCGAGCAGAAGCCCCACTCTCATGCGCCCGGCACGAACGAGCACAAGCACTGACGCGCATGAACCTTCTTCGACATGCACTCCTCGCGACCCTTGTCGCCGCATGCGCGGGAAATGCCGCCGACCGTCAACTCCTCAGCTCCAAACCGACCGCAGATATGCTTTCCTGTGCGCGCCAGCCAGGGCATTGCGGCTTCACTGCATCCGAGATGGCTGCCGAGTTTGTCAGGCGAGGAACTCTGGACGAATTGCTGAAGTCAGGGCAGTCCTGCGAACGTGCCCCGGTAAACGTGCTCGCCTCCCTTCCTTTGGACGATCTCCAATGCACGGATCGAACCGCCGTGATCGAGTTGCTGGGCCGATGCAAGCACAGCGGCAGTGCCTCGCTGCTTATAGACCAGCTTGATACTGGGTGCCTGACGACCGCTGGGAGTGCATTGAACAGCCTGAAGAGCATTTTTCCGGGCTCTCCCGCCGAATTCCGAAGCCGCGAAGAAGCCAAAAAGTACTTCCGTGCGCGTCGGCGGACGCAAAAGCAGGCCCGCCAGACTGACCCTTAGCCCGAAACCGGGGGGCGTTATCTGCCTTTACACGCTCACCCCTGCCGATTACACTACCGACTTACCCATCAGTTCAGGAGGCTGGCCATACTCATGGCAGTTGAGGAAAAAGTTAAACAGATCATTGTCGAGCAACTGGGTGTCGATGAAGCTGAAGTGACACCTACAGCGTCTTTCGTTGACGATTTGGGCGCGGACTCGCTCGATCAAGTCGAACTGATCATGGCTTTCGAAGAGGCTTTTGATATCGAAATTCCTGACGAGGACGCGGAGAAGATCCGCACCGTGAAGGATGCCGTCGACTACGTCGAAAAGAATGCCAAGGTAGGCAAGTAGTCAGCCACAGCACTATTGCAGACGCAGCCCGGGGCCTTGCCCCGGGCGTTCGCGTGCTATCTGCATGTAAGAGGAAAACATGGCATCTGTTGAAGAACGCGTAAAGCAGATCATCGTCGAGCAACTCGGCGTGGAAGAGGCGGAAGTCACCTCTACTGCTTCATTTGTGGACGATCTCGGCGCGGATTCCCTGGACACGGTCGAACTCGTAATGGCCTTTGAAGAAGCGTTCGACCTGGAAATCCCGGACGAGGATGCGGAGAAGATTCGCACCGTCCAGGACGCCATTGACTATATCGACAAAAACGCAAAGGGGAAGTGAGTGTCGCGACGCGTTGTAGTTACCGGTATCGGCCTTATTTGCGGCTGCGGCAACACGGTCGAAGAAGCCTGGCCCAACATCGTGGCCGGCAAGAGCGGCGTCAATAAGATCACGCAGTTTGATGTGACCAATTTCGCGTCACAAATCGGTGCAGAAGTTAAGAACTTCGACCCGCTCAAGTTTGTCGAGAAGAAGGAAGCCCGCAAGATGGGGCGCTTCATTCATCTCGCAATAGCCGCTTCCGAAGAAGCTGTGAAGATGTCGGGAATCCAGATTACCCCCGAGAATGCTACCCGCGTGGGCGTGCATATCGGCAGCGGTATTGGTGGCTTCGACATCATCGAGCGTGAACACTCGAACCTTATCGAGGGCGGGCCACGCAAGATTTCGCCTTTCTTCATCCCCGCAGCTATCGTCAACCTGGCCGCCGGCCATGTAAGCATCCGGTACGGCGCGAAAGGCCCGAATGAGGCCACTTGTACTGCCTGCACCACCGGTGCACACGCCATTGGCGATGCCTACAAGATTATTCAGCGCGATGCCGCTGACGTAATGATTGCCGGCGGCACAGAGGCTGCCATCACGCCCATGGGTGTAGGCGGATTCGCGGCCATGCGCGCTCTCTCCACTCGCAACGACGAGCCAGAGCGTGCAAGCCGTCCGTGGGACAAGGACCGCGACGGCTTCGTCATCGGCGAAGGTGCTGGCCTGCTGATACTCGAAGAGTTGCAGCACGCCCTGAACAGGGGTGCAACGCCACTGGCCGAGATCGTCGGATACGGCATGAGCGGCGACGCATACCACATCACCCAGCCTGCTGAAGAGGGCGACGGTGGATATCGTGTGATGTTGAACGCCCTGAAGGACGCTGGCATTGCTGCCTCCGAGGTGGACTACATCAACGCTCATGGCACTTCGACGGACTTGGGTGACAAGCTCGAGACCATCGCCATCAAGCGTGCCTTCGGCGACCACGCCTACAAGCTGAACGTCAGCTCCACCAAGTCGATGCACGGCCACACGCTGGGCGCGGCAGGCGGCGTCGAGGCGGCCATAACCGTCCTCGCGCTTCGTGATCAGTGCGTGCCGCCGACCATCAACCTGGAAAACCCCGACGAGGGCTGCGACCTGAATTACACGCCGAACAAGGCGCAACAGCGCGAGGTCAGGTATGCACTCTCGAACTCGTTCGGCTTCGGTGGCACCAACGGCAGTCTTCTCTTCAAGCGCTGGGCCGAGTAGTTCCAAGCTGAAGAGTCCGCATGTTTTAGAGCCCTCCCCCCTCAGGGGAGGGCTCAGCTTTTGGGAGGAACTGTCGGTAATGCGGGTGCCCCACACTTCTCGCGGAGCGAGAGGGTGGGCTGGTGGGCTGCTAGCCTGTGTGGCCACGAGTCTACGACTGGCGGTGGTGGCGGTCGAAGACTGGCCCCCACACTGAAGCACGGATGCTCTAAAGCAGCCCACACCGGCGGACGCACTGTTTGCTTCGCGGGTACACCGCGCTGATTGGTACTTCCGTTACATATCCCGGCAGAGAAGCTGGGGCATCATATCCAGCATGGCTGTTGGCTTATTTGACCGGATGTTCTCCTGCCGACATGAGTTCTCCTGGCCGCGCAGGGACGAGGATGGCACGTACTACCAGGTCTGCCTGCACTGTGGCGTGCGATATGGGTACGACTGGCGGCGGATGCGGCGCCTCGAGCGACTACGCACCGACGACGTTCGCGTATCCTCGGTCGATGCAGAAGCCGGCAGGAAGCCCGCCCGCAAGTGCGGTTCACGCCCTCGCTGGTCGCCTCGTGAGCGCCGGCTGCGTTGGCAAGTGCCCATTCAGTTGCGAAAGGCACAACCCGCTGGTGCTCCGTGGGTCGAGGCCGTTACAGAGAACGTCAGCCGCTCCGGCGTGCTCGTCCGCACGGCAGCAGTTTTGGCTCCCACTACTTCGCTCGAACTCATGATGGAAATGCCCTCGGAAATCATAGGTCAGAGCGGAATACGCGTGCTTTGCACAGGCACCGTCGTTCGGGTCGGCGAGGAAGGCGAGAACAACGATCACGTGGTGGGAGTGCGTATCGACGAGTACCAACTGCTCGAAGCGAGAGCGAGCTAGGTTCGTTGCGTGGTGTGGAAACGGGGCCGTGCCCCGTCTTCTGCAGTGACGTAGCTGGGTACGTTTCTCAGAGTGCTGACAACCCTTGAATGCATTCCGAGCGGCCTCTGTTGCCGCGCGAGGGATCTGGGCTTGCTCCCGGCGCAGCAACCGCAAAGCGGTTGCCTCAAAGCGCCGAAGCGAGCTTCCTTTTTCAACTCACCGCTACTTTGTCACTCACCTGCAAGGTTTTCCTTCCACACGCCCAATGAGGCACAATACTAGCCGTGTCGGACTTCGGCCGGATATTCCTGATTCTCGGGATCGTGTTCGTCCTGGTTGGCGTTGTGCTCATCTTCGCGGGCCGCCTTAACCTGCCCATCGGACGCCTCCCCGGCGACATTGTTTATCGCGGCAAGAACACGACGGTTTACTTCCCGATCGTGACCTCCATCGTCCTGAGCATCGTTCTCTCGCTCATCTTCTGGCTCTTAGGGCGCTTCGGCAGGTAGGATTTCTGGTAACGCGAGGAATGGCAGAATTCGGTCAACTCGACTTTACTTTTCAGGCCATGCCTGTGCAGCGGCGCATATGGACTGTTGCGTCGCTGGTCGGTGCCGTGCGTACGCACATCGAACGCGAGTACGCCGACATTTGGGTGGAAGGCGAAATCTCCAACTTCCGGCCCGCCGACTCGGGCCACCTGTATTTCACGCTCAAGGAGAACGGCGCGCAGTTGCGGGTTGTCATGTTCCGCTCGCAAGCCCGCCTGTTGCGCTTCCGCCCTGAGAACGGGCTCCACATCGTCGCTCGCGGAAGGGTTACGGTCTATGAGGATCGTGGCGAGCTGCAACTCATGGCCGAATTCCTGGAGCCAAAAGGTGCGGGCGCGCTACAGGTCGCCTTCGAGCAACTCAAAGCCAAGCTCGCCTCCGAAGGACTCTTCGACACTGCACGCAAGAAGCCCATTCCGGTGCTGCCGAACCGCATAGGCGTCGTCACGTCGGCTCGAGGAGCGGCCATTCAGGACATCCTCAACATCATCCGTCGTCGCCATGAGAGCGTGCATATCCTGATCTATCCGGCTCAGGTACAGGGTGAATACGCGCCCGGCGAAGTGAGCGCGGGCATCCGGTATTTCAACCGCGCCTCGAACGTGGACGTCATCATCGTCGCCCGCGGTGGAGGCTCCTTAGAAGACCTGGCCGCTTTCAACGACGAAGCACTCGCGCGCACGGTTGCGGCTTCGAAAATCCCGATCATTTCCGCCGTAGGCCACGAGACCGACTTCACCATCTGCGACTTCGTGGCTGACCTGAGGGCGCCTACGCCATCGGCCGCAGCCGAACTGGTCGTTCGCTCAAAGCACGAAGTTGCGTCGCACACCCAGACTCTGCACCAGCGGCTCTCGCGTGCCATGCGGTATCAACTGCTTCGGGCAAGGCAGGGACTGACGACCCTCGCTCAACATGGTGCGTTCGCGCGCATAACGGACCTTATCAACCGCCGCCAGCAACGGGTCGACGAACTCGTTTACCGGCTTGCGACCGCCGAGCGCCACCTGCTGCGCCGCTACCGGCAGCGCGTTGACGTCGCTTCCGCACGCGTGCGCCACCACGACCTCCGCCGCCAGTTCACCGGCGCGCTGCGCGTGCTCGATGGACAGACAAACACGATGGTTGGCGTAATGCGAAGCAATCTTCTTCGCTCGCGCTCCCGGCTCAACCAGGTACACGCGCGTCTCGAGGCGCTGTCACCGCTGAGCATCCTCGATCGCGGATATGCTCTCGTTTACGACGCGGATGGGAACCTTTTGCGCAACGTGGCACAGGTGAACACGGGGGAAACCATTCGCGCCCGCGTAGCCAAAGGAGAGCTGACGGCCACAGTAGAGACCATTCGGCAGGAGCCGGAACCGCCTAAGTCAGAATCTTGAAGAGTCCCTGCGGCGCTGCCGTCTGCGCCATCCGCGTGGGGATGATGCGCTCATGTACAACTCGCGGCGCTCGTTCCGGCAGGAAGTGTCCCGCGTCATCGACAAAGATGGGTTCGCGCGCGCTTTTGATCGAATCTCGCAGCAGGTAAGCCGCCAGCCGCCCCACGAACGGATCCCGAAGGCCGTGAACAATCTCGGTCGGCGCGTTCACGTTCTTCAACTCCGCTTCCAGCGCAACCAGCGCAGTCCTCGTCTCCGGGTCCGGATCGAACAGGAATCTTTGGAGCGCCTTAACGGCCACGGCCGTTTCGTGCTTGAACGGGAACAGGTAGCCCTCTCTGGCCTTCTCAGCGGGTTCGCACGCATCCAGAAATGAGCTCAGCCCAATCAGGCTGCCGTCCAGCAACCACGCAAGTTGCCTGGCAGCCAATCGCGCCAGCAGCGGCAATCTATTCCATTTCGCATTCGGAACAACGGCACCCCACGAGTTGACGAGCACAATTCGCGCAAGCCGGTCCCGGTTAGCGGCAGCCCACGACAACCCGACCGGCCCGCTTGCTCCGTGTAATACCAGCGTGACACTTTCGAGCGCCATCGCATCCACCAACGCGCTCACGTTTGCTGCATGGCGCTTGATGGTGTGATAACCCGCGTCGCAGGGCTTGCTTGAAAGCCCGAAGCCGATCAAGTCAGGTGCTACAACGCGGTGGTCGCTCGCAAGCCTCTGTATGACGTCCCGGAACACCAGCGACCACGCAGGATTGCCATGCAGCAGTACGATGGCGCGAGCTTCCCGCGGGCCTTCGTCCACGAAGCTCATCCTGTGTTCGCCTATCCGCAGGCTTCGCGTGGAAAACGGGTACAGTTCTCGCAGCCACGTAGGCAAGTCGGGAGTCTTACGTTCCGAGATCATCGCTGATTCGATTCTACCGTGAGGCAGGGCGTTTCGTTTGGGACGAGCGGTTATGAGTTGTTATCGCCTGGCCCGTGCCACGCGCAGGGTACCCGCCGTCCGAATCGGACCGGTGCTCCGCGGTGGCTTGCGCATGCCGTCCAAAAGTTCGCGAACCACGACCGCGTTGTTTCGTTCCTCATCTTTCGACGCGAACAATAGCGTGACCGTGCCGGCTTGAGCGACAAGCTGATATAGCTGCTCCAACGCGCGCAGCGCCGCAGGCTCACGCAGTTCCCTGAGATACCGTTCCCGGAACGCTCGCCACATCGAGGGCCGCTGGTGATACCACTTGCGCAGTTCGTCCGACGGAGCTAAGTCGCGCAACCATAGGTCGAGCGTGGCCTCTTCCTTGCGAACTCCGCGAGGCCAGAGCCGATCCACAAGGACGCGCGCACCATCCGCAGGTGATGCTGGCTCGTAAACCCGCTTGATACTCACCGGCATAATGAGGAGTTTGCGTGCTTCCCCACCGCACGCCGAGGCACAATAATAGTACGTTGATCAGGACGCCTCAACTTTTGGCTTTGGCGCTGCTTTTCGCGCTCATCGGCACTGCGTGCGACTCCGTACCGCTTCGCAAGTCCGACGAGGAACTCGGTCTCAACGAAACACAAGCTGCCGGACGCCGCATCTACGACCGCCAATGTGGCATGTGCCACGAAGCGTACTCCTCCCGCTCATTGAAGGGCCCAAGCCTGCAGGGCGTATTCAAACGTCCTTATCTGAAGATGGGCGCTCCGGCGAACGAAGAACGCGTACGCGAAATCATCGTGGTGGGCCGCGCCAAGATGCCCGCCTTCGGCCACGTGCTTTCGCAGGAGCAGATCGAAAAGCTTCTCGCTTACATGCACACGCTGTAGCAACTCACTCAGTGAGTCGCACCGGCGCAGCACGGCATCGTAGTATTGAGGAAGAAATGGCGACGCAACTCGTGCAGATTGAACCCGCCTCACGGCCCCGCACTCCGAAACCGGAGTGGTTGAAGGCCCGCCCGCCCATGGGCGAGGGCTACCACGAACTCAAACGTTTGGCTCGCGGACTCGAACTCCATACCGTGTGTGAGTCGGCGCAGTGTCCGAATATCGGCGAGTGCTGGAACCACCGTACCGCCACCTTCATGCTGTTGGGCGACATCTGCACCCGACGTTGCGGCTTCTGTGCCGTGCCCAAGGGCAAGCCGCAACCCATTGACTGGGACGAGCCTCGCCGCGTCGCCGAGGCCGTTGCGCGTCTCGGACTGAAGTACGCTGTCGTCACCAGCGTGAACCGCGATGACGATAACTTCGGAGGCGCCAAAATCTTCGCCGAAACCGTCCGCGAGATCCGCCGCCTTCAGCCCGACTGCAAGGTCGAGGTACTCATCCCGGACTTCCAGGGCATTGATGACTGTCTGAAGATCGTCCTCGACGCTCAACCCGACATCCTCGACCACAACACCGAAACCGTGCCGCGCCTGTACCGCGCCGCGCGTTCGGGCGCGCGCTACGAGCGAACGCTCCGCCTGCTGGCCAACGTCAAGAAGTTCTCGCCGAACACGGTTAGCAAGAGCGGCGTAATGGTCGGCATGGGCGAATCGATGGACGAACTGCTTGATGTCTATCGCGATCTCGCGAAGGCGAAAGTCGACATTCTGACTATCGGCCAGTACCTCCGTCCGTCGAAAGACCATCTTCCGGTCACCCGCTTCTACACTCCTGACGAATTCCGCTTTATGCGGGACGAGTGTCTGAAGATGGGGTTCAAGCACGTGGAGAGCGGTGCCCTGGTGCGCTCAAGCTACCACGCGCACGAACAGGCGGAGTCCACCGGCCTTACCCAGGCTCGGTAGAACTCTGCCCCGACTGCGTGTATCATCAGGTTAACCCCGGTCATCTAAGTACTTATGGCATTCTGGCGCCCAAATCTGCGTTTTCTGGCTTCGCTGCAACTCCTTCCCGCTCTTGAAAGCGGCGAGGACATCCTTGTGGGCGGCCAGGCCGTACTCGAGGGCGTCATGATGCGTTCGCCTCATGCCTGGGGAATCACGGTTCGCAAGCCCTCGGGCGAGTTGGTGTCGCACGCCGAACCACTCGACCGTCCGTCAGAAAAGCACAAGTGGATGGGATGGCCGGTTGTTCGCGGCGTCATGACGCTCGGCCACGCCATGGCCCTCGGCTTCCGGGCGCTCAAGTTCTCGGCTAACGTCGCGCTCGAAGAGGCGCAGCAGGGCGAAGAGAAGAAGGTCGAGATCAAGGGTTGGGTCGCCGCTCTGAACATTGCGTTCTCTGTCGGCTTCTTCATATTCATGTACAAGTTCCTGCCCCTGCTCGGCGCCACCAAGATCAAGGAACTCATCCCTGCACTCAGCGGTCAGATCGCATTCAACTTGGTGGACGGCGTAATCCGCCTGGCAATCTTCCTCCTGTTTATCTGGGGCGTATCGCTCTGGGATGACATACGCCGCGTGTACCAGTATCACGGGGCCGAGCACAAGACCGTGTTCGCCTTCGAGTCCCGTGAGCCCCTGACGATTGCCAACGCACAGCGCTTCACGACGTTCCACCCGCGCTGCGGCACCAGCTTCCTCATGACGGTGATGCTTATTTCAATCGTCATGTACGCACTGATTCCGGTCACCACGTTCTGGGCGCGTTTCGGAATCCGGCTGGCGCTGCTGCCGGTAATCGCTGGCATCTCCTACGAGATCATCCGCTTCGCAGCGAAGCTCCGTTCGAAGTCGTCCAGCAGCATCGCTGCCGTTCCCTTCATCGCGCTCACGCAGCCGGGCCTTTGGCTCCAGCGAATCACCACCAAGGCTCCGTCCGACGATCAGGTGGAATGTGCAATTTCAGCGCTCGACCGCGCCATGGAAATCGAAAAGCAGCGTGGCGGCGAGCTCGTTCTCGCTTAGCGGCGCCCGCCGCGACTAACGATTACCCGCCCCTTTTCAAGAACCTGAAAAAGCATTCGCCAGCATTGACGTCCCACCTAAGGGACGAGGAAAGAAGCAATGTTCGAGAGACTCGACCAGATTGAAGCCAGGTACGAAGAACTTACCCAGGCGCTCGCTTCGCCTGAGATCATGAACGATTCTTCCAAGTACCAGAAGACCGCGAAGGCCCATAGCGAACTCGCGCCCGTCGTGGACAAATACCGTGAGTTCAAGGACATGAAGAAGGGCATCGCGGAAAGCAAGCAGATGCTCGCCGAAGAGACGGACGCCGACCTCCGCGCCTATGCGCAGGAGGAACTGGACCGCCTTGAGTCGCGCCTGGGCGACGTCGAGCAGGAACTCAAGGTCCTGCTGCTGCCCAAGGACCCCAACGACGAGAAGAACGTCGTGCTCGAAATCCGCGCCGGAACCGGAGGCGACGAAGCGACGCTCTTTGCTGCCGAAATATTCCGCATGTACTCCCGTTACGCGGAAACTCAGCGCTGGCGCGTGGAAATGCTTTCCAGCTCGGAATCGGGCGTCGGCGGCTTCAAGGAAGTCATCGCGCTCATCGAAGGACAGGGAGCGTTCTCGCGCCTCAAGTACGAGAGCGGCGTACACCGCGTCCAGCGCGTCCCGGCCACCGAGCAGCAGGGCCGCGTGCATACCTCGGCCGTCACGGTTGCAGTGCTGCCGGAAGCCGAAGAAGTCGATATCAAGATCGACGCCAAGGACCTTCGCATTGACACGTTCTGCTCTTCAGGCCCGGGAGGCCAGTCGGTCAATACCACCTACTCGGCTGTGCGCATCACGCACATCCCGACAAACACAGTCGTCAGTTGCCAGGACGAGAAGTCGCAGATCAAGAACCGCGAAAAGGCAATGCGAGTTCTACGCGCACGGCTCTACGAGGTCGAGCAGGAAAAGCGCAATGCCGAACTGGCCAAGGAACGCAAGTCGATGGTCGGCAGCGGTGACCGCAGCGAGAAGATTCGCACGTACAACTTCCCGCAGAACCGCGTCACCGACCACCGCATCGGACTCACGATTCACCAGCTTGGCGAGGTAGTGGACGGCAGACTCCAGCCTTTTATCGACGCACTGATCACGCACTTCCAAGCCGAGAAACTGAAGGAGCACGCCACCGTCCTCGCCTGAGTCGGTCAGCGGTCGCAATCTTTGTGTGTGACGGGGCGGTATGCCCCGTCTTTATCTGCTGACGAACCCAGAATGTCATCCTGAGGCGCGCGCTTCCGTTGCGCGCCGAAGGATCTGGGCTCGCTTCCGGCGCGGCAACCGCGGAGCGGTTGTCCTAAAGCGCCGAAGCGAGCTTCCGTTGATAGCAGCTGCACTGCAATTCTTACGGCACCTTCAGCGTTCTTCAGCGTCCCTCAGCGGCCAACTTCAGGATGGTCTTTCAGCGGCTCCATCCCAAATAGGAAAGGCCCGCCGCAGCGGGCCTTCTCGCTTACTCAACGTCTTACATCAGCCTCGTGCAGACGGACTTCACTTCCGTGTACATCTCCAGCGCTTCATGCCCCATTTCGCGGCCCCAGCCCGATTGCTTGTAACCGCCAAACGGCAGCGCGGCGTCGAAGATGTTGTAGCAGTTGATCCAGACGGTGCCCGCGCGAAGTTCCGCCGCAAGTGCGTTCGCCTTGCTGATGTCGCGCGACCAGACCGCCGCCGCAAGCCCGTAGATGTTGTCATTCGCCCGCGGCAGCACCTCGTCGATGTCCGTGAACGGCATCGCGGCAACCACCGGCCCGAAGATTTCTTCCTGCACGACTTTCATCTTTTCGTTCGTGTCCACAAGCACGGTCGGCTCAACAAAGTAGCCGCGATCTCCATAGCGCTGGCCGCCCACTACGGCTTTCGCGCCCTCCTGCTTCCCGGCCTCGAGGTATCCGCAGACGCGGCTCAACTGCTCCTCGGAAACAAGTGGGCCCATTTGCGTATCGGGAGCCATGCCCGGACCAACTTTAATCTTCTTGGCGTGTTCGGCCACTCCGTCTACGACCTTGTCGAAAATGCTCTTCTCCACGTAGAGCCGCGATCCTGCGCAGCAGCATTGTCCGTGGTTGAAGAAGATGGCGCTTGCCGCCCCCGGAATCGCAACATCCAGGTCAGCGTCCTTCAGCACGATATTCGGCGACTTCCCGCCAAGCTCCAGTGACACCTTCTTCAGGTTTCCGGTTGCGGCTTGGAGAATCAGCTTTCCAACTTCGGTCGATCCGGTGAAGGCGACCTTGTCCACATCCGGATGAGCGGCAAGCGGCGCTCCGGCTGTCTCGCCGTATCCCGGGACGATGTTCACCACGCCCTCCGGGAAACCGGCCTCCATGATGAGTTCGCCAAGTCGCAGCGCCGAGAGCGGTGTCTGCTCGGCGGGTTTCAACACGACCGTACAACCGCTGGCGAGTGCCGGACCAAGCTTCCACGCCGCCATGAGCAATGGGAAATTCCAGGGAATGATCTGGGCAGCAACACCCACGGGTTCGCGCAACGTGTACGCGAGGTAGCGCGCGCCCGGCGTGTATGGCACCGATAACGGGATCGTGTTTCCTTCAATCTTGGTCGCCCATCCGGCCATGTACCGGAACAGGTCAACCGCGAGTGGCACGTCGGCAACCCTCGCCACCGCCACCGGCTTGCCGTTATCGAGGCTTTCCAGTTGAGCGAACTCTTCCAGGTTCGCCTCGAGTAGATCCGCCAGCTTCCAGATAAGCCGGCCGCGTTCCGAGGCCGTTATCTTCCGCCATGGGCCGGTGTCGAAAGCCTTGCGCGCCGCTGCCACGGCACGGTTTACGTCTTCCCACCCGCCTTCGGCAACTTGAGCAAGCACTTCGCCCGTTGATGGATCGTAGCTTGGGAAGGTCTTGCCCGAGGCGGCATCAACCCAGCGGCCGTTGATGAGCATCTTGCGAGGAGCGGCGAGAAAACCGGCGATTCTCTGGTCAGGTTTGGGAACAGCTGCAACAGACATGCCTTCCTCCGAAATAGGAGCGGCGGCGCTCCTTCGAACAGAAGTGAACGGACTAGGAGACACAGTCCACCCTGTGCTCCCACGAACGGTGTGTTCAGAACGGAATACAGCGTGTGCCCGGCACCCCCACAGCACCAGGCAGTAGCGGGCGAGAGATTACCACAAATCGCAGTCTCGTGCTGACCCGCATCTGTGTGGCTCGGGCTTGTTCGCAGACACCATCTTCACCGTTCAGCGTGGAGGTTGTAGAGACGTAGCTTGCTCCATCTCTCGTGCCCTCAGCCTTCCTCAGCGTTGTTCAGCGGCCAATCTGCCTTCCTTCCGTCACCAGCGGCCCAGCGCTGTCAAGTCCCTGCAACGCCGTGTAATCCCCTAACCCGCAATGCGCCTATCATTTGCGGCCATGGAACCGGTGTCACAACGTGCGGCCCCAATCATTACACTGGAAGTAGAAGTATTAGGCTGCAAAGCACGCGCTGAGATCAGGTCTTTAGAATTCATAGATTTAGCCAGACCACCCGCCGAAACTCATGAAAACAATAGATCGGCGGGGGAGGGGGGAGTATCTGGATCGCCCCTGTTCTGGTAATCTGCGGCTTCCATGCAACTCGGACAAGCACTTAGAGACGCAGTCGCTTACCTCGAGCGCAACTCTGTCGGGTCTCCGCGACTGAACGCTGAAGTGTTGCTGATGTTCACGCTACAGTGTGATCGCGCGTACCTCTACGCTCATCCCGAGCGCGAACTCAGCCCGCAGGAGGAGACTCGCTACCAGGAAGCGCTCGCGGAGCGCGCGCGTGGCGTGCCCTCCCAGTACATCACCGGCCACCAGGAGTTCTGGGGTTTGGACTTCGTGGTCAGTCCCGCCGTCCTCATCCCGCGGCCTGAGACGGAACACCTCGTCGAGACCGCCATTGAACTCGCACGGCCTCTCGACACCCCGAAGATCATCGACGTGGGCACCGGCTCCGGATGCATCGCCCTCGCACTCGCGAAGGAACTGCCGCTCGCCGACATCACTGCCGTTGACATTTCGCCCGACGCGCTCGAAATCGCACGCGCCAACGCCGCACGCCTGCAACTCGATCGCGTGCACTTCAGGCAGAACGACCTGCTCTCCGGTTTCGACCACGCGCAGTTCGACCTGGTGGTCTCAAACCCACCGTACGTCGGAGAGGACGAGGCCGACAAAGTTCAACGCGAGGTGCGGAAGTTTGAACCATACCGGGCGGTCTTCGGCGGCGCCGACGGTCTCGAAACTATCCGCCGCCTCGTACCGCAGGCACGTGAGGCCCTGAAACCCGGAGGCTGGCTTCTCATGGAGATCGGGTTCTCCCAGTCCGCCCTCGTCTGCGATCTCCTGCGCGACTGGACGAGCGTGAACACCGTGCCCGACTTGCAGGGAATTCCACGAGTGGTCGCAGCGAGGAAGTGACCGGCGAGCATCCAGCCCGTAAACTGAGAACATGCTGAAGGTCAAACGGCTCTCCGAACACGCAACTCTTCCCACCGTCGCTCATCCGGGCGAGGACATCGGTTATGACCTCTACGCCAGCGAGGACACGCTGATCCCGGCGCGCGGGATGGCAGGCGTGCCGACCGGCATCGCGATCGAGTTCGTCCCGAAAGCCGGCGGAGTCGTGAAGACACGCTCCGGCATGGCGAAGAAACGCCTGATGACCAACGCCGGTGTGATTGACGCCGGATACCGTGGCGAAGTGATCGTTCTGATGGAGAACCTCGGCGACACCGACTACCAGATCACACGTGGTGACAAGATCGCCCAACTGCTTGAGCATCCCTACATCGCAGAACAAGTTGTTGAAGACGAGTTGTCCGTGGCGGCGCGAGGAGCGAAGGGATTCGGTTCCAGCGGAAGCTAGTTCCGCGAGCCCTCGGGTACGCGTGATCTGCTGAACGCCCTTCGCCAGAGTGTCGCGGTCAATCCGATGACGAACACGGCCAACCCGAACTCGGAGATTTCTTCCATGGCCATGATCTCGAAGCGCGGCACTTCAGCTACACCGAGTGCCTTGTACAGGTGAGGCATCTTGTCGAAAGCAACGCTTCCAGCCATCAACGCCAGAATTATCACGCCGTCGTATCGTGCCTGCGTCGACCGCACCCATCGCCTGAACACATCGCGGTTCCTGTAGATCAGGCCCAGCACAGACATTGCGATTGCCAGCACGATCGCGGCTGCGAGAATCTTCTGCGGCGCCGAGTGACCGGGTCGCAGATAGAAACGCAAGCTGGTCGGGCTACCCGCGAACATGCGGCTCGGCAGGTCGAGTTCGCGAATGCCGAGCGCACTGAAAACCACGGCGGCCATCACCCAGTTGACGCGGCGCGATGAGTCCGCCGCGGCAGCGATCAGCGACACTCCCGCTGCGGCTAGCCATAGCAGAGCTGACCCGGCCTCGAAGAAGCCACCTTCCTTGACGATGAGTTGATAAACAAAATCGTGGTCGCCGATGAGTGCGAACACCACGGCGGCCCCGAGCAGAGCGAGGAACAAGCCTCGGAACCGCGCAATAGAACGTTCACTGCCGTGGGATGATAGAAGTGGCTGCGAAATCGACTCGGGAGCAACGGACGATGAGGACTTTTGGTGCATCGTGACGAGGACCGGATGTAGGCCCGGTCCCAATCATAACGCACGCCATTCAGAAGCTCGGCACGGCTTGGAGGATGCGAACCTGCCAGCGGTCGGCTGACGGCGTCATCACTACCACGTAGTTCACGGTTGCGGTATCGCTGCCGACTATGTCATCGCCATCGAGGATCTGAGTTTCGATCTGGGCGGTGTCGCGCAGCTGCAATGCGGAACCCTCTGCGGAGTAGAACATCGCCTGTAGTCTGTGGCCGCGATCCACAATCCGTGTTCTTACACCCGAACGCTGCTGAGACTCGACCTGCGCGCGGAGTTTATCCCTCGCGATGCCGGTCCAATCATCACCAAGCGCAGCGGGGTCACTGTTGGCGAGGGCGGTCGCCATGCTCTGCCAGGCTCTACCGTAGTCGCGAGCGATTGCCTTTTGTGTGGTTTCTTCAACCTCTCGCGGCCCTGCGTTCCCGATGCTCAACTGCACGGGCGCGGCATTGTCGGCCGCCAGGGTTGTGCCCGCGACCAGTGCCGCTATCACTGCTACGGCGAACAGAAGCCCTATCCTGGTGAGGATGGTCCGTGTGTTCATTGGCGGCCTCCCCATCGAATCTCATTTCCCATCACGACACCGGAAGCAACGGATATCGTCGCGGAATCGGCAGGCGGCAGCAAAGCCGCCGCTACTCCCTTCTTCACTCGTGCGTCCACAGTCGTCTTGCCCTTCGAATCCAACTGCGTGAAAGTCACGATGGTCCCGTCCGGCACAGCATTTCCTGAACAGTCACGTACCGGTGCCGTTTCAACCAGAATGCCCTTCTTCTCTGGACGCGCGCGCATGCTGAGGTTGCAAGGCTCCGCTGCAACCTGCCGAACGATGCGCTTCACGCCTATGCCGCCGACAGCTGCAGTGAACTCGGCGTTGCCTTCGCGGCGCGACGAATCGCTGCGGATCCATGCGACTCCATCTCTGCTGTCGACTGTGCGCGAAATTGTGGGAGCACCTTCTACCCGCAGGTCGAACTTCACCGGCGTCGATGACAGCACGAGATTCTCATTGTTGTCGAAAACAAACGCCGTCCCGCTGATCACTCCCGGTCTCGCGGCGGGCACGCGTGAAGGCTGCGCGAGGAAGTTGAGCTTGGCAGGCTCGGAAGGCTCGACCCACATCACAGCGCTGTTCTGGCCGTTGCTCACCAGGTATCGTCCCGCGTTGCGAAGTTGATCGCCTTTGATTGTTACTGATCCATTCTCCGGCTTCAGTTTCGCAGCGAATCCCGGGCCGACGACGTATACGTCCAGAGATGCTCTGATGGTCACATCCTGCCCGGCCTGGGTGCGCTCCGGTACATTCCACTGCGCGTGCGCGGTGGACAGAAAGAGCAAGCAGATTATGCCCACCAGTGCAGGGTGTTTCGCGTTGGTCATCATCACATCCCTGCCCTGTTCAACGAGTAGTGGTTCACGATGACTCTGTATTGAATGTTGTCGCCGAGGTCATCGCGGACGGGCACCTGAAATGGTTCAGGCGTGTTGGGCAACAGGGCGTTGCTTACGAATCCGTCCTGCACCCAGACGATCTTCCCGGTGTTGTCGTAGAAAGTTGCAATCACGTGCGGGATGTTCACCGTCTGCCCGCTCTGGTTTACGAGTTCGCCCTTCAGAACCCGCTTCCCACGCCAGTCTTTTTCAAGCCGTTGGTGAAGCACGCCGATGACAGGATCGGCCGAAGCCGGCACAAGCATAGAGTTCGGCTGCATACGAACACTCTTCACCTGTGCAAGCTTCAGTCCGGGGAAGTCGATTCGGAACGGAGTGACTTCCTTTGGAAGAACGGTGTGATTCATCTTGTCAAATGCGGTTTCTTCCGCAAGGGTCTCGCCGTTTTGTCCAATGAGTAAGGCACCAACGGCAACAAAGCCGGGCACGGTATCTTCATTCACGAGTTCGCCCAGTACGGTGATGCCACCATCCCTTTCAACGGCATTCATCGAGGTGATGCGGATCTTCGGCGGATCAACGTTCTGCGCGCCCCAATCGTCGTCGGCGCCGCGCGTAATCACGTCCCAGCGCAGGTAGTTGACAGGAATCACCTGCGGCGGAACCTTGGGCGGTTTCTGCACCGGGAACTCCACTTTCCAGGCGTCGCCTTCCCGAACGACTTTCAAGTCACGCAGATCGGCGAGTGCGCCCACGGCGCTGGAGTACTGGAAGTTGGCACGCACGAGCGCCTCGCGGTCGTTGTGGTGCAAAACGCTGGTCTCAACCTTTTCCAGCGACGAATAGGTCTTCAGGCTCGCGTTTGCTCCGCCGAGTTCGCGCGAGAGGTCTGCGGCAGTGGAATTGGAGGACTTGCTGACGTGCTGTAGTGCCCCGTTCCAGTCACGTGCTCGGACACGATCGAACATGGAATGGACTGCACCTTCAGGAGTGGACGGTGACGCATCAACACCTCCGCCTGCGGAACCGACCACAACGAGAAGCACGGTGAGAGCGGCAAAGACGATGGGCAGTATGCGATTCATGCTACTTCGCCTCCCTCAGTACCACCGGCTGCTCTGCGGGCTCGGGGAATGTGATCGGCTCGGCGAAGCGGCGGCGATCAGGCAGAGCAAGGACCACGAATATCGCAAGGATCGAGCTGCCGATGGGCAGAATGCCCCACAGCACTCCGTGCCATGCGGGCGGGCGATCGCCATACTCCATCTGCCGCGCCGGCGGCACGTCGTCTTTCGTCCACAGAGTTATGCCGCCACTGTCATACACCTCGGTCTTGCGCCATCCGGTAAAGGCCAGTAGCGGCTCATAATACGGATCGCGGACGAAGACATACTTCAGTCCATAGATGTTCGCGTGCTTAAGCATCGCCCGCAAAGATTCCATGCCCGCCGTGCCGTAGTACTTCGAGTTGGAAAGTTGCGCGGCACCGTACTTTGTCATTTCGGGCAGCGCGCGAGCCGAGTTGTACTCACCATCCACGCTGCTTGCCTTTGACTTGTATCCGACCTCGGACATCTTGCTGCCGAAGCCCAAGGTGAGATATCGGAAGCGGTCGTGGCCATCGCGGTTGAGGAACTCGACAACCGGCGCGACGTCGAATGGCTTCGTGTTGATCGGGTGAAGAACCAACCAGCCCAGCGCGAACGCGCACGAGGCAATCGCTGCGCTCGAGAGCCCTACGACGGCTCTCCGTCCGAAACGGTCGATGAGGACCGTTGCGCCAGCGGCTACGATCGGCAGAGCCAGCAATGTAGCCCAGTAGTTGAAACGCTCGAAGGTGAGCACGTCGAACGCTCGACCAAGAAGCATGCGGGGAACCGGCGTGGTGCTGCCGAGTCCGAACAGCATGGCGAACCAGAAGCCGAAGAACAGCGGACGGAATCGCCGCTCAGAGAGTCCCTTCCAGAAGATCCAGGGCAGGGCGAGCAATAACGCCCCTAAAGGCACGACGAAGAAGTTCACGCCCCAGATGGGTTCGAGAAGAAAATTCGCGCGGCTGGCGTGCGGAATCGGCATCTGCGTGATCGGGTACTTGACCAAGGCGATGAAGTACGGCAGCAAGACAAGCCCGGCGCCAACGGCGACGACAGCACCGAACACAATCGAACGCGCAAGAACAGCAATGGCGCTCGACTGGTTCCCGCCGCGATGGCGGTCGAGAATGGCAGTCCAGAGCACCGGAATTGCAAACAGCACCGCACCGAAGAGCAGCGTGACGTGGTGCGCGGCTGCGGCGGCGAAGCACAAAACTGCGCCCTTGATCAGCGCCCGGAATTTAGCCTGGCGCGACCACTCATAGAAGTACGGCAGTGCATTAAGGTACAGGGGCGCTGCCGTAGTGGTCGACAGCTGTCCTGATTGGTAGACAAGGAACGACAGAGACCCTAGAAAAACGCTGAACAGGGCAGCGTAACTCGCTGATCGATCATCCACCCATATCTTCGCAAACCGGTACATACCTACTGGCAGCAACAGGATGGCGATCAACTGGACCAGCATGTACCCGTAATCAAGGTTCAGGACCTTCGAGAACAACGCGATCCACTGGTGCTGCAGCGGCGGGTAGGTAGCCTGATTGAATCCTGTGAACCACTTTTCGTTCCAAGGATTGAACCAGTGCTGAGCGTAATGCACCGCGAAGAACTTATGGAAGTTCGTGTCATAAGAGTTGTTCGGCAGCTGCATGAACAACAGTGGCCCATGGACCGCTGCTGCAATGAGCAGGATTACAAGAAGCGGTATGGCCTTCGATTGGGTGCGGGGGGAACTGACACTCAAAGCCCTTCCTCCAAGACTGCGGACGGCGTCCTTCAGCAGCAGTTTGGATTCCCTCTCTGGCAAGTAGGTTTGCCACGGAAATGAACGGAACAGAGCAGATTTGCGGGTCTTTACTAAACAGCTGCGGGTATTCGCATTCTCAGTGTGTGCACGCGGGTTCCGCATCGTGGAAAGAAGCGGAACGTGAGCAGTCCTGAACTAAACGTTTTTCAGGCGAACTGCATCTGTGCAGCTTGGAAACACGCGTGCGAATGCTCCTGCTGACGCACCCGTCCCGTTTGAGTGTGCTCCCAGTGAAAAGACTCTTAGCAATTACGATCTGTTCCCTGCTCGTGTGTGAATGGGCGCTCGCCCAGACCTTCGAGATCCCAGGTCAGAGTGGCCAGCCGACTGCACGGTCTGCGGCCCGACCTGGACAGAAAAGCAGCAGCACCACCGATAACCAAAGCTCACAAGGAATCGGATGGGGAAGTTCGATCGAAGTCGGCAGGCTGGGTCGCGCTGCCGAACAGGCCTTGGCGCGAGGAAACGCAACAGAGGCAGCCAACTTCGCCGAGCGTGCCGTAAAGGCCGCGCCGCAAAGCGCACGCCTGTGGTTCTTGCTTGGATACGCCGCCCGCATGGCCGGACGCACGCAGACGTCACTAGACGCCTACAAGCGAGGTCTTCGGCTGGAGCCTGGGTCGGTGGAAGGTCTGTCTGGCATGGCACAGACGTACATGCGCATGGGGCGCGCAGCCGACGCAAAAAACCTTCTTATGCGGGTGATCGCCGTCAATCCGCGCCGGGCAAACGACCTGGCCATGGCTGGCGAACTGTTCGTCCAAACCGGAGACTTGCAGCGCGGCACTCAGCTTCTCGAGCGTG
>Ga0196976_1000631_pt1 | contig 21208 bp, 16 predicted proteins | sample S3v_513CmetaG_FD_148644 | JGI IMG/M metagenome (GOLD analysis project Ga0196976, IMG submission 148644) | Soil microbial communities from Anza Borrego desert, Southern California, United States - S3+v_5-13C | ecosystem: Environmental > Terrestrial > Soil > Desert | place: USA: California...
ACGGCCGGCGGAAGGTCGACGATGCGCTTCTGCACCAGCGGCGTCACCAGCTGCCCCTCCGCCTGCTGGATGACCAGATAGAGCAGCCCCACCCACAGCACCGTCTGCGCATCCTGCGTGAAGGCGATGAGCAGCGCCGGCATGGCCGCCAGGATCGGCCCGATGAACGGGATGAACTCCAGCACCATGGCCAGCACGCCCAGGCCCAGCGCCGCCGGGACGCCTAGCAGCATCAGCCCGGCCGTGGTCAGCGCGCCGACGATGGCCATCGAGATGAATTGGCCGATCAGCCACTTCCACAGCGTGTCGCCCAGCGTGTCCAGCACCTCGTACGCCCGCTTGTGCCCGGCCGGCGGCACCAGCAGGACGAGGCCGCGGCGGTACACCCCCGGCGTCGCCGCCACATAGAGCGCGATGAACAGCACGATGATCGCGTCGCCGATGAAGTACACCACGCTGGGCGCGATCTGCCGCAGGCGGCCCAGCCAGGGTCCGACGCCGCCCTCGCCGCTGATCTGGTCGCGCACCTCCTTCGGCAACTGGTCGATGGCCCGGCCGATCTGGTCGGACAGCTGGCTCACCTCGCCCAGCGCCCAGGCCCCCACCAGCCAGCCGCCGCCGACCACCGCGGCCAGCAGCGTCACCAGGATGGCGGCCAGCCCCCACATTTCGGACAGGCCGGTGAAGCGCTTCAGCAGCCCCGCGATGCGCCGCAGCAGGATGGCGAACAGCACGCCGGCGAAGGCCAGCAGCACGGCGTGCGAGATCTGCACCAGCAGGTAGGCCAGCGCCGCCACCCCGGCGACGATCAGCACCTTCCAGGTGAAGACGCGCAGTTCCCCGGTCGTGGTGTGGCGCGGGGCGACGCCGGCCTGATCCTCGGCGTCCCGGTTCCCGACACCCTGGGCGAGCCGCCCCAACGCGCGCGCCGCATCCCGCTTGCCGTCCATCCGCCCCTCCGTCCGTGCCCAACGGAAACGCGGCGGATGGGGGAACGGATCCGGCCGGGATGCGTCAGTGCGTCGTTTCCGGCGGTTCGTACGGATGCGTCTCGCGCGTGGGGGCGAGGCGGCGGTCGCAGGGGCTGGGATGGCGCTGGCAGGTGCGCGTGTACAGGTCGCTCAGCGCCTTGATGCGGTCGGGATCGCGGTGCTGGCGCGCGCGGACCAGGTTGTCCCACACCATCTGGCGGATGGCGGCGTCGCCGTGCGGCTCGCCCATCAGGACCGTGCCGCGCATGGCGGCCTCATCCAGCGTCAGGTGCTCGTGCTCGGCGATGGCCGCGATCTCTTCCTGCGGCAGGGGCAGGACGTCAACGGGCCTCGGCATGATGCCCTCCTCCGCGGTGTCGCCGCGGACCACGCGGCCCCGCCGGTGGTGGGGGGCCGCACCGACGCCGATGATACACCCGCCCCGCCGCCAAGCCGAGACCGGTCAGCCGAGACCAACGGTCGCGCCCCACCCCTGTTGTAAAGGCGGACGCCACGCCATATGCAACGCGCCCGCCCTGATCGGCGGGGCCAAGGAGACGAACGGACATGACCCCCGAGGAACGCAACGTAATCGAGGACCTCTTCCGCCGCCTGCGCCAGTCGGAAACGCAGCCGCGCGATCCCGAGGCCGAACGGCTGATCCGCGATTCCCTGCAGGCCCAGCCCGGGGCCGCCTACTATCTGGCCCAGTCGGTGCTGGTGCAGCAGCACGCGCTGACCGCCGCCCAGCAGCGCATCGATGAGCTGGAGCGCCAGCTTCAGGACGCCCAGCGCCAGCAGCCGGCCCAGCAGGGCGGCGGCGGCCTCTTCGGCAGCCTGTTCGGTTCCGCCCGCCCGCCGGAGCCGCAGCGCCCCCGCGCCGGTTCGGTCCCCCACTCCACCCCCGGCTACCCGCCGGCCCCTATCGGCCAAGCCCAGGGCGGCCCGGCCCCCGGCGGCCCCTGGGGCGCCCCGCCCAGCCCCGCCTTCGGCCAGCAGGGCCGCTATCCCCAACCCGGTTATCCCCAGGCCGGCTATCCGCAACCCGGCTACCCGCAGCAGCCGATGGCGGCGCGCGGCGACGGCTTCCTGGCCGGTGCCGCGACCACGGCGATGGGCGTGGCCGGCGGCATGCTGGCGGCCAGCGCCATCAGCTCCATGCTGAGCGGCGGATCGAGCCCGTTCGGCGGCCCTGACGCCGGCGCCTCCCAGGCCGCCAGCCACGACGAGTCGCTGCCCGACGAAAACCACGTCCAGCAAGCCAGCTACGAGCCCGACGAAGGCGACCTCGGCGGTGACGACGGCGGCGACGACAGCTGGATCTGAGCGCGCAAGCCCCTCTCCCTTGAGCTAGGTGATGCACACAGCTCGGTGGAGGCTGAAAAGCCCTTCTCCCCTTGAGGGAGAAGGGTTGGGATGAGGGGTATTTTACCGCCGGAGGCGGGATAAGGAATCTTCTCTTCCGGCCATCCGGCCGTAATCACCCTCACCCCAACCCCTCTCCCCTCAAGGGAGAGGGGCTTTTTCTTCTCACCGCGCGAAGGTAACCGTCCCTTCCGCGGCCGCCTGTTCGGCCGGCTTGGCGTTGTGGCCGAACTCCTCCACGTCGCTGCGGCGGGTGTAGCCGCGCCGGGCCCGCTTGTCCTCCAGGAGGCGCATCGGCTGGCGGCGGCGGCCGGTCGGCAGCTTGCCGGCGTAGGCCGCGACCGCCAGCGCGCCCAGTCCGGCGAACACGGCCGTGGTCACCCACGGGTGCATCTGCGCCTGGGTGTAGACGCTGGTCTCGCGCACGAAGGAATGACGCCCGGCACGCTCCTCGTGGTCGTGGCCGGAGGGGTGCCACAGGCTGTCGCCGTGTTCCTGGCGCGGTCCGCCGGAGCGCTGGTAGCGGGTGACGAACCGCTCCATCACGCGGTCGGTCAGGCGCGGCATGTAGCGCTCGCCCCACTGGAACAGCTTGCCGGAGCCGCCGACGATCAGGTCGCGCACCGGCGTCTGGGCGGCGTGCAGGATGGCCTGGGCCACCAGTTCCGGCGCATAGACCGGCGGCGGGTTCACCGGCTCGCTGTCCATGGTGTTCTTGCCATGCTCCTCGAACTGGGTGTCGATGGTCGCCGGCTTGATCAGGGAGACGGACACCGGGGCGCCGTCCGTCTCCACCTCCATCCGCAGCGCGTCGGTAAAGCCCTTCACCGCGTGCTTGGTGGCCGAATAGGGGCCCTGGAGCGGGATCGCGCGTTCCGACACCACGCTGCCGACGTTGATCAGCGCCCCGCCGTGCTGGCGCAGGTGGCGCAGTGCCACCAGCGAGCCGATCACCGTGCCCCAGTAATTCGTCTCGAACAGGCGGCGGTGGTCCTCCATCGAGATCTCCTCGATGCGGCCGTAGATCGACACGCCGGCGTTGTTCACCCAGGTGTCGAATCCGCCGAAGGCGCGGATGGCGGTGTCGGCGACGCGGCGCATCGCCTCCTCGTCCGCCACGTCGGCGACGCAGTGCACGGCGGTGCCGCCGTCGTGCCGGATCTCCTCCGCCACCTGGGCCAGCGCGTCGCGGTCGCGGGCCGCCAGCACGACGTGCGCGCCCTGCGCCGCGGCCATGCGGGCGGTGACCAGCCCGATACCGCTCGTCGCCCCGGTGATGACGATGACCTGCTCTTCGATCGGCTTCAGATGCACGGGCATGGCTTCCTCACGGATTCCGGACGGATGCGCCGCTCAAACAGGCTATGCACCCCGGCGTTCCCGCCGGCGCTTGATTCCGGCCCGACGGGACCCATATTGGTTTTGTCGTGCCGTAGAATTGAAACCAACACGACGTGCATGCCATGGCGGAACGCCGGCCGCGACGACATGGCGTACAGTCCCGCGTGTTTCGGACTTATTGCGAGCCATCCTGGTGAATGCGAGCGCCCGCGGCATCCGCGCGGCGCTCGCCTTTGTGACGGCATCTCCCCAATCGCCATGGCGGTACCCCGACGGTCCGGGCGGTGGGACTGACGGACGATCACACCCGGCGCGTTGCGCCACCCGCATATCCACGCTGTTCTAGTCCAACACCGCGGTGTGGCCGCGGCTGAAGGCCATGCCGTGGCCGGACGCCGGGAACCCTGCCGCGCGCCATCGTACCGGGGGCATTTCGCCTGCGGTCCTTCCGCGAGACACCGCCATGGACGACGAACGCATCCGCCGGCGCGCGCACGAGATCTGGGAGCGCGAGGGCTGTCCCGAAGGGCGGCAGGACGCCCATTGGGAGCAGGCCCGGCGCGAGCTGGAGGCGGAGGAGGAAGCGGCGGCACCCGCCGCCCTGGACGCCGCCGCGGCGCAGCCGCCCGCGCCCGGCCCGGTGGTCCGCGGAACGCCCAAGACGGTGCGCGGACGCAAGAGGGCGCCGGGTTCCGGCGAGGAGTCGGGCGGCGCCGCCTGAACCCGCCGCCCCAACGGGGGGATAGGAAAAGGCCAACGGAAAAGACAAAAAAGAAGGAGGGTGCATGCCGTCGCGTCGCGATTCCGGGTCCTGGATGTGGGCGGAGGCCGTCGAGCTTCTCGACCGGGCCGAGCGGTTGCACCGCCAGTTCTTCCGGCCCGGCCGGCCGAACGCGGCATGCGCCACCTGGACCCCGCCCGTCGACGTCTACGAGACGGCGGCGGAAGTCCTCGTCGTCGCCGCCCTGCCGGGCGTGCTGGCCGGACAGGTGGAGGTGGCGGTGGAACACGGCGTGCTGCGCCTTGCCGGCGAACGCACCCTGCCCTGCCCGCGCACCGGCGCCATCCACCGCATGGAGATCCCGCACGGCCGTTTCGAGCGCCGCGTCGAGTTGCCGGCCGGCGCCTGCGAGGTGACCAGGACCGAACTGGTCGCCGGCTGCCTCGTGCTCGCCCTGCGCAAGCTGGGCTGAGGGAGGCCGTCATGACCGAATCACCCGAAACGCCCGAAACGTTCCTGCCGGACGACGCGGTGCCGATCATCGCCGTGCGCAACCTCGTCCTGTTCCCCGGCGTCGTCATGCCGGTGACCGTCGGCCGCCGCCGCTCCGTCGCCGCCGCGCAGGAGGCGGCGCGCGCCGGGCGCCCCATCGGCGTCGTGCTCCAGCGCGACGAGACGGTGGAGGAGCCGACCGGCGCCGACATGCACGGCGTCGGCTGCACCGGCAACGTCCTGCGCTACGTCACCACGCCAGACGGGCAGCATCACCTCGTCTGCCAGGGGCGCCAGCGCTTCCGCATCACCAAATGGCTGGACGGCTACCCGTTCCTCGCCGCCCGCGTCGAGGCGGTGGAGGAAGCCGAGCCCGACACGCCGGAGATCCGCGCCGCCTTCCTGCACCTGCGCGACCAAGCGCTGGAGGCGCTCCAGCTCCTGCCCCAGGTGCCGCAGGAGCTGCTGACGGCGGTGCAGAACATCGAGTCCGCCGCCGAGCTGGCCGACATGACGGCCGCCTACATGGACCTGAAGCCGGCCGAGAAGCAGGAGATCCTGGAGACCTTCGGGATGGGGGAGCGGCTGGAGCGGGTGGCGCGCCTGCTGGCCAACCGGATCGAGGTGCTGCGCCTGTCCCGCGACATCCGCGAACGCACCCGCGAGACCATGGACGAGCGCCAGCGCGAGTTCCTGCTGCGCGAACAGCTGCGCACCATCCAGAAGGAACTCGGCGAAGGCGACGAGGCCCGGCAGGCCGAGGTGGCCGAGCTGCAGGACGCCATAGCCAAGGCCGGCATGCCCGACGAGGTGCGCGAACAGGCGGAGAAGGAGCTGCGCCGCCTGGAGCGCATGCCCGAGGCGGCGGCCGAGTACTCCATGGTCCGCACCTACCTGGACTGGCTGATCGAGCTGCCGTGGAACCGCCTGTCCGAGGGCCGCATCGACGTCGCCGGGGCGCGCCGCATCCTGGACGAGGACCACTTCGGGCTGGAGAAGGTGAAGCGCCGCATCCTGGAATTCCTGGCGGTGCGCAAGCTGAACCCGGAGGGCAGGAGCCCGATCCTCTGCTTCGTCGGCCCGCCGGGGGTGGGCAAGACCTCGCTCGGCCAGTCCATCGCGCGGGCGACCGGGCGCGCCTTCGCGCGCGTCAGCCTGGGCGGCGTGCACGACGAATCGGAGATTCGCGGCCACCGCCGCACCTACGTGGGATCCCTGCCCGGCAACGTGGTGCAGAGCATCCGCAAGGCCGGCACGCGCGACTGCGTGATGATGCTGGACGAGGTCGACAAGCTGGGCCAGGGCGCGCGCGGCGACCCGTCGGCCGCCCTGCTGGAGGTGCTGGATCCCGAGCAGAACGCCACCTTCCGCGACAACTACCTGGGCGTGCCGTTCGACCTGTCGAAGGTGATGTTCATCGCCACCGCCAACGTGCTGGATGCCATCCCCGGTCCGCTCCGCGACCGCATGGAGGTGATCGAGCTGGCCGGCTACACCGAGGACGAGAAGCTGGAGATCGCCCGGCGCTACCTCGTGCCCCGGCAGATCGCGGCCAACGGCCTGACGGGTGCGTCCTTCTCCATCGGCGACGACGCCCTGCGCACGATCATCCGCGACTACACGCGCGAGGCCGGCAACCGCGGGCTGGAGCGGCAGGTCGGCGCCGTCTGCCGCAACGCCGCCATCCGCATCGCCGAGGGCGACACGGCCGGGCTGGACATCGGTCCGGCCGAAGTGCACGAGATCCTGGGTCCGCCCCGCTTCGAGAACGAGGTCGCCATGCGCACCAGCGTGCCCGGCGTGGTGACGGGGCTGGCCTGGACGCCGGTGGGCGGCGACATCCTGTTCATCGAGGCTACCCGCTTCCCCGGCTCCGGCAAGCTGATCCTCACCGGCCAGCTGGGCGACGTGATGAAGGAGAGCGCGCAGGCGGCGCTGAGCCTCGTCAAGACGCGCTGGCGCGACCTGGGCGTCGCCGCGGAATCCTTCGAGCGGTCGGACATCCACGTGCACGTGCCGGCCGGCGCCATCCCGAAGGACGGGCCGTCGGCCGGTGTCGCCATGTTCATGGCGCTGGTGTCGCTGCTGACCGGGCGCTGCATCCGCTCCGGCACGGCAATGACGGGGGAGATCAGCCTGCGCGGCCTCGTCCTGCCGGTGGGCGGCATCAGGGAGAAGGTGGTGGCGGCGCAGCGCGCCGGCGTCACCACCGTCCTGCTGCCGGCCCGCAACCGCAAGGACTACGACGACATCCCGGCGGCGGTGCGCGATACGCTGCGCTTCGTCTGGCTGGAACGCGTCGACGACGCCGTCCGCGAGGCGCTGGTCGCCGAGCCGGAGCCGCAATGGCGGACGGGAACATGACCCCCTATGACGACGGGATTACCCCCGATCCACTTTTGCGCCTGCGCGTTCGGGGGCCCATATCAACGGTGACGCCAAGGAGTCATTCTCGCTGATGTCAGAACTGGAAGGCCCGCCCGACGACGGCGGGCCTTTTTTTGTGTGCTCGGCGCATGTCTGGATCGCGGCCCCTGGATTGGTTGTTGGCCGACCCAAGGCGCTGGCGAGCGGTCCTGAACTGAACCTCGCTTGGTTCGGTTCCTTGAAATGCTTGGTGGATTCGAAAGGGATGCAATCAGCATTCGCTGAGCATAGGCGTTAATGAGGCGTATTTGACTCCGACATTGCACAATGATATACGCGTTTGAGTTTCACTCTTGGCGAATACGATAGCATGATACTGAAGAATTTTGACGACCGGGAACCTCAAATTGCCGAACTGTCAAGACTTCTGACCGTAGCGCCAGCTGATCGGCGCGACAGAATCGATCAGGAGCTGCGCTCATTGCGCGCCGGCATCAAGGGTGAAAACGGCGCGGCCTATTATATCGACTTTGCATACAAGAATTCCAAGAATTACGCCGTCATACACGATCTACGCTTGGAAATCGATGGATTTTCAGCGCAGATTGATCATTTAATCATCAATCGCCATATGAATGTTTACGTCATAGAAACCAAAACAACGCACGCGGGAATAAAAATCACAGAAGACGGAGAATTCCTCCGGTGGAACGATTATAAAAAGACCTACGAAGGCATGCCATCGCCGATTGCCCAGAACGAGCGCCATATTGCCGTTCTGAAAAAGGCCTTCGAACAGATCGGCGAGCCGAAACGATTGGGCGTCCGGATGCAGCCGACACTTCATTCCTTTATCGCCGTGGACCCGAAAGTGAGGATCGACCGGCCGAAAAATTTCGACTCGAGCCGCATCGTTAAGGCCGATGTCCTTCAGAACACCATATCAAAGCAATCCGACAACGACGGCATGCTCTCAAACCTTGGAAGCATCATGCGCGCTATATCCAGCGAGACGCTGGAAATGATCGGGCATAAGCTCGTCGCCCTGCACAGGCCCGCATCCGTCGATTATGCAACCCGGTTCGGGTTGAAAAGCGTGGAAGCCTGCGTGCCGGACGCCGTGACGCGCCCGCCGGTGACAACCAGTGCGGTGCCGGCGGCTCCGCGATTTGACGCCCGGCCACCGGCCCCCCGGATCGAGCCTCAGCCGCCGGCTCCCCGGCTTGAGCCCGAGCTTGATGCGCAGCACAGGTGCCGGTGCTGCAGCAGCACCGCCGTCAAGATCCAGTACGGGAAGTACGGCTACTACTTCAAATGCAGCGCGTGCGGGGGCAACTCCGCCTTGAAGCTGAATTGCCTTAACGCCGGGCACAAAGAGAAAATTCGTAAGGACGGAGAGAGATTTTATCGCGACTGCCCGGAATGCAAGACCAGCATGCTGTTCTTCACAAACCCGACGTGACCGGGTTCGGCATTCGGCACCGGCACCACGCGGTCAACACCACCCAACGTCCACCGAGAACATGTACCCCGCGCCGTAGATCGTCTTGATCAGCCGCGGGCTGCTGGGGTCCTCGCCCAGCTTGCGGCGAAGGCGCGAGATGCGCACGTCGATGGAGCGGTCAAGCGGTTCCAGGTCGCGCTCCTGCAACAGTTGGTCGCGCGACAGGATGCGGTTCGGGCTGCGCACGAAGGCCTCCAGCAGGCGCGTCTCGGCGGTGCTCAGCGCCACCTCCTGCCCGGCCGGGTCAAGCAGGCGGTTGCGCGCCGGCTCGAAGGTCCAACCCTCGAAGCGCGCAACCGACGGCGCTGGCGCCTCGACAGCGTCGGCGGCGCGCCCCAGGCGGCGCAGGATGCTGCGCACGCGCGCCACCAGCTCGCGCGGCTCGAACGGCTTCACCATGTAGTCGTCGGCGCCAAGCTCCAGGCCCAGGATGCGGTCGGCGACGTGCTGGCGCCCGGTGAGGATCAGGATGGCGCAGCCCGCCCGCTCCTGCAGGTCGCGCACCAGCTGCAGCCCGTCCACGTCCGGCAGGCCCAAATCGACGATGCACAGCGCCGGCACGCGCGCCCGCAACCGCCGCGTCAGCTCGGCCCCCGTGCGCACATGTTCCGCCTCGTAGCCGTAGCCGGCGAGCGTGGTGCGGATCAGGTCGCCGATGTCCGCCTCGTCCTCCACCACGTAGACCAGCGGCCTTCCGGTTTCCGTCATACCCGTGCCTCTGCGATGGCGGCCCCGATGGCGGCGGCCCCAATGGCGGCGGCAAGGTCGTCGCGGGTGAAGGGCTTGTGCAGGATCGGCGTGTCGCCGCCCTCCATCCCGTCGGCATAGCCGCTGATGAGGACGACGCGCAGGTCCGGCCGCTTCGCGCGCGCCAGCGCCGCCAGTTCCCGCCCGCCCAGGCCGCCGGGCATCATCACGTCGGACACCAGCACCGCCACCTCCGGTGCCGCGTCCAGCAGGCGCGCTGCCTCCGCCCCGCTGTCGGCCTCCACCACCAGATGGCCCAGGTCGACGAGCTGCCGGCGGATGACCCGCCGCACCTCCGCGTCGTCCTCCACCAGCAGCACCAGCCGCCGCTCGCCCGACGCGCACGGGGCGGGCGCCGCAGGCTTCGGCCCGGGCGGCACCACCGCGCGGTGGCTGAGCGGCAGCAGCAGGGTGGCCGTCGTCCCCGCACCCGGCGCGCTGTCCATGCGGATGCCGCCGCCCGACTGCTTGACGAAGCCATAGACCTGCGACAGCCCCAGCCCGCTGCCGGCCCCCAACCCCTTGCTGGTGAAGAACGGCTCGAACGCCTGTTCCAGCGTCGCCTCGTCCATGCCCAGGCCGGTGTCGGCGACGGTGATGCGCACGTAGGCGCCGGGGGCGACCTCCGCCTCCCCGGCCGCCGGTGGATCCAGCTCCACGGTGTCGGTGGCGAAGGTCAGGCACCCGCCGCCGGGCATGGCGTCGCGGGCATTGAAGGCGAGGTTCAGCAGGGCGTTCTCCAACTGGTGCGGGTCCACCTCCGCCACCGGCGGCGTGGCGGGATCCTCGACGCGGATCGCGATGGCGGGGGGAAGGGAGCGTTGCAGCAGGCCGACCGTGCCGCGCACCAGCCGGTCCACCTCCACCGGGCGCGGCTCCAGCGGCTGGCGGCGGGAGAAGGCGAGCAGCCGTCGCGTGATGTCGGCCCCCCGCCGGGCCGCCCGCAGCGCCGGCTCCAGCCCGTCGCGCACCGCCTCTGCGTCCGCCACGCCGCCTTCAAACCGGCCATCCAGCCGGTCGCGCAGCGCCGCGAGGTTGCCGATGACGATGGTCAGCAGATTGTTGAAGTCGTGCGCCAGACCGCCGGTCAGCTTGCCCACCGCCTCCATCTTCTGCGCGTGGATCAGCGCCGTTTCCGTCCGCTTCTGCTCGGTCACGTCGGAGGACAGGACGAAGAAGCCGACGACCGCGCCCGCCTCGTCGTATTCCGGCACGATGTCGCTGTGCGCGTGGACGCGCCCGCGGCCAGGCTGTTCCATGGTGTATTCGTAGCTGACGCGCCGCCCCGTCGCCGCGCGTTCCAGCTGGTGGCCGATCACGGCGAACAGCGCGGGGCCCAGCACCTCCTCCACCGTGCGGCCGAGGATCGAGTCCTTGGTGTGGCCGAACCAGTCCGCATAGCCGCGGTTGGCGAAGCGGTAGACGCCGCCGCGGTCGATGTAGGCGATGTTGGCGGGCACCGCGTCGGTGATCAGGCGCAGCCGCTCGCGCGTCGATTCCAGCTCCGCCGTTCGCTCGCGCACGCGGCGGTCCAGTTCCTCGTTGCGCTCCAGGATCAGGCGTTCGTGCCGGCGCTGCTCCGTCACGTCGGTGTAGATGGTGACGAAGCCGCGGCCGGGCAGCGGCGTGCCGCGCACCGCGATGATCCGGCCGTTCGGGCGTTCGCGCTCGAAGGCGTGCGGCCGGAACTCGGCCGCCGCCCGCACCCGCTCCGCCACCAGCGTTTCCACGTCGCCGGGGCCGTACTCCCCGCGCTCGGCGTTGAAGCGCATGAAGTCGGCGAACGGCGTGCCGACGCGCGCCATCGCCGCCGGAAATTCCAGCAGCGACAGGAACCGCTCGTTCCAGCCGACCAGCCGCAGATCGGCGTCGATCACCGTGAACCCCTGGTCGATGTGGTCGAGCCCGGCCTGGAGCAGCGCCAGCCGGCGCGCCGCATCGTCCTCCCCCTCCCCCTGCATGCCCCCGCCTTCGCTACACGCCCCGTACGCCCCACGCGCCCCGCACGCTATTGTAAGCGGTTGGGCACGGACGGCAAACCGCCCTGTTACAATTGGCTACATTTCCGACGCACTTCCGCAAGAGTCCTTCGCCATGCTGCGGCCGACCACGAAGCGGCCGCAGCCAAGGCCGACGACACCGGATACCGAGGAGGAAACCCGAATGCGCTTCCTGAAGACGCTCGCCTGCGGCGCCGCCGCCTGCGCCATGATGGCCGGCACGGCCAACGCCGAGATCTCGGACAACGCGGTCAAGATCGGCCTGCTGACCGACATGACCGGCACCTATTCCGACATCGCCGGGCCGGGCGCCATCGCCGCGGCGCAGATGGCCATCGACGACGTCGGCGGCAAGGTCGCCGGCAAGCCGGTCGTCCTGCTGACCGCCGACCACCAGAACAAGCCGGACATCGCGTCCAACAAGGCGCGCGAGTGGATCGACGTCGAGAAGGTCGACGTCTTCGCCGAGTTGGTGACCACCTCCGTCGCACTCGCCGTCAACGCCATCGCCAAGCAGGCCAACAAGATCAGCCTGGTGTCGGGCACCGCGTCCTCGCGCATCACCAACCAGGACTGCTTCCCGGGCGGCGTGCACTGGACCTACGACACCTACGCCATGGCCAACGGCACCGGCAAGGCCGTGGTGCAGGAGGGCGGCAAGAGCTGGTTCTTCCTCACCGCCGACTACGCCTTCGGCCAGAACCTGCAGGACGACGTGGCCAAGGTCGTCAAGGCCAGCGGCGGCGAGGTGAAGGGTGCCGTGAAGCATCCGTTCCCGGCGCAGGACTTCTCCTCCTTCCTCTTGCAGGCCCAGGGCTCGGGCGCGCAGATCATCGGCCTCGCCAACGCCGGCGCCGACACCACCAACGCCATCAAGGCGGCGTCGGAGTTCGGCATCACCCAGTCCGGGCAGAAGCTGGCCGGCCTGCTGGTGTTCCTCACCGACATCCACTCGCTGGGCCTGCAAACGGCGCAGGGGCTGATGCTGACCACCGGCTTCTACTGGGACATGGACGACAAGACCCGCGAGTGGTCGAAGCGCTTCCACGCCAAGACCGGCAAGATGCCGACGATGGTGCAGGCCGGCGTCTATTCCTCGCTGATGCACTACTTCAAGGCGGTCGAGGCCAAGGGCAGCGACGACACCGCCACCGTCATCAAGGCGATGAAGGAGACCAAGGTCGAGGACTTCTTCGCCCGCAACGGCCGCATCCGCGAGGATGGCCGCATGGTGCACGACATGTACCTGGCCCAGGTGAAGAAGCCCGCCGATTCGAAGGGTCCGTGGGATTACTACAAGATCGTCCGCACCATCCCGGCCGAGGAAGCGTTCATGCCGCTGTCCGAAAGCCAGTGCCCGATGGTGAAGAAGTAAGCGTGCGAACCGGCGGGGAGGCGTTTCGCTTCCCCGCCGGACACTTTGCGCTGTTCGTTCCCCCCACAGTTCGTGGCAATATGGGGGCGTAGCGGGTGCCGCTGGCCGGGGGGCGGGCGCCGCACCAATGCACGCAGGGAGAAACGGCCACCATGCCGCTGAAGCACATCCTGGTCCACCTCGACTCCAGTTCGAACGTCGAGTCACGCCTCAACGCCGCGATCGCGCTGGCGAAGCAGCACGGCGCGTTCCTGCGCGGTCTGTTCGCCCAGCCCGACCGCATCGCCACCAGCGTCGTGGCCCGCCGGCCCAGCGACCACCTGGCGCAGGCCGCCGCCAAGTCGGAGGCGCTGTTCCGCACCAAGACGCAGGAAGCCGGCGTTCCGTCCGAATGGCACGCGCTGGCGCACGGCGAGTACAACCACGTCATCCGCGAGACCATCATCTGGTCGCGCTTCGCCGACCTGACGATCCTCAGCCAGTACGACCGCGATCAGGCGGAAGGTGCGGCACCGGAGGAGTTGGCTGAGCAGGTGGTGCTGAACGCCGGCCGCCCGGTGCTGGTCGTGCCCTACGCCGGCCTGTTCCCGCACATCGGCAAGCGCGTCGTCGTCGCCTGGAACGCCGAGCGCGAGGCGTCCCGCGCCCTGGCCGACGCCATTCCGTTCCTGACGCAGGCCAGCGAGGTGACGGTGATCACCGTGCTGACGCAGGCCTCGGCCCAGTCCGGCGACAGCAGCCGCATCCAGCTGGCCGACCACCTGCGCCTGCACGGCGTGAAGGCCGAGCAGACGCACTTCACGGTCAGCGACATCGGCGCCATGGACGCGCTGCTGGCCCAGGCGGTCGACCTCGGCGCCGACCTCCTAGTGATGGGTGCGCACGGGCACTACACCTTCCCGTACCTGCACCGCGGCAGCGGCACCCGCCACGTCCTGCGCTCCGCCCCGCTGCCGGTGCTGCTGTCGCACTGAGGCCGGGACGGCTGCCGTTGGGTTTTCGCTGCGCTCAACCCAACCTACGGGACCAACCACGGGAACGTCGTAGGTTGGGTTGAGGCAAAGCCGAAAACCCAACATCCACGTCGATCGATATACGGAACGCCCTTCCCCTACCGGGGGAAGGGCGTTTTGCGTTTCAGGCCCGCCATGCCTGCGACGATTTGCAGCACTTGCCGCCGCCCGAGCGCGCCCCAAGCCGCCGCTTCCTTCGGTCAGGGCACCCCGGCCGCGCGCTTTCCGACCAAAGTCTCATGCGATATAAGGATATTCTAATTTGTGCGCCGAACAGAATGTCGTATATCAAGACTCGGCCGTGTCGGACGAACGCAACCTGCCGGAGAGCAGGAGCCAGAGGACAAGTTCCACCCCGGAGGAGGTTCCCAGGCGCGCCATGTCAACCATAGAGATCGTTGTTGCGGATAAGAGCCCGCTGGTCTTGCGGGCGTTGGTCAGGCTTTTCGAAGAGGATGAGCGCTTCAACCTGCTCGCCACCGCGAGCGACGGCGAGCGCTTCCTGGAAGCCTGCCGGCGCTTCCCCTTCCACGTCGGCGTCATCGGCTGGGAGATGCCGTTCGTCAGCGGCCGCGGCGTGCTGGAGCGCCTGAAGGGCCGCGCCGGCGGCCCGCGCATCGTCGTCCACACCGGCACCAGCGACGCCACCGCCTCGCGCCAGGCCATGATGCTGGGCGCCGCCGGCTTCTGCAGCAAGGCGGAACCGCCGGAACGGCTGCTCGACGTCTGCGGCGCGGTGGCGGCCGGGCGCATGGCCTTCCCCTTCGTCGACGTCGCCACGCTGGCCGACGACCCGCTCACCCGCCTGACCATGCGCGAGCGCATGCTGCTGGAATCGCTCACCTCCGGCCGCACCAACGCGCAGCTCGCGCGTGATCTGGGCATCTCCGTGCACACGGTGAAGTTCCACCTGAAGAACCTGTACGACAAGCTCAGCGTCGGCAACCGCGCGCAGGCGGTGGCGCTCTCCATGTCGCGCCGCCAGCACGCGTAACGTTTCCGGTTTCCGTTGTCGGGCCGCGCTGGCGCTTGGCGCACGCGCGGCCCGACGTTTGAATCCCACCCCATCGGCTAGCCTGCCCGACCGGGCAGGTTTTTTCCCGCCCGGGAGAGTTCACCCCCCTGCCCCACCGGGCGTTCCGGGGCTGGAGCGCATTCCGTACGCTCCCAACCATCGAAGCCACCGATGGTCCGGGAACAGCACCCATGCCGATCAACCGCGTCAAGGACATCGTGATCCTCGGCATCGTCGGGGACAGCGCGTCGGGCAAGACGACGCTGAGCGACGGCATCGCCGCCATCCTGGGCACGGAGCGCGTCGCCACCATCTGCACCGACGACTACCACCGCTATTCCCGGCGCGAGCGAGCGGCACTCGGCCTTTCCGCCCTCGATCCGCGCGCCAACCACATCGACATCCTGGAACAGCACCTGAAGCTGCTCCGCCAGGGCCAGCCGGTCCTGAAGCCGGTCTACAACCACCACACCGGCGAGTTGGACGCCCCCCAGTACATCGAGCCGCGCCCATACGTCGTGGTGGAGGGGCTGCTGGGCTACACCACCCGCGCCATGCGCGACTGCTACGACGTCAAGCTGTACCTGGAGCCGCAGGAAGACCTGCGCGTGCGCTGGAAGGTGCAGCGCGACACCACCCGGCGCGGCTACACCCGCGAACAGGTGCTGGACTCGCTGGAGAAGCGGCGGGAGGACAGCCCGGCCTTCATCCACCCGCAGCGCACCTTCGCCGACGTGGTGGTGTCCTTCAACCCGCCCGACGACAACCACCAGGAATCCGGCGCCCGCCTGAACGTCCGCCACGTCCTGCGCCCCACCCTGCCGCACCCCGACCTGACGCCGCTGCTGGAGGGTGCCGGCCAGGCCGGCATCCACCTGGAGCTGAGCCGCGACCGCGACGGCAAGCCGGTGGACGTGCTGGAGATCGACGGCGCCATCAGCCCCGAGCGCGCCTTCCGGGTGGAGGAGCTGCTGTGGCGCCTGCTGCCGGAAGCCAGCCACCTGCGCCGCAGCGTCGGCCGCTTCGCCGACGCCGACAACCGCGAGGGGCAGAGCGCGCCGCTGGCGCTCACCCAGCTCCTCACCGCCTATCACATGGTCAAGGCCGCCATGGGCGTGCACGCCATCTGACGAGAAGGACCCACAACCATGGACACCGCTCTCGCCCCCCTCGCCGCGCCGGCCACCGCGCCGACGCACGCCGACATGGCCAACGCCATCCGTTTCCTGGCCGTGGACGCCATCGAGACGGCCAAGTCCGGCCACCCCGGCATGCCGATGGGCATGGCCGACGTCGCCACGGTGCTGTTCACCCGCTTCCTGAAGTTCGACGCCACCGCCCCGCACTGGGCCGACCGCGACCGCTTCGTGCTGTCGGCCGGCCACGGCTCCATGCTGCTCTACGCGCTGACCTACCTGACCGGCTACCCGGACATGGACGTGGAGCAGCTGAAGCGCTTCCGCCAGTTGGGCAGCAAGACCGCCGGCCACCCGGAATACGGCCACACCCTGGGCGTGGAGACCACCACCGGCCCGCTCGGCCAGGGCCTCGCCAACGCCGTCGGCATGGCGCTGGCGGAGCGGATGATGGCCGCCCGCTACGGCGCGGAGATTGTCGACCATCACACCTACGTCATCGCCGGCGACGGCTGCCTGATGGAAGGCCTGAGCCAGGAGGCGATCTCGCTGGCCGGGCACCTGAAGCTCTCCAAGCTGATCGTTCTGTGGGACGACAACGCCATCACCATCGACGGCGCCACCTCCGTCTCCACTTCCGAAGACCAGCTGAAGCGGTTCGAGGCCGCCGGCTGGGCCGCCTGCCGCGTCGACGGCCACGACCCGGACGCCGTCGCCAAGGCGATCGCCGTCGCCCGCGCCTCCGATCGGCCGTCGCTGATCGCCTGCCGCACCGTCATCGGCTACGGCGCCCCCACCAAGGCCGGCAGCGAGAAGGTGCACGGCGCCCCGCTCGGCGCTGAAGAGACCGCTGGCGCCCGCGCCAAGCTCGGCTGGACCGCCGGCCCGTTCGAGGTGCCGGACCCCGTCCTGAACGCTTGGCGCGCCGCCGGCCGCCGCGGCACCGCCGAGCGCGCCCTCTGGCTCGACCGCATGAGCCGCCTCGACCGCGGCCGCCGCGCGGAGTTCGAGCGCGTGCTGTCCGGCGCCCTGCCGGAGGGCTGGGCCGACGCCGTCACCGCCTTCAAGCGCAAAGTCAGCGCCGCAGCGCCGAAGGTCGCCACCCGCAAGGCGTCGCAGGACGTGCTGGAGGACCTGACCGTCGCCATCCCGGAGCTGATCGGCGGCTCGGCCGACCTCACCCACTCCAACCTGACGCACACCAAGGTGACGAAGCCAGTCACCCCCGACGACGCCTCCGGCCGCTACATCCACTACGGTGTGCGCGAGTTCGGCATGGCGGCGGCGATGAACGGGCTGGCGCTGCACGGCGGCTTCGTGCCCTACGGCGGCACCTTCCTGGTGTTCTGCGACTACATGCGCAACGCCATCCGCATGTCGGCGCTGATGGGCCTGCGCGTCGTCTACGTCCTCACCCACGACAGCATCGGCCTGGGCGAGGACGGCCCGACGCACCAGCCCATCGAGCACGTCGCCATGCTGCGCGCCACGCCCAACGTGCTGGTCTTCCGCCCGGCCGACGTGGTGGAAACGGCGGAGTGCTGGCAGCTGGCGCTCGAAAACGAGACCGGCCCCAGCGTGCTGGCCCTGTCCCGCCAGAACCTGCCCACCCTGCGCACCATCCACACCGACGAGAATCGCTGCGCCCGTGGCGCCTACGTCCTGGCCGAAGCCGACGGAGACCGCAAGGCCACCCTGCTCGCCACCGGTTCGGAGGTGGAGATCGCCATGGCCGCCCGCGCCGCGTTGCAGGCCGACGGCATCCCCACCGCCGTCGTCTCCATGCCCAGCTGGGAGCTGTTCGCCCGCCAGGACGCCGATTACCGCCGTTCCGTCCTGCGCCCCGGCACCGTGCGCGTCGCCGTCGAGGCGCTGGGCACCTTCGGCTGGGAGCGCTGGGTGGGCGAGGACGGCGCCATCGTCGGCATGACCGGCTTCGGCGCCTCCGCGCCCGCCGACCAGCTCTACCGCACCTTCGACATCACGCCCGAGGCCGTCGCCGCCGCCGTGCGCGAACGCCTCTAGAAAAGACAGCCGGGAGCAAACGACCGATGGCCCTGATTTCGCTGCGCCAGCTTCTCGACCACGCCGCCGAGCACGGCTATGGCGTGCCCGCCTTCAACATCAACAACATGGAACAGCTGCTGGCGATCATGAACGCCGCGAGGAAGACGGACAGCCCCGTCATTCTTCAGGCCAGCCGCGGTGCCCGCTCCTACGCCGGCGACCAGATCCTGCGCAAGCTGATCGAGGGTGCGGTGGAGATGTACCCGGACATCCCCGTGTGCATGCACCAGGATCACGGCAACGACGTGGACACCTGCCTGTCGGCCATCACCAACGGCTTCACCTCCGTCATGATGGACGGCTCGCTGATGGCCGACGCCAAGACGCCCGCCACCTACGACTACAACGTCACCGTCACCGAACGCGTGACGAGCATGGCCCACATGGTGGGCGTGTCGGTGGAGGGCGAGCTGGGCTGCCTCGGCTCCCTGGAGACCGGCCATGGCGAGGCGGAGGACGGGCACGGGTTCGAAGGCAAGCTCGACCGCTCCGCCCTCCTCACCGATCCCGACCAGGCGGCGGAGTTCGTCAAGCTCACCCGCGTCGACGCGCTGGCCATCGCCATGGGCACCTCGCACGGTGCCTACAAGTTCAGCCGCAAGCCGACCGGCGACATCCTGGCCATGGACGTGGTGCGCAGGATCCACGAGAAGCTGCCCGATACGCACCTCGTCATGCACGGCTCCTCCTCCGTCCCGCAGGAGCTGCAGGACATCATCAACGAATACGGCGGCGAGATGCCGCAAACCTTCGGCGTGCCGGTGGAGGAGATCGTCGCCGGCATCAAGTACGGCGTGCGCAAGGTGAACATCGACACCGACTGCCGCATGGCGATGACCGGCCAGTTCCGCAAGATCGCCACGCAGAAGAAGGCGGAATTCGACCCCCGCGCCTTCCTGAAGCCCGCCATGGCCGCCATGCAGACGCTGTGCGAGCAGCGCTACGAGCAGTTCGGCACGGCGGGCAAGGCGTCGAAGATCAAGCCCATCCCGCTGTCCGAGATGGCCAGGCGCTACCGTTCGGGCAGCCTGGACCCGAAGGTCCGCTGACCGATTTCAAGGCTTCGTAGGTTGGGTTGAGCGTCAGCGAAAACCCAACATAGCCCGACATGGCGAACACGTTGGGTTTTCGCCTGCGGCTCAACCCAACCTACGGGGTGCCGTTTCATCGAGTTTCCGAGGCGTCCGTGGGGTGCCCCTGTGGGTGGGGGCGCTTCCCCCTTGCCCCCTCCCTCCGTCCCCGCGGGGGGAGGGGGATTTTTCGGGCGCCGGACCCCAATCATCCCCTGCCGAACCCATCCGTGCCAATCGCACCGCGCGTGCGTCCAATAAGAACCGCGAGGATCGTATGGACCAGTCTTCCCGCTACGCGAACCTGAACCTGCGCGAGGCCGACCTGATCGCCGGCGGCCGCCACGTGCTGTGCGCCTACATCATGAAACCGAAGGCCGGATACGGCTTCGTCGCGACGGCCGCGCACTTCGCCGCCGAATCCTCGACCGGCACCAACGTCGAGGTCTGCACCACCGACGACTTCACCCGTGGCGTCGACGCCCTCGTCTACGAGGCGGACGAGGCGACCGGCCTGATGAAGATCGCCTACCCGATCGAGCTGTTCGACCGCAACATCACCGATGGCCGCGCCATGGCGGTGTCGTTCCTGACGCTCACCATCGGCAACAACCAGGGCATGGGCGACGTCGAATACGCCAAGATGCACGACTTCTACGTGCCCCCGGCGCTGCTCCGCCTGTTCGACGGGCCGGCGGTGAACATCGCCGAGATGTGGCGGGTGCTCGGCCGCCCGGTGGTCAACGGCGGCCCCGTCATCGGCACCATCATCAAGCCCAAGCTCGGCCTGCGCCCGAAGCCCTTCGCGGATGCCTGCCACGCCTTCTGGCTGGGCGGCGACTTCATCAAGAACGACGAGCCGCAGGGCAACCAGACCTTCGCGCCCATGCGCGAGGTGATCCCGCTGGTCGCCGACGCCATGAAGCGCGCCCAGGACGAGACGGGCGAGGCCAAGCTGTTCTCCGCCAACATCACCGCCGACGACCCGTGGGAGATGGTGGCGCGCGGCGAGTTCATCCTGAAATGCTTCGGCGAGTTCGCCGACCACGTCGCCTTCCTGGTGGACGGCTATGTCGGCGGCCCGTCGGCCGTCACCACCTGCCGGCGCCGCTTCCCCAACCAGTTCCTGCACTACCACCGCGCCGGCCACGGCGCCGTCACCTCCCCGCAGGCCAAGCGCGGCTACACGGCGCTGGTGCTGTCCAAGCTGGCGCGCCTGCAGGGTGCGAGCGGCATCCACATCGGCACCATGGGCTTCGGCAAGATGGAGGGCGAGAAGGGCGACCGCATCATCGCCGACATGATCGAGCGGGATTCGGTCCAGGGCCCCTACTTCCACCAGGAATGGCTGGGATACAAGGCGACGACGCCGATCATCTCCGGCGGCATGAACGCGCTGCGCCTGCCCGGCTTCTTCGCCAACCTGGGCCACGGCAACATCATCCAGACGTCGGGCGGCGGCGCCTTCGGCCACATCGACGGCCCGGTGGCCGGTGCGAAGTCCCTGCGCCAAGCGTACGAGGCGTGGAAGAGCGGTGCGGACGTGGTCGACTACGCCCGCGACCACCGCGAACTGGCCCGCGCCTTCGAGACCTTCCCGCAGGACGCCGACGCCATTTATCCGGGCTGGCGCGAAAAGCTGCTGGCAACCGCCTGATGTTCCCTCGCCTCGCCATGCCCGGGCGGGTCCCGGGCATGGCACTTCTTTTCTGACAGCAACGGGTCCCGCCCATGCGCACGATCAAGATCGCCCCGTCCATCCTGTCGGCCGATTTCGCCAAGCTGGGCGAGGAGGTGCGCGCCATCGACGCGGCGGGGGCGGACTACATCCACATCGACGTGATGGACGGCCACTTCGTGCCCAACATCACCATCGGCCCCGGCGTCGTGAAGGCGCTGCGCCCGCACACGGCGAAGGTCTTCGACGTCCACCTGATGATCGCCCCCGTCGATCCCTACGTCCCCGACTTCGCCAAGGCGGGTGCGGACATCATCACCGTGCACGCCGAGGCCGGCGCCCACCT
>Ga0196976_1000632_pt1 | contig 21197 bp, 17 predicted proteins | sample S3v_513CmetaG_FD_148644 | JGI IMG/M metagenome (GOLD analysis project Ga0196976, IMG submission 148644) | Soil microbial communities from Anza Borrego desert, Southern California, United States - S3+v_5-13C | ecosystem: Environmental > Terrestrial > Soil > Desert | place: USA: California...
GCCCGACGCCGGTCGGCGTCAACCAGGCCGCGCTCGACCTCCGCAAGCCGGTCGCGCGCACGCACCTGCACGAAGTGCGGCTGTCCGCGGCGGCCAGCGCGCGTTGCGTGGAGCTGGCCCGCGAGCTCGGCGTCACGGTCAGTAGCATCGTCCAGGCGGCGTGGGCGGTCGTGCTGGCCCGCTACAGCGGCAGCGACGAAGTGCTCCTCGGCGTCACTACATCCGGCCGTCCGGCCGACCTGCCGGGCGTCGAGTCGATCGTCGGCTTGTTCCTCAACACCCTGCCGCTGCGCGTCCCGCTCGATCCGGCGCGCCCGGCGGCCGCGCATCTCACCGCAATCCACCGTCGGCTGCAGAGCGTCATCGAGCACGGGCATCTGCCGCTGAGCGAGATCCAGCGCGCGGCCGGCGTCCCCTCCGGCGTGCCGCTGTTCCACTCCTTCCTGGCCTTCGAGAACTATCCGGGCAGCGACGCGTTGCGCGGCACGGACTCGATCTTCGCCCCCGAGCACTCGGAATACCTTTCCAGGACGAACTACCCGCTGGCCGTCATCGCCCACCCCGGCGAAGAGATCGTGGTCCGGGTCATCGCCGACGCGGATTGCTTCTCGGCCACGAAGACGCGGCTGATGGCCGAGCACATCGCCGGCACCGCCGCGTGGATCGCCGAGCACCCCGCCGAGCCGCTGGTGAACGCGCCCGTGCTCACCGCCGGGGAGGAGCGGACGCTGCTCTCGGACTGGAACGATACGGCCCGCCCGTACGCCATCGAGCGCACCATTTCGCAGCTCTTCGAGGAACAGGTCCGGCGGACGCCGGAGGCGGTGGCGGTCATCGATCACGGCCGCACCGTCACCTTCCGCGAGCTGAACGGCCGCGCCAACGCCGTCGCCGCGAGACTCATCGCCGCCGGTGTCGGCCCGGACGCGTTCGTCGGCATCAGCGTGGAGCGTTCCATCGAGCTCGCCGTGGGGCTGATGGCCATCCTCAAAGCAGGAGGCGCTTACCTGCCGCTCGAGCCCGACCTCCCCGATGCACGGTTGCAGTTCATGCTCGAAGACTCGGGCGCGGCGGTGCTGATCGCGCAGGATGTCGTGGTGGCGAAGTTCCCGCGTTTCGGCGGGACGGTGGTGAGGATCGACGACGCGCCGGCGGCGGCGGACGACGCCGACCCGCCGCAGCGCGCCACCCCGCGCAGTCTCTGCTACCTGGCCTACACCTCCGGCTCGACCGGCAACCCCAAGGGCGTCATGGTGCCGCACGTGAGCGTGTTGAACCGCTTCGAGTGGCTGTGGGAAACGTACCCGTTCGCGGCGGGGGAGGTGGGCTGCCAGATCTCGTCGATCAACTTCGTCGACGCGGTGTGGGAGATCTTCAGCCGCCTGCTGCGCGGCGTGCCGTATGTAGTGGCCTCCGAGGAGGAGGTGAAGGAGCCGCGGCGCCTGGCGGAGATGCTGATCGCGCAGAACGTGACGCGCATCGATCCGGTCCCGTCGCTGCTCAAGGCCATGCTCGACGCCGTGCCCGACCTCGGCAGGCGGTGGACCTCGCTGCGCGTCTGCGTCTGCAGCGGCGAGGTGCTGCCGGTCGAGCTGGCCCGGCGGTTCCTCGAGGAGCTCCCGCACGCGCTGCTGATCAACCGCTACGGCTCGACCGAGGCCACCTCGGTGGTCTCGCAGGCCGTGACGCCGGGGCTGGAGATGCGCCGGAACGTGCCCGTGGGCCGTCCCATCGCCAACATCCGCGTCTACATCCTCGACCCCCGTCTCCATCCCGTGCCGTCGGGCGTGCCGGGCACGATCTACGTCGGCGGTCCGGCGGTGGCCCGCGGCTACTGGAACCGCCCCGACCTGACCGCGGAGCGATTCATCGCCGATCCGTTCCGGCCCGGCGAGGGGCGGCTGTACCGCACCGGCGACACGGCCCGCTACCGTGAGGACGGCACCATCGAGATCCTGGGGAGAGAGGACAACCAGCTCAACGTTCGCGGCTTCCGCATCGAGCCCGGCGAGATCGAGTCGCTCCTTTCCCGGCACGAGGCCGTGCGCGAGTGCGTGGTCGTGGCCCGGCGCAACGGCGCGGACATGCAGGTGGTGGCGTTCTACGTCCCCGCCGCGGACGAGATCCTGCCGCCCGGCGAGCTGCGGCGCTTCCTGCTGGAGCGGCTGCCGGAGTACATGGTGCCGACCTTGTTCGTGGCCCTCGACGCGCTTCCGCTGACGGTGAATGGAAAGCTCGACCGCAAGGCGCTGGTGGCCCGCGGCGACGTGGCTGCCGCCCGCGTGATGCACCCGCCGCGCGACGTGTACGAGGCCCGCCTGGCCCGTCTGTGGCAGTCGGTCCTCGGCGTGGAGGCCGGCGTCGACGATCCTTTCCTCACCAGCGGCGGGCATTCGCTGCTGGCCGTGCGGCTGGTCTCGGCCATCAACGACGCCTTCGGCACGGCACTGCCCGTGGCCTGGATCTTCAGCCACGACACCATCGAGGCCCAGGCACGTGTGTTGCGCGAGGAATCGCAGCCGCGATTCGAGGCCGTGATCTCGCTCCGCGGTGGCGGAGCGCAAACGCCGATCTTCCTGGTTCATGCCGCGAAGAGCGGCGCGGAGACGTACGTTCCCCTGGCGCGGCTGCTTTCGCCCGCGCATCCGCTGTACGCTGTGGAGTCGGTAAATTTGTATGGACGAGAGCCTCTCATCGGCGAGCTGGAGGAGCTGGCGGCGCGATACGCCGCCGAGATCCGCCGCGTCCGTCCTCACGGTCCGTACATCCTCGGCGGCTGGTCGATGGGAGGCGTGCTGGCGTACGAGATCGCGCTGCAGCTCGAGCGCGACGGCGAGACCGTCGAGCGGCTGCTCATGCTCGACTCGTTCCTTCCCAGCGACGAGAACAGCGCATGGAGCCGCCAGTACCTGCAGACGGTCGAGAACGTCTTCGCCACCGATCCCTTCCACCGGCAGCTCCCCGAGCAGTACCGGCGCCGGGTCGAGGAAGTGGGGCGGCTGGAAGTGCGCATGACCGCCGCCTATCGCCCCCGCCGCGGACTGCGCTCGAGAGCCTTGCTGATCAAGGCGGCGCGGCCGCAGGAAGTGCCCCTCGTGGAGACCGTGGACGACGGCGTTTCGTTCGCACGGTATCTGCTCGACCGGCACGCGAAAGAAGATAATGGATGGGGGGCCGTGCTCGAGGAGCTGGAAGTGCATGCCGTCGACGCCGACCACCACACCATCGTCCGGTCCGAGGTCCTGCCTCGCGTGGCCGAGATCATTGAGCTCGCCGGAACGTCCGGGCGGCCGATGCACGATCGGCCGCGATCGATCACATCTCCCTGACGGAAAGAGAGGAAAACGAAATGGTTCTCACCTTCATCTTCATCATCATTCTCTCGTTGCTGGTCGGCTGGCTCGGATCGAACCGGAAGTTCGGTTTCTGGGGCTACTTCCTGCTCTCGCTGCTCTTCACGCCCCTCATCGGCGTGATCGTGGTGCTGGCCTCCGATTCGCGGCCGGTGCTCGAGGCCCGAGCCGGTACGAGCTCGAACGTCGACATCTGAGGCGCGGTGCGGCCGGCCGGCATCAGACCCGGCCGGCCACGGCGAGCAGTGCCAACCGCTGTTGGGATGCCATTCGTGTGCGTGCGGAGGTCGGACGATGTGCGGCATCGTAGTCATGAGATCGATGGGCGGGCGGGTGCCGGTCGAGCGCCTGCCCGGTGCTGTGACGGCGCTGCGGCACCGCGGTCCCGACCAGCAGCGGTCCTGGAGCTCGTCTGACCGCACCGTCGCCTTCGGCCACGCCCGCCTCAGCGTCATCGACCTGACCTCGGGCGATCAGCCGATCTCGAACGAGACCGGCGACCTGCACCTGGTGGCCAACGGCGAGTTGTACGACTACGAAGAGATCCGCAACGAGCTGGCCGGCCGCGGGCACCGCTTCCGGACGCGCTCCGACAGCGAGATCGCGCTGCATCTCTACGCCGAGCTGGGGGTGGCCGCGGTGCACCGCTTCCGCGGAGAGTTCGCGCTGGCGATCTGGGACGAGCGCAACCGGATGCTCTTCGCCGCGCGCGACCGCTTCGGCATCAAGCCGCTCTACTGGAGCGTGCACGAGGGCGTGCTCTATCTCGCCTCCGAGGTCAAAGCCCTCTTCGCGGCCGGCGTGCCGGCGGAATGGGACGTCGAGTCCTACGCCACCGGCGGCTACATCCTGCGCGACCGCACGCTCTACCGCGGCATCCATCAGGTGCCGCCGGCGCACGTGCTGCTGGCGGGGGAGTCGGGAATGCGCCTGCTCCGGTACTGGGATCTCGACTATCCGTCCGCTGCCGGTTCCGCCGCCGCCGGCGAGCAGGAGCTCGTCGAGGAGGTGCGGGAGCGGCTCGTCGACGCCACCCGCGTCCGGCTGAAGGCCGACGTGCCGGTGGGCGTGTACCTGAGCGGCGGGATCGATTCCTGCGCGGTGCTGGGCATGGCCGCGACGCTGGCCGGCCGGACCCTCGACGCCTTCACGATCTCCTTCCCGCACGGCGACTACGACGAGGCGCCGGTGGCAGTGGAAACGGCCCGGCGCGCGGGAGCCCGTTTCCACGAGATCGAGGTCAGCGACGAGCGCCTCGCCGCCAGCTACCGCGAGGCGGTGTGGCACAGCGAGACGTTCAGCTTCAACGCCCATGGCGTGGCCAAGTTCATCCTCAGCCGCGCCGTCCGTGAGGCAGGCCTGAAAGTGGTCCTCACCGGCGAAGGGGCGGACGAGATCTTCGCCGGGTATCCGCCATACCGGCGGGACATGCTGCTCTACAACCAGCAGGGACAGGATGCCGCCGTCGTGGCCGGACTGCTCGAGAAGCTGGAGGCCGCGAACCGCATCACGTACGGCCTCACGCCGCGCGGCGGCGGCGAGCGCGACTCCTCCTTCGTGACCCGCCTCCTCGGCTTCGAGCCGTCCTGGCTGATGCATCAGGCGGAGTGGTTCCTGCAGCTCCGGCCGCTGCTCGACGGCGAAGTGCGGGAGCGCTTTGCCGCCTGCGACCCCATCCGCATGTTTCTCGACCACGTCGATGTGCAGGGACAGCTCGCCGGACGCGAGCCGGTGCACGTGTCGCTGTACCTCACGGCCCGCTCCACCCTGCCGAACTACGTCCTGACCACGCTCGGCGACCGGATGGAGATGGCGCACTCGATCGAGGGGCGGCTGCCCATCCTCGACCAGCGCGTCGTCGAGGCCGTGGTCCGGGCGCCGGTGGCCATGAAGATCCGGGGCACGACCGAAAAGTACCTCCTGCGCGAGGCCATGCGGCCGTTCCTGACGGAGACGGTGTACCGGCGGCCGAAACACCCGTTCGTGGCACCGCCGTTCATCGCGGCGCCGGCCGGGAGCCCGCTGCGCCAACTGATGGAGGACACGCTCCGCGGCAGCGCCCTGGCCGATCTCCCGTTTTTCGACCGCAGCCGGGTGCTGGCCTTCCTCGACGAAGCGGCCCGCCTGCCGGAGGCCGAACGCAACCGCCGCGATGCCATCCTGATGGAGATCCTCAGCCTGACCGTCCTGCAGGAGCACTTCACCCCCGCTTCCTCGCGCCCGGAGCCGGTACCAGTACCGGTCTGAGAGCCGAACAGCCATACGCGCTGACTGGCAACGAGGTGGAGCGGCCACGCCGCTCCACCGGACACGAGCCTACTTCGGTGCGGTCTTCGCGGCTTTGGCCTGGACCCTCGCGGCGGCGTCGCGGACTTTCGCGGCGGCGTTGTGAGCCACGCGCGAGATGTCGGACTGCGGCTCCGCCGTGTGGTCCCCGGCGGCCTGCCTGGCCTGCGGCATCATCGTCCGCGCCTCGTGCACGCCATGGCGGAACATGTCTCCCCAATACGTGCGGTACCGCGCGGCGTTGAAGTCGAGCAGCGTGCCGCCGCTCTCGAAGTGCGCGATGAAGACCTTTCCGACCGCATACGTGTACGCGCCGAGGAGGAGGGGCATGCCCAGCACGCCCACGATCGTTCCGAGCAGGGGGACCGTCTTGATGCCGCTGAGCGCCAGGGCGGCACCGAGCGACGTAGCGCCGGCGCCCCCCAGGAGGCTCCAGAGCACCGCCTTGCCGGCGTCTTCGCTGAACTCGCGCTCGTAGACGTTCGCGAGCCGCGCCACCAGGGCCAGTTGGAGCGCGACCACGGCCACCAGGTCCAGTCCGGGCGACGGGATCAGTCCGGCCACCATGGCCAGCAGCATGTGCTCCCGCACCAGGGTATGGTTTCGATCGAGGCGCGCCTGCGGAAGCAGCGCCGGGGCGGGGTGTTCGGTGTAAGGAGCATCCGAGGTCGCGGGCACGTCCGTCATGGGGCCTCCTTGTCGATGTTGCGCGATTCTACAGCGGCGAAGTTACGGAAGTCACGAGCCGCCGCCGAAAAAGCGGACGATGCGATCCCAGAGCGACGGCCGTTCCGGCGGGGACTCCGGCATGGTGTCGGGGGCCAGCGGCGGCACGGCCCGGAACGGAGCGGGCTGGGGGCTCAGGACGGGCTGCGGGACGAGCGTCGGCTCTTTGCGCGGCTCGGGCACGAACGGCGGCAGGGCCTGCAGCGCCGCGGCGGGCGGAGGAGCGCCGGCCGCCCCGGCCGGAAGGCTGCCGATCTCGCCGCCGAGGATCAGCGGGAGCTGGTTGCCGCCGTTGCCGATCACGACCACTTTGGCGTTGTTCGACTGGGCGAGGTCCACTGTTGCCCGGATGCCCTGCCAGGTCAGCAGCGCCGGGCTCAGGCTGCCCCGGACGATGTCGTTGTGCCGCTGGATCCCCAGCGCCTCGATCCGCTTCCGCTCCGCTTCCCCATGGGCGGCCCGGATCAGGTGGGTATACGCCTCGGCACGCTCCTCGGCCACCATCTTTTCCTCGATGGCCGCGGCCACCACGGGGGGCAGCCTGAGATTCTCGATCATCAGGTCGTCGTACGTGGTGTGGCGGCTGTTCGCCTCGCGGCGGCACTCGGCCAGGATGGCCTCCTGCACCACGAGCGTGGCATTGCGGTGCAGGTCCTCGGCCGTGAGCCGTCCGAACGACTCGCGTGTCGACGACACCAGTACAGGCGTGATCAGCTTCTCGCGGTAGTCGGGGCCGATATCGCGATGGAGGAACGGCACGCTCTGGCGCCTGATCCGGAAGAACGCGGTCAGCGATACCTCGACGGGCAGCGAGTCCGTGGTCAGGGCGGCGATGGTGACGCGCCGCGTCTGCACGCGCGCGTCGTACACCGTCATGGCGTTCCACGGCCACTTGACCTGCAGCCCTTCCAGGTAGACGTGCTCCGTCACCGTGCCGCCCAGGAACGTGCTGTACAGCACCCCCACGTGTCCCGAGGGGATGACCACGAAGATCGCGTTCCAGAGGTACAGCAGGAGGAGGACGATGATGATCAGGCTGATGACGACGCCGATGCCGATGCGATCGCGCCGCTCTGCCGCGGTCAGGGTCTGCTTCATGCCGTGATCTCCTCGAGCCGCCCTTCCTCCATCGCCAGCCGGCGGTCGGCGATGTCGAAATAGCGGTCGTCGTGCGTCACCACGATCACCGTCTTCCCTTCGCTGCGCAGCGTCGGGATCATGGAATGGTAGAAGTACTGGCGGTAGGACGGGTCCTGGTCGGCCGCCCACTCGTCGAATACGTAGATCGGGCGGTCCTCCAGGCGGGCCGCCACGTAAGCCAGCCGCTTCCGCTGCCCGGTGGAGAGGTCGAGATTCGTGAAGACGCCGTCGCGGAAGGCCGTTTTACGGTCGATCTTCATGGCCGCGAGCAGCTCGTCCACCCGCCCCTGATCGGGCTGCGGAATCCCATACAGCCGGTCGAAGAGGTGGAAGTCCGAGAAGATGACGCTGAACAGATTCCGGTAGGCGGCCAGGTTCGTCACTCCCACGGCCCGGCCGTCCCAGAGCAGCGTGCCCGTGGAGGGGGCGTACAGGCCGGTCAGCAGTTTCAGGAACGTCGACTTGCCGCTGCCGTTGCCACCGGTGATGAAGATCACTTCCCCGGCCCGCAGCGTCACGTTGAACGGGCCGACCGTGAAGCCCTGCTGTCCGTCCTTCTCGACGTAGCTGAAGGTCATGCCCAGGCACTGGATCTCGGACATGCCGCCGGCGCCGTGCCGCGGCGGATCCGCGTCCGCCCCCGCGTTGCGCAGGTCCGTTTCGAGCTGGCTGATGTTCTCCACCGCCACGTTGGCCTTGGCCAGTACCGGCAGCGCGATGACCACCATCTCGATCGGGCCGGAGATGAACAGGATGATGTAGGTGATCTTGATGACCACGTTCGACTCCAGCCCGAACTGCGGGAGGATGAACACGATCATGGCCAGGAGCAGGTAGAAGAACATCTGGCTGACGTTCGCGCCGCGGACGAAGGTCATCGTCGCCGCCACGCGCAGGTCGGCCGCCAGGCCGGCCAGTTGCTTCACGTGGTTCCCGTAGAGATCCTCGCTGCGGTCCGTGCTCAGCTTCACTTCCTTGAACCCGTCCAGGAGGTGCTCGGTGGCGGCGAAAAACTCCGTTTCCTTTTCGTTCGACTGCACCAGGATCTCGCGGCTGGTGCGCTGCGTGCGGCGGTAGAAGAAGATCGCGCAGAAGACCGCCCCCACCGTCATCAGGAACGCGAACATGGACAGGGTGGCGATGTAAATGGCCGAGAAGGCGAGCATGAACGCCGAGATCGTCCCCTGCACCACCCGCTCTCCCGCCTCGGAGATGACGTAGCAGTCGCGGGACAGCACCGCCGAGACGCGGGCCTTGCCGATGTGCTCGAGCGAGGCCAGGCCAGTGTGGCGCACGTCGTCGGCGATGCGCTCGCGAATCCGGCGCACGAGGTCCTGCACCAGCGCCCCCGTCTGCGCCAGCGCGTACTTTTTCGTGGCCAGATAGAGGACCGCCAGCAGCCCGAACAGGATCAGGAGCCCGAAGTGCAGCCCCTCCTCCGCGGTGCCGGCCACGGCGTTGACCACCGCCATGGAGGCGCCCATGGCGATGCCGGCCAGGACTGTGCTCGCCGCCACCAGCCGGCCGCGTTCTCCTGCCTCCCTCCGCAGCAGATTCAGGAATCTCACTTCCTCAGATCGCTCCCGCCGGCACGTCGTGCCTCGATCCGTCCCTGCGCGGGACCTGCTGCCCGGCACGCTCGAAGAAGAACTGCCGCTCGCCGAACGCGGGCTGCAGCCCCGAGATCCATGCCGCGGAGGGGTCGAGCCTGGCGAAGAACGGGCGCCGCACCCAGTCGGGATTCCGCGCCTGGAGGAAGCTCAGGACGAAGACCGGCTCCTCGCCGAAATAGGCGATGCCGTCGATGGAGATCTTTCCCGGGTCCGCGGACATGACCGGGCCGCGGGCGGTGCGGGCCAGCCCCGAGACGTGCATCATCGCGCCGCGGTAGATGTCCAGGGCGCGGATGAGCGGCACCTGGAAGTAGTGGTTCGGGCCGGTGTCGCGCTCGATGAACATGTAGTAGGGGTACATGCCGAGGCGGACCTGCTCGCGCCACATGCGGCTCCAGACTTCGGCCGAGTCGTTGACGTGGCGCACCAGCGGCGCCTGGGTGCGGATGGTGGCCCCCGACTCGAGGATGCGCGCCACGGCCCGCCCGCACGCGTCGGTGGTCAGCTCCCGCCAGTGGGAGAAGTGCGCCATGAAGGCCAGGCTTCGCCCGCTGGCCACCACCCGCCGGAACAGGGCCAGCAGGTCGTCGGCGTCGTGATCGGTGAGGAAGCGGTACGGCCAGAAGCCGAGCGCCTTCGTGCCGATGCGGATCGACTGGATGTGCGAGAACTCCGGCGTGAGCAACGGCTCGACGTAGCGCGCCAGCACGCGTGCGTCCATCAGCAGCGGATCGCCGCCGGTGAGCAGGACGTCCGTGATCTCGCGGTGGCGGCGGATGTACTCGAGAAAGCGCGCCGCCTCGTCGGTGGCGAAATGGAACTCGTCGAGCGCCACGAACTGCGGCCACCGGAAGCAGTACGTACAGTAGGCGAAGCAGGTCTGCCCGTTGGAGGGCATGATCAGGCAGGTCTCGGCGTATTTGTGCTGCACGCCGGCCACCGGCGTCTGCCCCAGCCGCGGGACGTTGGTCGACTGGCGCGAGGAGTCGGGATTGAGCTCGAGCCGGATGTCCCGGACGATCTCGTCGAGCCGGGCCTGCGGCGCGCCCGAGCGGATGGCGTCGGCGATGCGCGAGAAATGCTGCGGGCGGAGCATGTCCCGGACGAAGAAGACCAGTTGGAAGATCGGATCGTCCGGCACCCGCTCCCAGTCGATCAACTCCCGCAGGACGTAGTCGTTCGTCCGGAACGGCAGGACCTGCGCCACGACCTGGGCGTCGAAGATCATCTCCTGCGAAAGGCCGTGACGGCGCCCCAGCTCCGCGAGCTGTCGCGTCCCGTGCAGCGTCAGTCTGGTGCTCATGCTCCCTCTCTCTGTCGGGCAGGCAAGGCGGTACCGTGGGAAAAGGATCCCTCGGAGGAGAGACTCGGGAGCCCCGTTTCCCTACCCAGCCCGGCGGAGTCCCCACCATACCGGAGATCCCGGCAGCAAGGGTCGCTCGCTCGATTTCGAGCCGGGCACCGTCACGGCTTCAGGCCTCTTCCCCCCTCGATGACCGATTTTCCCTCATCGAGGGGGTCCACCGCCATCACCATCGATGGATTTTCCGTCATCGACGTGCCCCTCTCCCGTGGACGGGTCGTACAGCAGCCAGGCCGCGTCGGGTGGGTACTGCCGGCGATGGTTCGCGGCGGTGCGTGGAAGCGCAGGAGTTGCCGCTGGGTGCGGATCAAAACCGAGATCCGGCTGCGGATCTGCGTGACCTCGGCGCTCCGATTCATGCCGAATGCGCGCAGAAACGCCTGGTCCGGTGTGATCCCGGGCGAAGAGGACTGCCAGTACCAGAACGTCACGGCATAGACAGCGGTGAAGTAACCGACGGCGGAAGCCGCGACTCCGACGAGCCCGCCCGCGAACATGCCGAGCCAGGAGCGCCGCGCGAGCGACCGCAGAAAGATCGCGATCCCGATTCCCGCGATGCCGATCGCGATCGGCGCGATGTACTTCGCGAGGAACGGCAGCGCGAGGCTGAAGAACAACGCGCTCAGTTTACGCGCTCACTCTCCCTCGCCCCTCACGATCCCCAGGTCCGCGATCTTCTGGTGCAGGTACGACCGCTGAATCTCCAGCAGGCGCGCGGCCGCGCTGATGTTCCAGTTGGTGCGGCGGAGGATGCTTTCGATGTACTCCTTTTCCACCTGCGACTTGAAGACGCGCAGGGGGCGGATGCGCATGCCGCCTTCGGGGCGGATGATGCCGGTCTCCTCGCTCGCGGCGGGTTGGCGGAGGGCGGTCGGAAGCTGGGCGACGGTGATGGGGTCGGTGCCGAAGATGGCCAGTTGCTCGGCGACGTTCTTCAGCTCGCGCACGTTGCCGGGCCAGCTGTAGGCGCGGAGGGTGGGGAAGACGTCGGTGGCGATGGTCAGGGTGCGGCGCTGGTTGGCGGCGCAGAAGTGGTCGACGTAGTACGAGAACAGGAGCGGGATGTCCTCGCGGCGCTCGCGCAGCGGCGGCACGGTGAGCGGCACCGTCGAGAGGCGGAAGAAGAGGTCCTGGCGGAAGGTCTGCCGCGCGACCATCTCCTCCAGATCGCGGTTCGTCGCGGCGACGACGCGCGCGTCGATGCGCCGGTCCTGCGTGTCGCCCAGGCGGCGGACCTTGCCGTCTTCGAGCACGCGCAGGAGACGCGACTGCAGCTCGAGGTTCATGTCGCCGATCTCGTCGAGGAAGAGCGTTCCGCCGTCGGCCTCCTCGAACAGACCGGCGCGCGGATTGCGCGCATCGGTGAACGCGCCGCGGGCGTGGCCGAAGAGCTCATCTTCGATCAGGTGCGCGGGAATGGCGGCGCAGTTGATCTTCACGAAGGGCTTGCCGGCGCGGCCGCTGAGGCGATGCACCGTGTTCGCGACCAGCTCTTTCCCCGTGCCGGTCTCCCCATGGATGAGGACCCGCGCGGTAGTGGGCGCGACGCGCTCGATCTTCGACTGCAGCTCGACGATCTGCGGGGAGGAGCCGAGGATCGACTCGCCGCCGCGGCCGCGGGCCTGCACCTCGCGCAGCTTGCGGGCCAGCGCGAAATGCTCGAGGCAGTTGTGCACGGACTGCAGCAGCCGCTCGCGCGTGAACGGCTTCTCGATGAAGTCGTAGATGCCGAGGCGCAGCGCCTCGACGGTCTCGCTGATGGAGGCCTCGCCGGACATGACGATCGTCGGCGGCATGGTCCTGGCGTCGTGCAGGCGGCGCACGAAGTCGATCCCGCTCGTGCGCGGCAGGCGCACATCGACGAGCAGCAGGTCGGGCGGCGGGTTCTCGCCCATGAACTGCTCGGCCTCTTCCGCCGTCGACAGATCGTGCACGGCGAAGCCCTGCTCGCGCAGTTGCACGACGACGTGCGCGCGGATCTTCCGGTGGTCTTCGACGACGAGGATGAACGGGGCGTCGCTCATGTGCGCTCTGCTTTCGGCAGGGTAATGCGGAAGGCCGCGCCCGGAGCGAGGCCGCCCTGGTCCAGCAGCTCGAGATCGCCGTCGTGGTCGAGCATGATTTTCCTGCAGATCGCCAGGCCGAGCCCCATCCCTTCACCGACGGCGCGGGTGGTGGTGTACGGCTGGAAGAGGCGCGGGCGGATGGACGGGTCGACGCCGGGACCATCATCGGCGACGTCGACCTGGAGCAGCTCGCGCTGTTCGGCGATGCGGAACCACACCCGCGTCGCGCCGGCGAGCGAGGAGTTGGTGCAGAGGTTCACCAGCACCTGGCGGAACAGCTCGCGGTCGAGCGCGGCCGTGCACCGGCAGTCCCCGCGCTCGAACGTCAACGTGAGGCCCGGCCACGCGCCGGAGAAGAGGGTGATGAACTCGTCGAGCGCGTCGCGCACGTCGTCGAGCTTCCGCCGCGGCTCGGCGATGCGGCCGAAGGAGGTGAACTGGCGCGTGAACTCGCGCAGCCGGTCGAGCTCCTCGTGGATGCTGACCTGCGCCTCCGTGGCCACGGCGGCGAGCGACGGCTCGCGCGCCACGACGGCGCGCACGAAGCCGTCCACTTCGAGGCGCGCGGCGGTGAGTGGGGTGCGGATCTCGTGGGCGTGGCGGCGGGCGGCCTCCTGCCAGGCGGCCAGGTGATCGAGGTACTGGATGCGGCGGCGGCTGCGGTCGACCTCGCGCGAGGTGGCCTCGATCATGGCGGCGATGCGCCCGACGACGTCGCGGCTGCGGTCGCCGATGGCAATGTCGGACTGGCCGCGGCCGAGGGCCTCGAGCGCGCGCTGCACGACGGCCAGGCGCCGCTCGCGACGCGAGCCGGAGACGATGGCCGCGACGATGAACGCGAGGAGCAGCGCTGCCACGACGGCCATCAGCGTCCACTCGTAGCGCCGCGCGATCTCCTCGCGGTTCAGCGCGACGATGTCCAGCTTGCGGTTCACGTCCTGGATCCGGTCGAAGCGTTTCCGGTACTCGTTCCCCCGGTCCGGGTCGAGTCGCGCCAGCCGTTTCTGGTCGCTCGACGATTCCTCGAGCAGTCCGCGCACCTCGGATGCGCCCGCGAAGTTGAAGGCGATCAGCGAGACGTGGCGGATGAAGAGGTGGAAGCCGACCAGCGCCGCGGCCGCGGCGACGGCCAGGACGATCGTGCGCCGTGCCGTCATCGCGTTACCCCGACCTGCCAGCGGCGGCGGAAGATCGGCCGCCGCTGAATGGACGTCCCGATGAGGACGTCGAGGACGGAGCCGCTGGCGCTGGCGCGGGGGTTGGGACCCTGGTCGGCCGGGACCGGTGGCGGTGCCGGCTGGCGCGCCTCGCCGAGGGAGCGCGTCAGCCAGCGCTGCGTCTCCTCCTGCTCCTCCGCGGAGAAGGGGATCACGTCGACGGCGACCTGCACGCGCTTCGTCTCCGCGGCGGCGGTGAAGAGCGGCAGCGACGTCTCGCGCCACCACGTCTCGAGTTGCGCGAAGGAGCCGGCGCGATGGCTCTGCGGCCGCGCGCCGATGCGCCGCAGGGTGATGAAGTAGACCTCGTCCCACGGCTCGAAGCGGATGTCGACGCGCGCGCCGCTGGTGCGCTCGTCGTCGAGCGTGGCCACGACCACGAACGTCGTGGTGAGGCCGCTGTTCAGGCGCTTGCGGACCTCGGTCTCGGCAAGCAGGCCCCCGGGCAGGCTCACGCCGAGCGTCTCGCCGCGGAGCTGCGCCGCGGGCGGTGTGGCGGCGAACGCCGGCGCCAGCACGGCAACCACCAAGGCCGCGCAGGGCAGGCGCCGCGTCATTCGCGATGGCGCCTCAGGTCGAATCGGAGCCGGACCACGCCCCACTCGCTGCGGAAGAGGAGCCCCACGCGCGCCGCGGTGATCCCCGACGAGTCCTGGTCGAAGTCATCCTTGAAGTACGACCGCTCGTGAACGAGGCCGGTCTCGAGACGCAGGTCGCCGAGCGGCGAGGGGCGGTCGGGGCCGAAGAGGGAGTATGCGTACGTCGCGCCGAAGGAGGGGGAGTGCTCGAGGTCGTAGCCGGTGGGGCCGAAATCGCGGCGCAGGGAGGTGAGGCCCGCCTGCGCCAGGATGGTGTGGCGCGGCGCGAGGCTCCAGGCGCGCCGCAGCTCGGCCGTGAGCCAGCGATGGTGCTGGTTGCTGCGGAGGGCAACGGGATGGAGGGGAACCACGAACGGGACGTTGCGCCGCCCCGCGCCGACGATGCTTCGGATGCCGCGAGTGGTGAAGAGCGGGTCGTCGGTCGAGTCGTAGATCCACGAGAGCTCGGCCGTGGTGGCCCGCTCGATCTTGCCGGAATTGGCGGGCGTCAGCTCCTGGCGCGGCTTCTCGGAGAACACGACCAGGGGAGCGCTGAGGAACGTCGCGCGCAAGGCGTGATTGCCGCGCAGGGGCACACCGGCGACGACGTTGGCGGTGAGGCGGTCGGGGAGTGTGGCGTGATAGACGCGGCCGAGATCGCTGGGGATCTCTCCGTATTCGAGGGTCGCGGCCACGAAGACGCCGCTGCCGAAGAGGTCGTACTGCGTGTAGCCGAGCTCGTAGAGCTGGTCGTCGAAGAGCGTCGTGGCGGCGCCGTGCAGCATGCCGCTGCGGCCGGCGAAGCGGCGCGCGCCGAGGGTGAGCTGGCGGACGTCGGGCTGGTCGTGCTCGTCGAGGTACGTCCCGCCGAAGAAGAACGGCTTGGTCTCCGTGACGGCGAGGACGAGCCGGTAGGTGCCGCGGTGCGTGCCGCGCTCGATGCGCGGCTCGACGCGCAGGACGAACGGCAGGCGCGTCGCGCGGGCCGCGGCGTCGCGCAGCTCGGACTCGGTGTAGTCGCGGCCGGGCTGCAGCCGCGTCTCGGCGACGATGACCCGTGCGGAGGCCCAGCGCACGCCTTCGACGGAGACCGATTCGATGAAGAAGCGCGGTACCGCCTCGGGCTCCTGCGCCGCCACGAGCGTGGCGGCGAGGAGCACGAGAACGAGTGTGAACGATCGGAGGGGCACGGGTCGGATCACAGTTTATCGAGGGTCATGGCGTACCAGCGATCGTTGACCTGGAAGGCCGTCACGTTCACGCGGTCGCCGGCCTGCGGCGAGCCGGTCACGCGCGTGGTGCTGGTGACGCTGAAGTCCACGCCCTGGACCGACCACTCGTTGCCGCGCACCGAGGTCACGTCGCCGCTGAAGGTGAAGGTGAAGTCGGTGGCGAAGACGAGCTCGATGGACCGCGCGGTGTTGCCGTCGGCGCGCGCCACGACCACGTCGCCGACCTGCGGCTCGCCGCGGAATTTCGTGGCCTCGTCGAGGCGGAGCGTGGTGGCGCCCTTGCCGGTGTCGATGGTGATGGTCTGGCCGCTCAGGACCTTCACTTCGCCGGCGACGTCCTCTTCGCTGATGGAGGAGATGCGCAGGATGCTGACGGCCTCGAAGTCGCCCGTGGCGCTGCCGCGATACGTGACCTGCACGCGCTCGCCGACCCGCGGATCGCCGCCGATGAAGGTGTCGCCGGTGACGCGGACGGTCACGCTGCCGATGGACCAGAGGTCGCCGTCGATGCCGTGCAGTCTGCCGCCGGCCGTGGTGGTGAGGTTGGCCTGCCCCGGCGCGAAGGCGACGGTCTTGGCGGCCAGGCCGGTCTCGTCGCGGTCGAGCTCGAGGAGCACGATCATCAGCGGACGGAGGTCGCCCAGGGGGACGAGCGCGCCGTCGCTGGTGCGGTAGACCTTCGTGTTGCCGGTGAGGCGGACGGTGTGGCCGAGGATGCTGAGCGTGCCGCCGGCGAAGTCGATGCTCTCGATCTGCCCGCGGATGCTGGCCTCGTGATCCGGCAGGATGTCCACCTCCACGCCGACGAGGCCGAGGTACGGATTGAGCTGGACCCCCGCCCTGATGCGCGTGCCGGGGGTGAGGCTGCCGATCGTCGCGGGGCCGTACTCGCTGCGAATCTCGGCTTCCTCCATGTTGATGGAGAGGCGGTTGTCGAAGAGCAGGACGTGCGAGCCGTTGACGCCCGAGATGGTGCCGGTGATCCAGCGACTCGAGCGGGAGATGGTGAACTGCGCGGATGCGGCGGACGCGAAGAGGGTGGTGGAGAGGAGGAGGAGGACGAGCAACGTTTTTCGAGCCATGATGTGTTTTCTCCCGTTCCGGATTTGTGCAGCGACGCTGGTCCAGCGCAACGGGAGGGCCACGACGGCGCGAATGGGGTGGTGCGGATAAGTCGTGTTCGCGGTGCGCTTTAGGTGGTTCGCGGCCAGGTGCGGAATGGGCGGCGGGGTGTGTGGATTTCCTGACAGTGCGCAGGAAAACTGACTACTTGCACGCAGGAGGCTAACGGAAGCGGACCGCGGCCGTCTCGGCGGCTGCCGCGGCGGCGTCCCCGCCGCCCGCCCGGAGCGCAGGCGCGGGACGCCTGCGCGACAGCCGGCGAGGACGCCGGCGGTCCGCTGTACTTCCGTTGGCGAAGCCAGTGCGTTCTGCTTAGGAGCAGTTCGTGTCGCCGACCGCCGTGACGGTGTGGTAGACGCCGTCGGGGCAGAGGTAGAAATAGCCGTGCTGCGTCTGGCCCGAGCAGCACTCGGTGTCCGTCTCCTCGATCCACGTGCCGCTGAGCGTGCCGCGGGAGACGTACCCGCCGTCGCAGAAGTAGGTCTCCCATCCGACCGGTTGCTGCGAGGCGTTGTAGTAACGGATGGTGATCTGGTACGTCGTCGGTACGCTATAGCCGCCCTCGCACTCGTAGGGGAGAGGTGGTCCGGCGGTGACAGAGATACAGACGACCAGAGAGGCGAGGACGACGCGAAGCAGAGGGCGCATTGCAGAATCTCCTTTCGATGCGCCACTGTAAAACCATTGCGGCGGCCAATCGGCGCCGATGGTTCGAAGGCGCTCCGCGAAGGGATGAAGCCTCGCCACGGCGGTGCGAAATCTCCTGCCGTCACGGTTGCGGCTGGACCACGTAGTAATGAACCGAGTCGACCGTCGCTTCGATCGTGCCGGTGTCGTTCAGCGAGAACTGCGGGAAGACGTACTGGAGCTGGCGGTCCTGGGTGTCGAGCGAGAGATAGACGTTGACGACGTTGTCGTCATCGACCGGGTAACTGTCGCAGATCGAGGAGGGCGCCTGGCTGTCGAGGAAGTAGGCGACCGCGCAGGCGGTCAGTTGCCGGCCGGCGATGGTGGTGCTGTCGACGCGCAACTTCGCGGTGAAGGTGACGGAGCTGGCGCGCGCGCTGGGGTTCTCAATCAGGGGCGGAAATATGGGAAAGCCGAGGAGATCGTGGGCCGCAGCTTGCTAGTCGATGCCCCTGCTCATCGCGCTCGCGCTGATCGTCGCCGCGTTCGTCCTGGCCGTGGTGATGCTGCCGTTCACCCTGGTCTTCCGGTACCGGTACGGAACACGAAGGCGGCGGGCGCGCGTGTGGGTGGCGACGATCAACGCGGCGTCGCTGGCGATCTCGGCGACGATCTTCCTGATCTCCGCCGCGATCACCACGCGGTACATCCCGTACAGCTTCTCCGCCGGCACGTTCGGTCTCGCCTGCGGCGCGATCCTCGGCCTCCTCGGGCTGGTCCTGACGCGTTGGGAGCGTGACGGCCCGTCGCTGTTCTACACGCCAGGCCGCCTGCTCGTCCTGGCCGTGACGCTGGTCGTGACGCTGCGCATCGCGTACGGCTTCTGGCGCGGCTGGCACGCCTGGCGTGCCGCGCAGGATGGGACGTCGTGGATCGCCGCGATCGGCATCCCGGGCTCGCTCGCGGCGGGCGCGGTGGTCATCGGGTACTACCTCGTGTACTGGGCCGGCGTGCGATCGCGGACGGTCCGCCTGACGCGTTGATCCGGGACGATACCGAGGGCGAGGACGACGAGCGCCGCGGCGACGGCGAACGTGAGGCGCATGCCGCCGGCCGCGAAGATGCTGCCCATGACCGATGCGCCGGCGATCAGCCCGAGGTTGCGCGACAGGTTGAGCATCCCGGAGACGACGCCCCTCTGGTCCGGGCGGATGTCCGCCATGACGGCCGTGTTGTTGGCTGCCTGGAAGAGCGCGTAGCCGGCGGTGATGGCGGCGAGCGGGGCGATGTAGCCGATGACGCCGAAGCTCACCGGCAGCATCGGCAGGAGGGCGGAGCCGGCGGCCATGGCCACGAGGCCGGCGATAGTGATGCGGCGTGCGCCGAACCGGTCGACGGCGCGGCCGGCCGGCACGCCGGCCAGCGCGGCGACGAGCGGACCGCACGACATGACCAGGCCGACGCGCGCCGCGTCGAGTCCGAGGGTGCCGGAGAGATAGAACGGGCCGACCACCAGCGTGGCCATGACCACCGTCGTGACGAGAGTGCTCATCGCGAAGCCCGCGCTCAGCACCGGATCGCCGAACATCGCCAGGCGGATCGGCGCGGGCCGGAGGGCATTGGCGGGGAGGAAGCGATGGGCGAGCAGGAGGGTGACGATGCCGAACGGCACGCTGACGAAGAAGACGGCCGGCCATCCGAATCCGGCGATGAGGAAGCCGCCGAGGGACGGACCGAGGGCGGTGCCGGCGGCGGACATCGTGCCGAGGAGCCCCATCGCGGCGCCGCTCTTCTCCTTCGGCACCGTCTCGCCGACGAAGGCCATCGCCAGGGCCATCATGGCGGCCGCGCCGAGACCCTGCGCCGCGCGGGCGGCGATCAGCAGCGGGAGCGTGGGCGCGATGCCGCACCCCACCGAGGCCGACGTGAAGAGGAAGATCCCGGCGACGAGCAGCCGGCGACGGCCGAGCCGGTCGCCCAGCCGGCCGGCGCCCACGAGGAACGCGGTCACCGCCAGCAGATAGGCGAGGACGATCCACTGGACCTGCTGGAAGGAGGCGTGGAACGCCTGCGCCAGCGTCGGCAGAGCGACGTTGGCGATGCTGGTGCCGAGGGAGGAGAGCAGCATGGAGAGGGAGAGGGCGGCGAGCGCCCATCTGGTTGCATTGGTATTCACAATGCCAGCAATGTAGGTGGGGCACTGGCATAGCGGAAGACGCACCACTTGCACTTGATTCGTGCATGAGACGCCATGTCACCGTGTTAAGGTCGCCGCATGTCGAGGCCCGATCTCAACCTGCTGGTCACTCTCGACGTGCTGCTCGCGGAAGGCAATGTCGCGCGCGCGGCGCGGCGGCTGCGCCTCAGTCCCTCGGCGATGAGCCGCGCGCTGGCGCGGCTGCGGGAGACGACGGGCGATCCGCTGCTGGTGCGCGCGGGACGCGGTCTGGTGCCGACGCCGCGCGCGCTCGAGCTCCGCGAGAAGGTCGGCCAGCTCGTGCAGGACTCCGAAGCGGTCCTGCGTCCCGCCGAGCAGCCGGACCTCCGGCAACTGGTCCGGACGTTCACGCTGCGGACCAGCGACGGCTTCGTGGAGAACTTCGGCCCCGCGCTCGTCGCCCGTGCCGGCGAGGAGGCTCCCGGCGTGCGGCTGCACTTCGTGCAGAAGCCGGACAAGGAGAGCGCTCCGCTTCGCGACGGGACGGTCGATCTGGAGACCGGTGTCTTGGAGAGCACGACCGGTCCGGAGCTCCGCGCGCAGGCGTTGTTCCGCGACCGCTTCGTCGGCGTGGTGCGCACGGGGCACCCGCTGAGCCGGCGGAAGATCACTCCCGCGCGTTATGCGGCGGGCAGACACGTCTCCGTGTCGCGGCGCGGCCTGGAGAGGGGACTGATCGACGAGGCGCTGGAGCCGTTGGGGCTGGAGCGGGACGTCGTGGCGATCGTCGGCGGCTTCGCGGCCGCGCTGGCACTGGCTCGCGCCTCGGACCTCATCGCCACCGTCCCCGAACGCCACACCGGAAACCTGCGCGGCGGCATGCACACATTTCCCCTGCCGTTCCCGGCGCCGGAGATCACGGTCTCCCTGCTCTGGCACCCGCGGCTGCACGCCGATCCGGCGCATCGCTGGCTGCGCGAATGCGTGCGCGAGATCTGCGCGGAGAAACGACCGTGAGGGCTCCGGCGGGCCGGCATGGCGAGAGCGGGACGGGCTGAAGCCCGTCCTACGTTCAGCACGTTCCTCGCGGAGAGGGACCTCGACGTAGGGCGGGCTTCAGCCCGCCGGCACTCGCAGCGAGAGCTGCGCGGGAGAGACGACCGTGAGGGCTCCGGCGGGCCGGCACGGCGAGAGCGGGACGGGCTGAAGCCCGTCCTACGTTCAGCACGTTCCTCGCGGAGAGGGACCTCGACGTAGGGCGGGCTTCAGCCCGCCGGCACTCGCAGCGAGAGCTGCGCGGGAGAGACGCCCGTGAGGGCTCCGGCGGGCCGGCATGGCGAGAGCGGGACGGGCTGAAGCCCGTCCTACGTTCAGCACGTTCCTCGCGGAGAGGGACCTCGACGTAGGGCGGGCTTCAGCCCGCCGGCAATCGCAGCGAGAGCTGCGCGGAGAAACGACCGTGAGGGCTCCGGCGGGCCGGCATGGCGAGAGCGGAACGGGCTGAAGCCCGTCCTACGTTCAGCACGTTCCTCGCGGAGAGGGACCTCGACGTAGGGCGGGCTTCAGCCCGCCGGCACTCGCAGCGAGAGCTGCGCGGAGAGACGACCGTGAGGCCTCCGGCGGGCCGGCATGGCGAGAGCGGGACGGGCTGAAGCCCGTCCTACGTTCAGCACGTTCCTCGCGGAGAGGGACCTCGACGTAGGGCGGGCTTCAGCC
>Ga0196976_1000633_pt1 | contig 21182 bp, 23 predicted proteins | sample S3v_513CmetaG_FD_148644 | JGI IMG/M metagenome (GOLD analysis project Ga0196976, IMG submission 148644) | Soil microbial communities from Anza Borrego desert, Southern California, United States - S3+v_5-13C | ecosystem: Environmental > Terrestrial > Soil > Desert | place: USA: California...
TGAATGGCCAACTTACTCGATATACGGCGCCGCATTCGCAGCGTGATCAACACGCGGCAGATCACCAAGGCCATGAAGATGGTCTCGGCAGCCCGTCTGCGTCGTGCGCAGGAGCGCGCCCTCTCGGCTCGCCCCTATTCGCAGATGCTGACCAACGTGCTGCAATCGTTGACGAAGCGCACCGAAATCTACGATCCCGAAACGGGCGAAGCTCGGCATCCGCTGCTCGCGCGTCGTGAAGAGAACAAGATTCTCGTCGTGGTCGTCACCGGCGTCCGCGGTCTCGCCGGAGCCTTCAACACCAACATCGCGAAGGCTACGCTGCGTTTCCTCGACACGAAAGCCGGGAAGACCATCGATATCGAAACCGTCGGCCGCAAGGGACGCGACTTCCTGAAGCGCCGGTATCCCAGCGATGGTGATACCCGCCGCGATGGCATTCGCCTCGGCGCCGACCATTCCGCCGCGCTCGCCAAGGCCGAATTCAACACGGCCGAGGAGATCGCGCAGAGCATCATCAAGCGCTACACAAGAGGCGAGATCGACTCGGTTTACCTGATCTACAACGAGTTCAAGTCCGTCATCGCACAGCGTCTTGTTGTTGACGAGATTCTACCCATCGATGAAATCGGTGTTGCCGACATTCGCATGGTGGAGGAGACCGGCGGAGATGAGCGCAAGCGGCGAGTCGAAGCCGCTGCTACTGCCGGCGTCAGCGTGCATGAGGCTGATACGCGCCACATCGACGAGCGCGCGGCGCAGATTGCGACCGCCGATGTTGACTACATCTACGAGCAGCCTGCGGACGAATTGTTCCACTCGCTGCTTCCGAAGTACGTGGCGTTGCAGATTCACCGCGCCATGATGGAGTCTGTCGCCGCCGAACACGCGGCCCGCATGACGGCCATGGACGCGGCGACGAACAACGCCAGCGACATGATTGACAGCCTGACGCTTCAGATGAACCGCATCCGCCAGGCCAAGATCACGAAAGAGATTATCGAGATTGTCAGCGGCGCAGCCGCACAATAAGTTTCGGGCGTACCAAGGTGAGAGCTTCCATTGCAAGCCTCTGAAACCTGTGAAACCTCCGAAACTCTGAAACCTGAGATTCTTATGGCTGAAAAAAACGGAAGAGTAATTCAGATCGCCGGCCCCGCCGTCGACGTCCAGTTCAGCGAATCGGCTCTGCCGCCGATCTACTCGGCTCTGCGCGTTGTGAGCGACGGGTTCACAGTGCCCGCACCCATCGACGTCATCCTTGAGGTCCAGCAGCACCTCGGCGAAGGCCGCGTACGCTGCGTCGCCATGCAGCCTACAGACGGTATGGTCCGCGGCATGAAGGCCATCGACCTCGGCGGCCCAATCAGCGTGCCCGTTGGCCGTGGCACCCTGGGCCGCGTCATGAACGTGATCGGCGAACCCGTGGACAACCTCGGACCGGTGCAGCACACCGAGAAAATGCCGATTCACCGCGAGGCTCCGAGCTTCGAAGAACAGGCGACGACCGCCGAGATGTTCGAGACCGGCGTGAAGGTTATCGACCTCATTCAGCCATTCCTCAAGGGCGGCAAAATCGGCCTGTTCGGTGGCGCCGGCGTCGGCAAGACGGTCGTCATCATGGAGCTCATCAACAACGTCGCGAAGCAGCACGGCGGCTTCTCCGTGTTCGCCGGCGTGGGTGAGCGTACCCGCGAGGGCAACGACCTCTGGCTGGAGATGACCGAGTCTGGCGTTATCTCGCCGGGCAAGCCTGAGCAATCGAAAGCGGCATTGATCTACGGGCAGATGACTGAGCCTCCCGGAGCTCGTCTCCGCGTGGCGCTCACCGGTCTCACCGTAGCCGAGTACTTCCGCGACTACGAGGGCGCGGACACGCTGCTCTTCATCGACAACATCTTCCGCTTCACGCAGGCGGGTTCTGAGGTCTCCGCGTTGCTGGGCCGCATGCCCTCCGCCGTGGGATACCAGCCCAACCTTGCAACCGAAATGGGCGAACTTCAGGAGCGCATCACGTCTACCCGCAAGGGTTCGGTCACCTCGGTGCAGGCCATCTACGTGCCTGCCGACGACCTTACCGACCCCGCCCCGGCGACGACCTTCGCTCACCTCGACGCAACGACCGTGTTGAGCCGCTCACTGACTGAAATCGGTATCTATCCGGCCGTTGACCCGTTGGCGTCCACGTCGCGCATTCTGGACCCGCACATCGTCGGCCAGGAGCACTACGAGGTGGCGCAGGGTGTGAAGCGAATCCTGCAGCGCTACAAGGACCTCCAGGACATCATCGCGATTCTCGGTATCGACGAACTCAGCGAAGACGACAAGCTCACGGTGGCGCGCGCCCGCAAAATACAGAAGTTCCTGTCGCAGCCGTTCCACGTGGCCGAGCAGTTCACCGGCTTCAAGGGCAAGTACGTCAAAGTCGAGGACACGGTCCGCAGCTTCAAGGAAGTCCTCGAAGGCAAGCACGACGACGTTCCGGAACAGGCGTTCTACATGGTCGGCACCATCGAGGAAGTGCTCGAAAAGGCCGAACAGTTGAAGAAGGCTGCCGGCGCGGCCGCCTAAAAGGCAGAAGGTTTGTGTGGGTGCCGGTCTCTGACCGGCATCACGGCGGGCAACAAGTACTGTGTGGGTGCCGGTCTCTGGTCGGCACTTACGCCTACAACTGAATTGTCATCCCGAGGGCAGCGAGGGATCTGCAGTTCACAAGCGCCCGGTTCGTAGTGCAGCAGTACAGAAATGCCCTTGCTGCTGTTGCTGAATGCTAATTGCTAAGTGCTGATTGCTAATGGTGAACACCTTCCAACTCGAAATCGTTACTCCCGAACGGGAGCTGGTGAAAGCGCAGGTCGAGGAAGTCCAGATTCCGGGCAAGCGCGGGTACCTGGGAATCCTCCCCGGACACGCGCCGCTGATCACCGAACTCGCGGTCGGCGAAATCGTCTATCGCACCGGGACCACGTTGCACCGGCTGTCCTGCGCTTGGGGATTCGCCGAGGTGCTGCCGGAGCGCGTCACCATCCTGGCGCAAGCCGCCGAGCTGGCCGAGACAATTGACGTCCCTCGCGCCGAACGCGCCCTCTCCTATGGCGAGGAGTTGCTCCGCAATGCCGACAGCCCGGACGAAGTCGAGCGCGCCCTCAGCCATCTCAAACGCGCCGAGACGCGACTCGAAGTAGCGAAGAAAAGCTAGGCTTGAAAGCGAAACAAGGAAGCCGCCGCACTATGCGGCCGCTTCTCTCTTTCAATTCATCGGCACTCAGCCGGATGGTTATGACGCTCTGGCACGCCTAAGGAATTCATCGGCACTCAGCCGGATGGTTATGACGCTCTGGCACGCCTAAGGCCCGGGTCAACACGCCTTTGCGGTTGACCAACAAGCGCTCATCTTCGCCCACTACATACAGTTTTGTCTGACCGCCTTCTTCTCTACGTGTCCAGGCTGAACCTGCGATGTCCATTAAACCGACGGTCGTCTCTTCCGGGATTCCGAATAGTTTGGCGAGCGAAATCGATTCTTTTGTTTGCAGGTTGTACACCCGCGCAGGCTTGCCATTTGCATCGCTCCAGTCGCGTCCACTTACGTAAACAACACACTGATTACCGAGCCATCCAATTGCAGCAAATACTCCGTCATCCGCAGCCGCTGAAAGGTTGCGAAGACGTGCCTCCTGTGTTGCGCGTACGAGGGCCGCAAATTGCAGATTTGGTGAAATGGCGAACGATTGAATTTGGAACGGTGTTTTGACGGTCCGAATCGGTGCGCCTGATCGCGCGACTATTACGAGTTCGTTGCCGTTGGAGTATGCCGCAACCGAATTACTTTCATTACTCGCGGCGGCGAGTGCCGAGATGCATACCAGTATTACGAGAGTCGCAAGTTGACAGCTCCTGAGCATACGCCGCGAATCTAAATGCAGACCAGGTGAAGTCCAAGTGTTCGCTGAGCTACCTGCTTGGCTGCTTACACCTCAATTCCCACCGACCGCATCAGTTCCAGCCCGTTGCTCTTTTGCACCACGCCGTCGCGGAGCCGGTAATCGAAGCGCATCTTGCCGTTCTCGATGTGGTCTTCGAGATGTACGTTTCGCAGGCGCTCTCGCAGCACGCTTTCCACGTTGGTCAGCGCCAGGTCGTGCGTGCTCACCAGCCCAATCGCGCCGCGCTCCACGAGAGTTCGCAGGATGCCTTCCGCCCCAATCCGGCGGTCGTGGGAGTTTGTGCCCTGCAACACTTCGTCGAGCAGGAACAGCACTGGCAGCCGTCCGGAAGCGAGTTGCAGGATGCTGCGGATGCGCGTAATCTCGGCGTAAAACCTCGAGCTGCCTTCCTGCAAGGAATCGTTGACTCGAATGCTTGCACCCACCTGCAGTGGAGTCACCCGGAGCCGCCGTGCGCGCACCGGTGCACCGGCCATCGCAAGCACTGTGTTCATGCCCACCGCGCGGAGCAGCGTGCTCTTGCCCGACATGTTCGACCCGCTCACCAGCAGAACGCATGTGTCGCCACTCAGCCGCACGTCGTTCCGGACGCACGCTGCCGACGGGATCAGTGGGTGTCCAAGCTCCTCTGCTTCGAAACATGCAGGACGGGATTCCGTGAACTTGGGGAACGGGTCTTCGGGATGCTCGTAGCTGTAGGAGGAAAGCGATACGAGCGCTTCGAACTCGGCCACCACGTCGAGCCAGCGCCTGACCGCGCTGCCATGCCGCGTCCTCCAGGACTCGGCCGCGTACGCCACTTGCACCGAGTAAAGCAGCGGCAAGTCGAGCACGCGCAGGATGAGGTTGTCCCTTGAATCGATCAGGTCCACGATCCGGCCCAGACGCGCCATCGCCGTCGAGCCCGCAAGGTAATGGTCCGTCAGTTGTGCCGAGAGTGCCCGCAGACGCGGCGCTTCGAACGACTGGCTCTCGATGGTCCGCAGCACCTCTCGCAACAAATCCAGATCGGCAAAGGCATGCTCCGTGCCGTGCAGGACACGGCCGATCGACTTCTTCAAACGGAGCGCGAGCGCTGCCTCGATACCTATAACGGCAATCAACGGCGCGGCTATGCCCCAGTAACCCCAGACAGCCGCACTCGCCACGAAGCCCGCCGCCAGGATTAGCGCCATCCAGCGCGGCCATGCCGACTTGAATACCGGGTCTGCTTCCGCCCACTTGAAGAGTTCGTCTGCGTGAATGCCAACAGCCGCTTCCTCGCCCAAGACGGAAAGCTGCTCCCGCAGATCCAACTTGCTCCGCAATTCGGCCACGGCTGCCTGTCGCGCAGCGATGTCGCTGGGGCTCGAAGGGGTGAGGAACCATTTCGCGAGCCGCTCTTCGCCCATTCGCGTGCGGGCCGTCGAGACCAACTGGAAGAGGCTTCCCTGACCGAACAGGTCAAGGTCGCCGGAATAGATGTGGTGTGGATCGTTAAAACGTTCGCCCGTTGGGCCAATCCCGGTCCATCGGTCTTCGACTCGCGCCAGTCCGTTGCGATAGAACGTAGCTGCGCGTTCCGCAAACGCCCGTTCCCGCAACGCGCGTGCATGGTAGAAAGCGACAACCGCGAAGGCAGCAAGCGGCAGCGCCAGCCACCACGGCGACAGCGCGGAGCGCCCTATCGAGAACCACGCAAGGGCCAACGCCGCCGCCACAATCGCGAGACGCAAATAGCCATAGCGGATATGGAGCCTTTCGTAGCGGGCCGCGCACGTCTCGCGCGCCTTCAGGCGCTCCTGGTACTCCCTAACGGGACCGCTTCGGAATTCAAGCGCGGACGAATCTTCCATCGACCGATAGTGTACCGGGCCGCCAGACGAATCGGGTTGTCCATCCGAGCGCAGCGAGGAATTTGCAATTTGCCGTCCCGAGTCTCGCCGCGGGCGGGACGGCAAATCTCTGGCGCGGGAAGCGCCGAACCGGCCGTCCCAAGTCGCTGAGTACCGAATGCTAGGCGCTGTTTGCTGATGCCGCTACTGCTTCTCAGCAACGTAGGTTGACGTCGTGCCGCGCTTCTTGTCGTCCACCACCATCGTCAGCGTCTTCCCATCCGGCGATACTGACATCCGCACCACGGCTATTACCTCGTCTTTCAGCTTGTCTGTTTCCTCAATCGTATTCGCGTCAATGCGATTCAGGGAGACGGCTGTAACCCCCGGGTTGCCCTCATACGGGTAGTCCTTGCCGTCAAACTTAGCCGTATAGGATTCGCCAGTTGGCAAGCTCATGCTCAGCCCGTCCGGTGTGCTCTTGAGCGTGAGCAGCAGCACGTTCTCGGAAAAGTTCTCGTATTTCTCTGTCCGCCACGAGCCCGAAGTCTTGTGTGCGCCCTGCGGCCCCTGGTCAACCCGGCGTTCAACCACTCTGCCCGTGATCGGCTTATCGCTGCCTTCGAGTTGGAAACTCACATCGATTGTCCGTGTATTGCCGTCCTCGGATACTGCCGCCCTTTCGGTCCCAACGGTTTTGCCGCCTTTCTTCGTCACCATCTCGATCGTACGATCGTCGATCACTCGGACGCTCATGGTGTCGTAGTATGGCGAGCCCTCGACCTTTTGGTCCTGCCCGTCGGCTTTCACCTCGATCTTTGGGACGCAGGTAGGGCATCGGTACATCCCGCCCTGGAGTGCGTAGGTGTTCGGCTTCTCCGGCAACTTCGCCTTCTGCAGGTCGAAACGCCATGTGCCGTCGAAGTTCCCTTGAGCTAACGCCAGGATAGGCGCTAGCAGCGCGAGTGCGAACAACTTCTTCATGTCGTCCTCCGTTCATCGACAAGAAAGAGAATTGCAGAGCGCACGGAGGAGCGTGTCGCGTAAGCCTCGGCTTACGCAACGGGCGGCATCGTACCACAGGTAAACCCAGCATGACGGCGCAGCCGCGGCGGTTTCTTTCCAAGTTGCAAGCAGCTTCTCAAGTACCCACGCGGAAAGGAGGATTGCAACTGGTGACAACAGGGGCACATACACTTGCGAGTGGATGTCACATTCAGGGAACCCGGCCGGTTATCCTGAACAGAAAGGCCTTGCCTCTGAATGGCACCCGAAGGCTGGAGGGACTCTCATTGCCATTCCGAAGCAACCTGTTTCCTGTCACCTGTTTCCTGTCACCCCAACCCTGCTACACTCATTCGTTTTGCTACTCACGGGTGAGAGAGGCAATCAAGATGGCAATCAAGACCGTAGGAGTGCTCGGCGCGGGCACGATGGGCAATGGTATCGCTCACGTGTTCTCGAAGTTCGGGTACGAAGTCATCCTCGCCGACGTAAAGCAGGAGTTCCTCGATCGTGGCATCAACACCATCAGCAAGAATCTGGAGCGCGAGGTCGCCAAGAACAAGCTGATGGCGGAGGAACGCCAGGCCGCACTCGCACGCATCAAGCCGGTTGTTGACCGCGGCGAACTCGCCGCCTGCGACTTCATCGTCGAGGCCGCGACAGAGAGGTTCGAAATCAAAGCGGAACTCTTCCGAGAACTCGACCGCGTCTGCCGCCCGGAAATCATCCTGGCGACGAACACCTCTTCCATCTCGATCACGAAGATCGCCGCACAAACGAATCGTCCCGCTCAAGTCGTCGGCATGCACTTTTTCAATCCCGTACCGATGATGAAGCTGGTCGAGGTCATCCGCGGTCTCGCGACCTCGCAGCAAACCTACGACACCGTCCGGGACCTCTCCGTCAAGCTGGACAAGACACCGGTCGAAGTCAACGATGCTCCGGGTTTCGTCTCCAACCGCGTACTCATGCCGCTGCTGAACGAAGCGATGTACACCGTTATGGAGGGTGTGGCAACTCCCGAAGCCGTGGACGAGGTATTCAAACTGGGAATGGCTCACCCCATGGGGCCGCTCACGCTCGCCGACTTCATCGGCCTCGATGTCTGCCTCGACATCATGCGCGTGCTTCACCAGGGCCTCGGTGACCCGAAGTACCGCCCCTGCCCGCTGCTGATCAAAATGGTTGATGCCGGCTGGCTCGGACGAAAGACGGGCCGTGGGTTCTACACCTACGACACTAAATAGGTCCGCGTAAGAGAAAACCGCTGGCAGCGCGCTCGGCAGTTTGCGACGCGCAAAACAAGTGCTGCCGGGACCGCACGAGAACTGTATGGCTAGAGAGTCACGAGACGTGGTCGCATGGGCAGTGGGTATCCCCCTGTCGCTTGCTGCCGGATGGGTTTACCTCAACGTCGAAGACCCCACGGTCCCGGCGCTGTTGGTGATCATGATTTCCATGGGACTCGGCCTGGCGCGACCGCAGCGCGCGTGGCGTTGGGCGCTCCTGACGAGCATTGCCGTCCCGGCTGCGCAACTGTTCTCAAATGTCCGTGGCGCTGCCATTTTGCGCGGGGAGTTGCAGGGAGCTTTCATCATCGGACTCGTCTCCGGCATCGTCGGTGCAGTCGGCGGATCATTCGGCCACAAGGTCTTCAAACGCCTGTTTGCAACCATGCAAACGTCGCCGAGTGGACCCGAACTGGAATCCCGCGAAACAACGGCGGAAGAAATCGAGACTAAGAAACAACCCTGATATCCACCGGCAGTTGTATTCAGTTACTACATAGTTACTCCCGCTTCTACTCACGTCCGGCTATTCTCGCCATGTCATGGCGGTTTCGGTCACAGTACTGGGGAGCGGAAGCAAGGGGAACTGCACTGTCCTTGCTACAAACAGGACAAAAATCCTGATCGACGCCGGTTTTTCCTGCCGCGAGACCATCCGCCGCCTGCGTCTGTGCCACATCGATCCCGAAACGGTGGACGCAGTGGTCATATCGCACGAGCACGCGGACCACGTTTCCGGTGTCTGGCAGCTCGCGCGCAAGCTTGGCATCACGGTTTACATGAACGCGGCCACGCACGCCGCATGGCGTCGCTGGATGCGTGACAAGATCGAAGAGCAGCCAAAGCTCGAGCGCCTTGAGACCTTCGAGGTGGGCAAGCGATTCAGCATCGGCGACGTGGACGTGACCGCCTTCACCATCCCGCATGACGCGGTTGAGCCGTGTGGGTTCACATTTTCTGTCGAGGGGCTGAAAGTCGGCTCCGTTACGCCTTCACCATCCCGCATGACGCGGTTGAGCCGTGTGGGTTCACATTTTCTGTCGAGGGGCTGAAAGTCGGCTCCGTTACCGATCTCGGATACATGCCACGCAGCATCGCCGAACATCTCAAGTGCTGCGACGGCCTGATGATCGAATCCAACCACGATCTGGAAATGCTCCGTGGAGGCCCGTATCCATGGGCTGTGAAACAGCGGGTCCTGAGCCGTTTGGGCCATCTGTCGAATGACGCTCTCGCCGAATTCCTTGCGAGCGACTATGATGGTGGTGCGGCATTCGTCATACTCGCGCATCTTTCGGAGCAGAATAATCACCCGGAGCTTGCGCGAAGCTCGGCCCAGCAGGCGCTTGAGGCGCGCGCCGGCCTGTTCCATAACAGGCTGATGCTCGCGTCGCAAAACGAACCACTTCCTTCTGTGACGCTTTGAACATGCGCGATAGATGCGTTGACAAAGTTGTGGGCGATATTCTCGCTGGCTGGCGATATGACATCTCCGGTCTTGCCGCGGATATGCGGGCCGACTACGAGGCGCACTTCGAACAGTGCGAGCGGTGCCGCAGCAAGCGCAAACTGCACCGGACCGTCGATATTTCCCTGATGGTTCTCGCCCTGGCGTCAGCCTTCGTGTTTCTGCTGGCGTTCGTCGTCATCTACCACTTCGCGCCACGCCACAGCCTCATTCTCGAGATCATCGCTCTGTTCGGCTTCCTGTTCTCGATCCTCGTATGGGTCATCGTTGCAGTCGTTACGCCCGTTCCGGTGCTAGCAATGGACGCCCTCAAAATGGGTGCGCGGCGCGTGCACGATCGCTTACCCCCCGAAATCCGAGAACGCATCCCTGAGGAACTCCGAGTAAAGTTCTCTTCCTGAATTTCAGCAGCAAAGAAAAATGCACAGGCGTTGAGCCTGTGCACTGGACTGTCCTGTGCATTGTTAGTCCGTCTGCAAGCCACCAATAAGGTCTGTGATTCGCTCGACGCGGTGCTCGATACACCAGCTCATCAGGCCATCCACGATCTTTTCGGTGGCGCACGGATCCCAGTAACTCGCCGTGCCCACTTGCACAGCGGCGGCCCCCGCGAGCATGAACTCGACCACGTCCACCGGCGTTGTAATGCCTCCCATGCCAATCACCGGAATATCCACGGCATGTGCAGCCTCGTAAACCATGCGCAGCGCAATCGGCTTGATAGCGGGACCACTGAGACCGGCCGTAATGTTTGAGATTCGCGGCCGGCGCGTCTCGGCATCGATCGCCATCGCCAAAAAGGTATTCACGAGTGATATAGCGTCCGCCCCGGCATCCTGCGCTACCCGTGCCATCCGCGAGATGCTGGTAACGTTCGGCGACAACTTGACGATCACCGGACGGGTGGCCACGGCCTTCACCGTCCGCACAACCTCATCCAGCATCATCGGATCGCTGCCGAAAGCGATGCCTCCGTGCTTCGTGTTTGGGCAGGAAACGTTCAATTCGTATGCGGCAATGCCGTCACCTTCGTTCAGGATCCGGATCGTCTCCGCGTAGTCCTCGCGCGTATAGCCGAAGACATTCGCGATCACAACGCCATCGCGGACACGCCGCAACTGCGGAAGCTTTTCCTGTATGAAAGCTCGTGCGCCGATGTTCTGCAGCCCCACTGCATTCAACATGCCTGCGGCGGTTTCAAACAGGCGTGGGGGAGGATTGCCGGGCATCGGTTCTTTCGAAAGCCCCTTCACTACGAATCCGCCCAGCTTGTCCAGCGATACGATCTCCTCAAACTCCACCGCGTACCCGAACGTGCCGCTGGCAGCGATGACCGGGTTCTTCAACCGCAGCCCGGCAAATGTGACGCTCAGGTCAGGCGCGTTTCCGTCGAATTTCGGCTTCAGCTTCACTCAGTTCCTCCCGCCGGACTGCACACTCAGGGTAGGGCAAACCGCTAGATTTGAGGTGTGATCGTTCCATCTCCAGTTTACCGCCCGCCGCGCCCCCACCAAAGCAAGATGAGGCTCTCCGGAGGAGCTTTGATTACAATGAAGTCGTTATGCTCGATCTTGCATTTGTCCGCGATCATCTTGATGTCGTCGAAGAAAAACTGCGCCAGCGCGGCATGAACGCCGCTGAAATCCTGAAGGACTTCCGTGAGGTAGACTTCCGCCGAAGCCGCGCGATTACCGAGGTGGAGAACCTCAAAGCACTCCGCAACAAGAAGTCGGAGGAGGTTGCGCAGTTAAAGAAGAACAAGCAGGACGCGACCGCGCTCATTGAAGAGACGAAGGCCATGCGCGGGCAGATCGAGGCGCTGGAAAAGCAGGCTGAGGAGCACAATGCAGCGCTCCGCAGCGTGCTCATCAACATCCCCAACCTGCCGCACGATTCCGTACCGGTTGGACGCGAGTCTGAGGACAACACTGAAGTTCGCCGCTGGGGAGCACCGCCGCAATTCGATTTTCAGCCAAAGCCGCACTGGGAACTCGGCGAGCAGCTTGGAGTGCTGGATCTTGAGCGCGCGGCAAAGATCACCGGCGCCCGCTTTGCGGTTTATTGGGACCTTGGCGCCAGAATGGAGCGCGCACTGGCAAATTTCATGCTCGACCTGCACACAAGAGAGCATGGATACACGGAAGTGCTCCCGCCGTTCATGGTCAACCCTGATTCGATGTACGGTACCGGCCAGTTGCCAAAGTTCGAAGCCGACTTGTTCCGCGTCCCGCACGGCGAGAAGAATCTGTACCTCGTGCCCACGGCTGAAGTGCCGGTCACGAACTTGTTCCGCGACGAGATCATCGACGCGTCTCAGCTGCCGATATCGCTTTGTGCCTGGACACCCTGCTTCCGCAGCGAAGCTGGTTCCTACGGCAAGGACGTGCGCGGCATTATTCGCCAGCACCAGTTCCAGAAGGTGGAACTCGTAAAGTTCACCAGACCTGAGGACTCGTACGAACAGCATGAAAAGCTCACGCGCGACGCCGAGATGGTGCTTCAGCAGCTTGGCTTGCACTATCGCGTCGTAACGCTCTGCACGGGCGACATGGGCTTCTCTTCGGCGAAAACCTACGACCTTGAGGTCTGGTTGCCCGGACAGGGGCTCTTCCGTGAGATTTCCTCTTGTTCGAACTTCGAGGCGTTCCAGTCGCGCCGCGCCAACATCCGTTATCGTCCGGAAGGGAAGAAGGGGACCGAACTCGTCCACACACTGAACGGCAGCGGACTGGCGGTGGGGCGCACCTGGGTGGCGATCATCGAGAACTATCAGCAGGCGGACGGGAGCGTCATCATCCCCGAGGCGTTGCGACCCTACATGGGCACGGACAAGATCACTCCGCGGAAACTGTAGGATCGGCTGCTATCTTTGCGAAGGCACGGGTTCACCCGTGCCTTTGCTCATCTCAGCAGCGCTTCCGGGAATTTCACGGCATCGGAACTTTTCCGAGCTTACGTGAAAGTTCCCTCAGGTAATCCACGAGATCGGCTGGGCTGAAGCTCGAAATAGTTACATCTGCTCCATCACATTCCGTATAAGGTGTTGGCGCCACAACCAGCACCGGAACGTGCGGTTTGATTTCGTGAATGCGGCGGCTCACCTCGCGGCACGTCACGTCATTCAACTTGGGATCGAGCATCACGAGGTCCACGTCGTTGCGCGTGGCCAGTTCGATGCCTTCTTCGGCGCTATAAGCCGACAGCACATTGTGTTTGAGCGACTCGATCAGCATTTTGCGCGTGGAGAGCCCTTCAGGCATTTCGACGTCGATCATCAGAACTGTCAGCCTACGCTCCTTCGTCATAAGGATTTTTGTGGCAGGAACGCCAAAAACGGCTGCCTGTTGCCATTCCCGGTTTTTCTGTAGGACACCCGAACTGCAGGCAACCCAATCTATTGCCAAGCCAGCTTCAGCTAAATAGACTTGATTCTTCACCATGTCCAAGCTGTGGCAGCTAATCCGTGGTTACGTCTGGTGGACTTACCCTCGTGGAAGTCTGCACTACGACGTGATGGTGACGCTCATTCTCGCGTTCATCTTCATCACGCCGCTATGGGTGGACTTCGGAGACAAACCGGTCAAGCCTTCCGCGCATCAGACCCAAGTAGCTGTTACCCGAGTGTCTGACGGGCAATTCGTTTTCCTGATTGACGCAAAGGTTGTTTCCGAAGGCGGCGATGCGGCCGTGCAGCAGAGTCTGCTACAGGTCATCGAGCCAATTGCCGGTGAGGTCACAATCGAGCGCTATGAGCGCGACCGGGACCATTACAGGGTCTGGGTCGTAAAGTGAACGGTCGCCCACGACACGTATAGAAACTCCGCTGGCTCAGCGGGGTTTACTGTTTGGGAGCGCCGCACGACGTTGCAGGTGCTGAGGGACGATGAAACGCATACTTCTTTTCTGCACATTCTTGTTGCTGGGGCTGTTTGCGCTGGCGCTTGCTGCCAACGCGCAGCAGAACGGCGAACTTGATCGCGTCCTGAGCCGGATGGACGCCACTGCGGACGCATTCAAGACAACGCAGGCGGATTTCGTCTGGGACCAGTACCAGAGGGTCGTGGACGAGCACGATCAGCAGAAAGGTACGGTCTATTTCCGCCGGAACGCGAAAGGCACCGAAATGGCCGCCGATATTAAAGAGCCGGACAAGAAGTACGTCCTCTTCTCCGAGGGCAAAGTGCAGATGTATCAGCCGAGCATCGAGCAGGTGACGCAGTATAGCGCCGGCAAGAACCGGGAAGCTTTCGAGAGCTTTCTGGTGCTGGGATTCGGTGGCCGTGGCCACGACCTGGTGAGGCAGTTCGGCGTGAAGTATCTCGGCACCGAGATGGTGGACGGCATCAAGACCGCGAAACTCGAGCTGACTCCGAAGCAGCCGAAGGTTGCGAGCATGTTCAGCCGCATCCTTCTGTGGATCGATCCCGCACGTGGCGTCAGCGTCCAGCAGCAGTTTTTCGAGCCATCCGGCGACTATCGTCTGGCCAAGTACATGAACATCAAAATGAATGAACGACTGCCGGACAGCGCCTTCAAGCTGAAGACAACCAGCAAAACGAAGATCGTCTCGCCGCAGGGATGAGCCCCACCTAAGTTACTGAATAGCCCGGTGTTATAGGCCGGGCTATTGAGTTTTGAGGAAGGTTAGAACGCCAGCTTTCGCCTCGCGGTAATCCGGGCAAAAAGTCGCATCCAATCAAGAGGGCTGCTATCATCGCAACAAGAAGAGGCCCTTGAGTGAGGACAATGGCTAAGGCGAAAGTAGTTACTATCCCAGCGCGTCCTGATGCTTCAAAGATCAAGAAGCCACGCAAGTCCGATCCGCGTTTCGTTGAAGGGCAGCGCGTTCTAGTGCAGGCCATCCGCTATCTCGCACAGGCGGATCCACAGGAAAACCGCGCAGCTATCGAGTTCCTGTCCGAACACTTCCGGACGCAATTCCGCATGTCCGATTCACCAAAGGAACTTGAGAACTTCGATAAGGCTGCCGTAATGGGCGGCGAGCCCAGGAACGAGTAGGCTCTTCGAAGTGCCAGGGAATGGGGTCCCGGTGGAATGCAGGGCTCCGGCGCTCGTGCCCACGCCACATTGGAAGTGGTAAAATTTCCGGTTTACCCCTGACACACAGTCCAATCCGGGTCCCTCTCCGCACATACGGGACTAGCAAGAGGAAGCACTTATGGCGACCGTCACCACCGCGACCGGCCTCGAAGTCGGCCCGTTTCGCAACGAACCACTCACCGATTTCAGCAGGGAAGAGAACAAGCAGGCAATGCGCGCGGCCATCGAGAAAGTGCGCGCTCAGCTGGGCCGTGAATACGAGAATGTCATCGGCGGCAAGCGGGTCAAGACTGATTCCAAGATCAAGTCACTAAACCCGGCGAAGCCGAGCGAAGTGGTTGGCATCTTCCAGAAGGCCGAAGTGGACGCAGTCGAGCCCGCGATGGAAGCTGCGTTGACTGCATACGAAACCTGGAGCCGCACAAGCTTCGAAGAGCGTGCAGACCTCCTGGTCCGCGTGGCCAAGACTATCCGCGACCGCAAGCATGAGTTCAGCGCATGGATGGTTTTTGAGGTTGGCAAGAACTGGGCAGAAGCCGACGCTGACACGGCTGAAACGATTGATTTCGCCGAGTTCTACGCTCGCGAGGCACTGCGCCTGTCCAAGGCCGATGCTCCCGTCCAGCTTCCGGGCGAGCGCGACTATCTTCGCTACATCCCGCTTGGCGTAGGCATCGTGATTCCACCGTGGAACTTCCCGGGCGCCATCATGGCCGGAATGACCATGGCCTCCATCGTCTGCGGGAACACCGTCATCCTGAAGCCCTCAAGCGATTCTCCGGCCATTGCCCGCTTTTTCTTCTCGATCCTCGAAGAGTGCGGCATGCCTGCCGGCGTGGTGAACTTCTGTGTAGGTGGCGGCGGCAGCTTCGGCGACGCGCTCGTGCAGCATCCGAAGACCCGCTACATCGCGTTCACGGGCTCGAAAGAAGTCGGCCTGCACGTGCATGAAACCGCTGCGAAGACGCAGCCCGGCCAGGTCTGGATCAAGCGCACCATCCTCGAGATGGGTGGCAAGGACGCCATTATCGTCGATGCCGATTGCGACATCGAGTCCGCTGCCGACGGCGTCGTCGCCAGCGCTTTCGGATTCCAGGGCCAGAAGTGCTCGGCCTGCTCCCGCCTCATCCTCGATGAAAAGATCTATGACGAGTTCATCGAGAAGATCAAGGTGCGTACGGAAAAGCTGCAGATCGGGGACCCGACCGAGAACTACGCTGCCGGTCCGGTCGTGAGCGAACGCTCATTCAAGTCGATCCTCGGCTACATCGAGCATGGCAAGAAGGATGGCCGGTTGATCACGGGCGGCAAGCGCGTCGAAGGCAAGGAGGGCTACTACATCGAGCCGACTATCTTTGCCGACATTCAGCCTAAGTCGAAGCTTGAGCAGGAAGAGATCTTCGGCCCGGTACTGGCCGTCATCAAAGCCCGCAACTTCGATCACGCTCTTGAGATCGCCAACGACACCGAGTTCGGCCTGACCGGAGCCGTCTACACCGGTTCGAACGAGAAGATCGAGCGTGCGATGAACGAGTTCCATGTTGGGAATTTGTACATCAACCGCAAGTGCACTGGCGCAATCGTCGGCGCGCACCCGTTTGGCGGCTTCAATATGTCGGGAACCGATTCGAAGGCCGGCGGCCCCGATTACCTTTACCTGTTCACCCAGGCGAAGTCGATTGGCAAGAAAATCAGCTAGTTCAGGCACAACAGGCCGGGGATCCAACCCCGGCCTGTACGCCTGATGGTTAGTAGGCTGGTTCAGAGCCCCCTCCCTGTGTTCTTGTCGTGCATTGACAAAGCCGCAAACAGTGCCACAGAATAGCGACACATAGGGCTGGATTCAGTTAAACAAAAGCCCCAATACCGGCAAAGCCAGGACGCTGTTCTGAGGACCTTCCTATGTCACGGATCCTTTGCGTCGACGACGAACCGAATGTCGTCCACCTGAAATGCAGGATTCTGGAGCAAGCTGGTCACACGGTGACTGCGTCCACCTCGGCGCGTGACGCCATCGAGAAGCTCGCCCAAAACTCCTACGATGCTGTTGTTACAGACTGGCGCCTCGGCGACGCCAACGGCAGGGCTGTGGTGCAGGCTGCCAAGTCGCATTCCACAGTGCCCGTCGTCGTTGTTTCCGGCTATGTCACGGAGGCATTCCAGGCTGCCGAACCGCTTGCGGATCTCTACCTGGAGAAGCCGGTGAACCCCGAAGAACTCGTCACGATCGTCAACGAGTTGCTGAAGAGCAGCGGCAATCCGGGATCCTAGGCGCGCCGACCATCCTTGGCCAACGGGTGGTCATCGAACTTCACAAAAGTAGTTAAAACCTATTGAAGACGGGCTGGCGCTCGCGGGTCAGCGGCTGCCGTGTGTTTTCTTGCATGCTAGTGTGCCCGGAAATCCCTATGTGTGCTTATCTCCTGTCTGTACTGCTCCTCGCTGGCGTGCACTTGGTGGATCGGCGAGGACGGCAGGAGAAGCCCGATCCCCATCGTCAAGTCGAACTGGGAACACTTCTGGAGAGCATCCCTGAAGCGGCGTTGGTATGCGACAGTTCTGGAACCATCCTTGAGGCGAATGCCGAAGCTGAGCGCCTGTTCGGACTCAGCCGAACAGAATTCGTTGGGGGGCAATCATCCTTGCTTGCGCACAAGATCGGAGTTGCCAAGCAGAACAGTCAAGGCGACCTCTGCGAGCACGTCCTGGAACAGACTCTTTCTGGCGAAAGCGTCCGACAGGTACGGGCAAGGTTCCGGTCCGCCTCCGACGGCAGGCACGTGGATGTTCTCGTGTCTTCGAGTCCCTTGCATGGGGCGGGTAATGCGGTCATCGGCGCGTTGCTGGTCTTGCGCGATATCACTGAAATTGAGCAACTGCACGGCCGTCTTGCTGACACGCAGCGCCATTACGCGGTAGGGCAGATGGCTGCCGGCATCGCCCACGATTTCAACAACGTCCTCGACGCCATCTCAGAGGCCGCGCACATGCTCGCTGCCGACCCCCATTCCGGCCGTGACGATCGCAAGCTATATCTCGACGTCATCGAGAAGGCGGTTCAGCGCGGGGCGGAGATCAGCGAACGTATTCGCGATTATCTGCGCAGCGGCACTGGCGCTCAGGAAGAGATCGATATTCGGGAAGTGCTTGAAGACGTGGTCGAGTTAACGAGACCCATCTGGCAGCGAACGCATGTAAAAGTCGAGTGTCATCTGAATGGAACCGCTGCGGTATCGGCGAATCCTGCCGACCTGCGCCGGGTGTTCACGAACCTGGTGATAAATGCCATTGAGGCTATGCCCAAAGGCGGCACGCTCACGATCAACCTTGATACGACGCCGGACACCGCCCGCGTGTCGGTTTCCGACACAGGGATGGGCATTGCCGCCGAGCACCGCAAGCGCATCTTCACGCCTTATTTCACTACCAAGTCGGAAGGCACAGGTCTGGGGCTCTCAGGTGCGCACCGAACCATTACCGCCCTAAAGGGAAGCATCCGCTTCGACAGCGAACCGGGAAAGGGAACCACATTTCACGTGGAACTTCCGCGCGCAGCCGTTCGCTCAAGCGACGTCGACAAAGCGAGCTGAAAACCGCCAGCGGTGCAAGGTGGGACGGTGCCCCACCTCCCGCGATTTCCGGCGCCATGGTGGGAGCAGGCCGCTATTGCACCATCGGCGGCGCAGCCTGCGACGAGGTCGTCGCAGCTGCCGCCTCTGCCAGGATTCTGTGGTGAATGGTGAACAACGCGAGTTCCAGCCGGTCGGAAACTCCAATCTTGTCGTAAACGTTGCGGAGATAGTTCTTGATCACCTGTTCTGTCGTTCCGAGTTGGCTGGCGATTTCCTTGTTCTTGTAGCCTTGCACGATAAGCGCGACGATCTTCAGCTCTTTGGGCGTAAGCCGGTCCCTCACGCGGGCGCCAACGAGGTCGTTCTCAAGGATTTCCTTGGCTACCTGTGGATTCTCGGTCACCGTTTCGCCCTGCGCCACGCGCCGCACGCAGGCCAGCAGGTTATCTCCGGTCACGCTGCGAAACACAACGCCATTGGCTCCCATTGCCAGATACTTGCCGGCATCCTCACCAGCTTCGGCCACCACGAGCACGCGAGTCCGGTGCTTTTGTGCCGTGCTCAGAACTGTACGCAATTCGGGTGCGAAATGTGCGGAGCAGATAAGGACCGTGGCTCGCAGCTTCTCGAGCGCGAGCATCATCTGTTCAGGTGACTGCGCCTGCGACACGATTCGCAGGTCTTCCTCCACGGCCAGCACTTTCGCGATACCAGCGCGGAAAATCGCCTGGTGGTCTGCAAGGATTAACTTGATCATGCGCGCTCCCCAGCTCAGAGTAGCTGGTTTATGCGCGTTATAACACGAAGTCAAGCGCTGCAATAGTAGGGGAATCCCCGATGTTAGCTCCCCCCGCGCCGCTCTGCGGCCACCGGAAGGGAGCCAACCCTCGTTTTAGCGCCTGAAAATGCCGCCCATCCTGTAGCCAAACGCCAGTCCTCCAAGACCGGCCAGCGCCGCGGCCGACAGAAAATTATCGCGGACGTTGCGTTTCACATCCAGTCGGTCGCGTACTTCGGTCCGAAGTTCCTGGACTGTTTCGTGGATACGGCGTCGTTGCTCTACGGCTTGCACTTCAAGGCTGTCAGTGTCATTCGAGTAGGTTTGCATCGCTATGCCGCCTTCGTGGTTTCGTTCTTGATCCAGACCTGGTCCTGCTTCAGGACCTCCATCGTGCGCCCAGGTGCCATTCCGCCGTGCCGCTTGATCTCGGCGTAGCCTGCCCATCCCGCTATGCCGGCGATCAGCAGGTATCCGAAACCGACGATCAGCGTGGCGTAAAACACTGCGTACGGATTCGGCGCGAATGCCCCGGCGATGACGGACACCAGTGCGGCCGTAAGTACCAGCCATGCTGTGATTCCGAACAGCACCGCCACCGCGATCATCGGCATCGCGGCCTTCCACGCACTGACTTTTTCCTTCATCTCCGAGCGCAGCATCTGGACTCGGGTCTGTACGAACTCTTTCGCCTCCACTTTCAGGTCGGCGATCGCGTCGCCGAGAGTTCTGCCGTTCGCGTTAGCCACGGGACCTCCATGCGCGAATGATGATCCCCGCTACCGTCCCAGCGCCGAAGATGCCGCCAAGAGTTTGCAGGGGATAGTGGTTCCTGTAGCGATCAGCTTGCGCGCGTATCCGCTGCAACCTGCTTTGTGTCGCCGACGCGCCTGTCGTCGCGGCTGGTGTGCCTGCCTCTCTGCCCCCACGTATGGCCGCGAGCCGTCCGCGCACGGCATTCGGCACGCGGCGCACTCTGTAAACTGCCCGCCCAACCGCAAAGCCCACCTTTCTGGCTCTGTCATCGAGGTTCACCCTCGCTCGGCTTGCGCGCTCCGGCAGAGTTCGTTCCGGTGGTGGTGTTACCACCAGTTCCGGGCCGGTTGTCTCGACCACCGGTTCGGCATAGTCCGTGCTTCCTGGTGGGCGCAACGGAGTCGCTGGATGTGACATGCGTTTCTCCTGACTGCAAATCGTGTTTTCCGTTTTTGCGTACGCACGTATTTGGATGAGGTTTTTCCGGCGTGTGTTTGCGGCATCCAGAGTGGGCGGGAGTGCCCAATCAGTGCTGTCCGGAGCAGGAGCGCGTGTACTAGGATTGACAGTCGGTCCGGCCTGCGTTGCTACTGAATGAAGAAGGTGAAAGCGATGAAATCACGCTGGGTACAGCTGGTCGTGCTCGTTACATCAGTGTTCGCTCTCAGTGCTTTTCAAGCCTCGCGCACGCCTTCTGGCGTTCGGCAGCTCACATCTGGGCCCGTGGCGGAGTTGGCCGCTCGTTGTTCGCCGGATGGTAAGTGGATTGTGTTCCAGAAATATACGTCCGCTGATCCAGTCTCACCCGAACTGTGGCTGCTCGCCATCGATGCCACCTTCGACACTGCGAAGCCCCTCGTTCCCATGAAGGCATCCGGCGCCGACTGGTCGCCGGACGGTCAGTGGGTGTCTTTCAGAACCTCCTTGGGTCGGGAGAATCAGGTTTGGAAGGTGCGGGTTCATACCGGGGAACTGCGCCGTCTCACCAACTTCGAGCCAGGTACTGCCATTGGCTCCACAGCGTGGTCGTCAGAAGACAAAATCGCTTTCGTTGCGAACGGCCAGATCGAGATCATCGATCCACTTGGCGGACACAAGCTCCAGAGCATTCGCCTTCCGCATTCTGCGGTAGAGAACGACATCGCGTTTTCGCCGAATGGGCGCTTGCTGGCCGTGACTTCGGATAACGGAACAGACGGCGACATCTGGCTTGTCGATGTCGAGAAACGTGCAGCCAAACAAATAACAGTTGGTGCAGACCACGACTCGGGTCCAAGTTGGTTGCAGAACGACAAACTTCTGTTTAGTCGTCTTTCCAAAGACAAAACGGCGAGCATCTACGTCGCCAACCGAGACGGCACGGAACTGCGAAGGATCACCTCCGGTGCGCTAGACCTGTTCCCGGCTGCTGTGCCGCATAGCCGAGCTGTGATTGTCAGTCGCGCAACGAAGATCGATCGGTCCGGCAACGATCTTCAGCTCTTTAGAGGTT
>Ga0196976_1000634_pt1 | contig 21128 bp, 24 predicted proteins | sample S3v_513CmetaG_FD_148644 | JGI IMG/M metagenome (GOLD analysis project Ga0196976, IMG submission 148644) | Soil microbial communities from Anza Borrego desert, Southern California, United States - S3+v_5-13C | ecosystem: Environmental > Terrestrial > Soil > Desert | place: USA: California...
TCCGGGTTGTTGAGGGGGTCGAACGTCGTCGGCGCCTGCGTGATGCCGGCGATGGTCGCGGCCTGGAGGTAGTTGAGGTCCTTGGCGTTCACCGAGAAGAAGTGCCGGGCGGCGGCCTCGACGCCGTAGATCTGCTCGTACCCGAACTGCGCGATGTTGAGGTAGCCCTCGAGGATCTCCGTCTTGGTCATCCGCTGCTCGAGCGCGATCGCCATCTTGGCCTCGCGGAGCTTGCGGGCGACGCCCTCGGTGCCCTTGGACACGCGCGCGTCCTGGATGGCCTGGGCGATCTGCTGCGGGTCCTGCCCGGCGAGCGCCTGCTGGATGAGCATGTTCTTGATGTACTGCTGCGTCAGCGTCGAGCCGCCCTCGGTGGACTCCGACGTCGCGCGGTTGAAGAGGGCGCGCATCATGCCCGCGGGGTCGACGCCGCCGTGCTCGTAGAACCGCTTGTCCTCGACCGCGATGACGGCGTCCTGCATCGCCTGCGAGATCTCCTCGATCGGCACGACGATGCGGTTCTGCGCGTAGAACTCGGCGAGCTTGGTGCCGTCGGAGGCGAGGAGGAAGGACTTCTCGGAGAGAGCGACCTCCTCGAGCTCGCTCGGCAGGTCGTCGAACAGCCGAACACCCGTGTCCGTGAGGCCGCTGGTGGCGGCCACGGCGGGCATGATCAGGCCCGCCGAGAGGACGCCCCCGAGACCGGCGACGAGGACGAAGGCCATCATCAGGGCGATCACCTGGACCACGCTGATGCGGCGTCCGGAGCGCTTACGGGCAGACGACACCATGCTGCACAGGGTACGGGAGCCGCCTCGGCGGTCGGGAACGTCTCCCGGCCCCGCTGCGTGGAGATCCTGTGCAGGGCGTATCACCCCGTCGCCAAAGGTCTCTTTACGCCGTGGGGGTTGTACCGGGAGGATTGTCGCCGCAAGCCGGGAGGTCAGGGGCGTGGAGCGGTCAAGAGCCGTCTTTACGGGAAATCAGACCCGAACGGCCCATGAGAGCGCGACCACACGCGGCTACCGTGGACAGGTCGCTCTGAGAGGAGGTCTGGTGGCTGATCAGCACTGGACCGCGTACGGCGCGTGCTCGGGGGCGCCGCCGGACGACCTGTTCGTCGAGGGCGCCGCGCAGCGTTCGGCGCGGGAGGTCTGCGCGAACTGCCCCGTGCGAGTCGACTGCCTGATCGACGCCCTGGACCACCGCATCCTCTTCGGGGTGTGGGGTGGCACGACCGAGCGTGAGCGCCGTGCCCTCCTGCGGCGCCACCCCGACGTCGCATCGTGGCGCGAGCTCATCGAGGCGGACCCCGACATCATCGCCTGGCCCGGCGCCTACCGCGCCTCCCGCGCGCGCCGCCCGCTCGAGCACCAGTCCGCCGTCGGCCGCTGAGCCTCGCCGACGCTGCGGGCGGCAGCTGGGCGTCGGACAGGTACCGTTCCACCATGACCAGGTGGGAGTACTCGACCGTTCCGCTCATCGTGCACGCCACCAAGGCGATCCTGGACCAGTGGGGCGCCGACGGCTGGGAGCTCGTCCAGGTGGTGCCCGGGCCGGACGGCAACGGCCTCGTGGCGTACCTCAAGCGACCGATCGGCGCGTGACGTGACCGTCTCGCAGCGCCTCTCCGAGCTCGGCATCACGCTGCCGCCCGTCGCGTCGCCCGTCGCCGCCTACGTACCCGCGGTGCGCAGCGGCCCGCTCGTGTGGACGTCGGGTCAGTTGCCCTTCGTCGACGGCGCGCTACCCGCCACCGGCAAGGTCGGCGTCGGCGCGGGCCTCGTCGCGCCGGACGTCGCCGCGGACCTCGCGCGGGCCGCGGCACTGAACGCCCTGGCCGCCGTCGCGGAGCTCGCCGGCAGCCTCGACCGCGTCCGACGCGTCGTGAAGGTGGTCGGCTACGTGGCCAGCGACCCGTCGTTCACGGGCCAGCCCGGCGTCGTCAACGGTGCGAGCGAGCTGCTGGGCCAGGTGTTCGGCGAGGCCGGCGTGCACGCGCGCAGCGCCGTCGGCGTGGCCGTGCTGCCGCTGGACGCGCCCGTGGAGGTCGAGCTGGTCGTCGAGCTCGTCTGAGCCGGTCCGGCGGCCGACGGAGCCCGACAGCGCCGGCTCAGCGCGCCCGGCGCTCCAGCCGCGCGCGGTCGAGCAGGACGACGGCGCGGCCCTCACGCCGTACCCAGCCTCGCGCGCTGAAGTCGGCGAGGGCCTTGTTCACGGTCTCGCGCGACGCCCCGATGAGCTGGGCGAGCTCCTCCTGGGTGAGGTCGTGCATCACGCGGACGCCCTCGGGCACCTCCTTGCCGAACCGCTCGGCGAGGTCGAGCAGGGCCTTCGCCACCCGGCCCGGCACGTCGGAGAACACCAGGTCGGCCAGCGCCTCGTTGGTGCGCCGCAGCCGGCGGGCCAGGGCCTCGAGGAGGTAGCGGGCGACGGCGGGGAACCGCTCCAGCCACAGCAGCAGCTCGGTGTGGCTCAGCTCGTAGAGCACGGTGTCGCCGACCGCGGTGGCCGTGGCCGTCCGCGGGCCGGGGTCGAACATCGAGAGCTCGCCGAACATCTCACCGGGGCCGAGCACGGAGAGCAGGTTCTCCCGGCCGTCCACCGACCGTCGCCCGAGCTTCACCTTGCCCGAACGGATGATGTACAGACAGTCGCCCGGCTCGCCCTCGCGGAAGAGCACGTGCCCGCGCGGCAGGTTGACGTGGCCCATCGAGGAGACCAGGTCACGAGCCGCATCAGGGTCGATGCCCACGAAGAGTGGTGCGGAGAGCACGACGTCGTCGTCCACGTTCCATCCTCGGTCGACGGTGGGCGCAGGTGAGCGCCCGCGTCCATCCTGCCCCACGGGCCGTGGCTCAGCGAGCGACGCTGGCGCCGACGGGCGCCGCGATGTGCCGCATGATCTGCTGCGTCGACATCTCGAGAGCGGCGTCCAGCTGGGCGCCGTACTCGGCGAGATTGCGGTCGAGCTCCCGGAGGGAGTGCATGAGGGCGACGTCGTCGGTCGCGCCCGTGACGCGCACGGCGGCGATGAGGTCCTGAGGATGCGGCAGGGACATCTGCGCGTCCGGGAGGATGTCCCAGCTCATGGCGCCCAGGGTGTCCGGCGGCGCGTACCCCGCCACGGCGAGGTCGAGTCGTGCTCGCACCAGCCGGCGCCACCGGAGCAGCTGGGCCTTCTCGGCCCGTAGTGCTCGCCGGATGGCACGCGCATCGGTGCTCGGACGGAACGTCCGATCGGTGACTTGCGTCGACGTCATGAGACCGCGCCTTCATCATGGGCGGGAGGGGGGGTCCCGCTCTTGAACAGGCTTCGGCGGTCGTGATCGCGAACTTGAGCACGATGGGGTCCGTTTCACCCCAATGGATCATCGTAAACGCGCCGGTCAGCGGCCATTTCACCCGATCGGGGGGACGACGGCCGCCCGCCGTTCGGGTGACGGAAGCCTCCAGCGTGGGAACGCTCCCGCTGGCCGCATCGATTCGAGTGGGCGGTAGTCGCGCAGGCGTGGGCCGCTGAGGATGTCCGCCCCCGCGCCTAGGCTGACGCCGTGACCGACCCCCGCGCGGAGACGCCGCTCGCCAGGACCCGACGCGCGAGGAAGATCAACCGGCTGCTCGCCGAGCGCTACCCCGACGCCGTCATCGAGCTCGACTTCACCACGCCGCTCGAGCTGCTGGTCGCGACCATCCTGTCCGCCCAGTCGACCGACGTCCGCGTCAACCAGGTGACGCCCGAGCTGTTCGCCACGTATCCGGACGCGGCCGCATACGCCGCCGCGGACCGCGCGCAGCTCGAGGAGCTCATCAAGCCCACCGGCTTCTTCCGCGCCAAGACGCAGTCCCTCATCGGGCTCGGCCAGGCGCTCGTCGAGCGGTTCGACGGCCAGGTGCCCCCGCGCATGAAGGACCTGGTCACCCTGCCCGGCGTCGGGCGCAAGACGGCCAACGTGGTGCTGGGCAACGCGTTCGGGGTGCCCGGCCTGCCCGTGGACACGCACGTGCTCCGCGTGACGCGCCGGCTTGGCCTGACCGCCTCGGAGGACCCCGTGGTGGTCGAGGCCGAGCTCTGCGCGATGGTGGAGAAGCGGGACTGGACCATGTTCTCGCACCGCGTGATCATCCACGGGCGCCGCACCTGTCACGCCCGCAAGCCGGCGTGCGGCGCCTGCCCGCTGGCCTCCCTGTGCCCGTCGTACGGCATCGGGGAGACCGATCCCGACGCCGCCGCGCGCCTCGTCAAGGAGGGTCCGGTGCGCGCCGCGCCGAACCTCGTCGGGCCGGCCGGGGAGTGGCGTACCGGCTAGCGAAACGCCGACGCCGCCGCCCGGGCCCGAGGGCCGGAGCGGCGGCGCGCCGAAGAGGTGCTCAGAGGTCCAGGTCGTCGAACCGGATGAGGAAGGCGGCCATCGCCTGACGCTCGATCTCCCAGGACGGCCCGAACCAGGTGACGCCGCCACCGAGGTCCCACCCGGTGCTGATGCCCGTCTGAGCCAGCCACGCGATCTCGCGGTAGAACCGGTCGCCGGTCGTCACGTCCTGGAACGGCGACGTCGACGGCGCGGTGAACGCCGGACGCCCGGCCATCCGGTACAGGAACGCTGCGGTGGCCTCGCGTGACACCGACTCCCCGGGGCGGAACTCCACGGTGCCGTCCGCGAGCACCCAGCCCGTGGTCACGCCCTGGTCCGCCAGCCAGGAGATCTCGAGGTAGAACGGGTGGTTGCGCGGCACGTCCGCGAACTCCGGGACCGCGGGCGGGGTGTATGCGGGCCGCCCGGCAAGGCGGTAGAGGAACGCCGCCATGGCGTCGCGGTTCACGCTCGCCCATGGCCGGAAGGTGCCGTCCGCGTACCCGGTCGTGATGCCCCGCAGGGCGAGCTGGTCGATCTCCGGGACGAAGCCGTTCCACGCCTCGACGTCGGGGAAGTCCGGCAGCGCCGTCAGAGGCGCCGCCGGGTTGATGGAGGCGACGCGGGCGTCCCGGACGGCGCCGCGGCTGAACTCCTCGTCCACCCAGGCGACCAGGTCGTCGTGCAGGTCCACCGCGAGGGAGCCACGAGCCGTCGGGACGCTGGTGAGGTCATCCCCAGTGGCGGCGTCGACCACGTGGATGGCGCTGGTCCCCGCCACGCCCGCGTCGGGGTAGAAGTGCTCCCCGTACGCGATGCGGTCGTCGTCGACGGCGATGTCCGTGAGCTGGCCCGTGTACGGCCGCTCCTGAGGCGTCGCCCCGAGGTCGGCCAGCGACACCCACCGGAGCACCCGGTCCTCGGCCTGCTGCCACGCGACCAGGGAGCCGGAGGCGTCGAAGCGGAACGGGCCGTCCCAGCTGTCGGTCGCGAACCCCTCCGCAACCAGCACCGGCGCTCCGACGAACCCGTCGGCGTCGATGGCGTTGGCATACAGGCGGCGCCCGTAGCCCGAGTTGTCCGCCGCCCTGAGGTTCTCGATCCACACGACGTGCGTGTCCGTCACCGAGGCCTGCCAGGTGTACCGCACCGTCGCCACCGGAGCCCAGGGCAGCGTCGCGGAGTCCTGCGCCCGCCCAGTGAGCACCCCGCCGATGGCGCGGCCCGCCGCGATGGGCACCAGTGCGTCGCCGCTGGTGCACCACAGCTCGGTGCAGGAGGAGACGGAGGGCTGGTCCGTCCCGGTCAGCCGGGTGGTCGTGCCGTCGTCGCGGTAGCGGACGATGCGGTTGTCGTCGGTCTTCGAGGTCCACACCAGCCCGTCGGGCTGCTCCGCGACCGAGCCGTCGTAGGTCTGGCTGACCGCGATCTGGTCGAGGTACTCGGTGTTGCCCAGGACGGGGCCGGTGGATCCCGCGTGGAGCGTGTTCCGGTAGACCCAGCTGTACCGGACGTACTCGGTCTCGCTGGGGTACTCGGTGACCGTTCCCACGGTGTACACGGCACCGTCGGTGATGTGCACCTCGGTGATGGGCTCGTTGTTCCACGGCGCGGTGATGCGGACAGGCTCCACCGGAGGCGGCACCGCCGGCTCCGCGGCCGCGGCGGGCGCCGCGAGGGCGACAGCCGCGAGCCCGACCATCGCCACCACTGCTCGAACCGATCCCCGCTGCGCCATGTCCGCCGTCCTCGTCCCGTGACCGACTCGGTGTCGGTCGTCACCGGGTCAACGGGGTCCACTGCGGGCGGGTTGGGGACGCCGGCGAACCGTGATCGAAACGAGACTTGCGGTCAGGGCAGGTCGGCGAACCTGACCAGGAACGCCGCCATCGCCTGTCGCTCGACGTCCGCCGACGGCCGGAACTCGGCCCCGGCGGAGGTCCGCCACCCGGTCGACACCCCGGCATCCGCCAGCCAGGCGATCTCCGCGTAGAAGGGGTGCCCGGTCGTGACGTCGGTGAAGGGCGACGTCGCGGGCGGCGTGAACGCCGGCTCGCCCGCCCGCCGGTACAGGAACGCGGCCATGGCCTCACGGGACACCGGCTCACCCGGCCGGAACGACGCCGTGCCGTCCCCGTTCGACCAGCCGGTGCTGATCCCGGCGTCGGCGAGCCAGGCGATCTCCGCGTAGAAGGGGTGCCCTGTCGTCACGTCGACGAACGGTGACGTGGCAGGCGGCGTGAACGGCGGCTCGCCCGCCTGGCGGTACAGGAACGCCGCCATCGCCTCGCGGGTCACGGGCTCGGTGGGGCGGAACGTGCCGTCGGGGTAGCCGCCGGTGATGTGGTCGATCGCGAGTCGCTCGATGTGCCCGACGAAGGGGCTGTCGACGCTGACGTCCGGGAAGCGCCAGGCGAGCCGCAGGTCCGTGCCGCTGATGGACGTGAGCACCACGTGCTGGTCGGCGTCCGGGTAGGTCGCGCGCGCGAGGAGGTCGCCGTGCAGGTCGACGGGTGTGCCGGAGCCCGGGAGCGTCGCCACAACGCTGCCCGTCGCGAGGTCGCGCACCGTCGTCCAGGCGCTGCTCCCGTCCGTGTCGTAGTACGCGACCCGGGTCCCGTCGAGGACGAAGCGGTGGCACGGCCCCGTCATCACGAGCTCCGCCGGCTCGGCTGCGAGGTCGCCGGCGGGCACCCAGCGCAGCACGCCGTGGCCGTCGCCCAGGTCGTACGACATCCAGGCGACGACGTCGTCGGAGACCTGCACGTGCGAGGGGATGAGGCTCTCGCCGCCCAGGTTCTCGTCGAGCACCACGGGGTAACCGACGAAGCCGGTGGCGTCGAGGGCGTTGGCGAGCACGCGGAGACCGAAGCCCGGTCCGGAGGCGGGCATGGCCTGCTCGAGCCACACGACGGCGGAGGTGCCCACCTGCGGCGCCGCGCCCCCCTGGGTCAGGGTGCCGACGGGCCAGGGCCACGGTGCGTCCGACCGCCCGAGCAACGGGCCGCCCGTCGCCGTCCCCGAAGGGTTCGGGAGCGGGTAGAGGGCGGTGGCGCTCGTGTACCAGTCGCCGCTGTACGAGGTCGGGGTCGACATGCCGCCGGCGGACACGAACGTCGAGGTGCCGTCGTCGTCGTGGCGCAGCAGGCGGAGGCTGCCGCGGTCGGGGAACAGGACGGCGTCCTCGCTCCCGGCCATGGTGCCGAACGACAGCGGCACGGAGTGGCCGACGAACTGGGCGTTGCCGACGGTCCAGCCCTCCGGTGTGGTGTAGAGGGTGCGCCGCCAGACCTGCGTCTCCCGCGCGTGCCACTGGGCGTTGAAGTAGCCCGTCGCGACGTAGACGCCGCCGTCGGTGAGCACCACCTGATCGACCTGGTAGTACGGGTGCGCCTCCTCCGGTGGGGCGACGTCGACGTCGTCGCCGGCCGCCACGGCCGGGCCGGCCGCCCCGACCAGTGCGAGCCCGAGAACGGCGGCGAGGGCCGCCTTCCGCATGGTGCCCATCGTGGAGCCTCCCCAGACGTCGGCCTTCCCACCTGCCTCACCTGACGAACGCTCGGCGACCCCCGGACGTTGTGCGCGTCCGGGGATCCGCTCAGGGCAGGTCGGCGAGGCGGACGAGGAACGCCGCCATCGCCTGGCGCTCGATGTCGGCGGCCGGCCGGAACTCCGCGCCGCCCGACGTCGCCCAGCCGGTCGAGATGCCGGCGCCGGCGAGCCAGGTGATGGCCTCGTAGAACGGGTGGTCGGTGGCGACGTCGCTGAACGGGGAGACGTCCGGGGGAGCGGACGACGCGCCCGAGTACCGGTAGAGGAACGCCGCCATGGCCTCGCGCGACACGGGCTCGCCGGGTCGGAACGTGGTGGTGCCGTCGTCCTCGGTCCAGCCGGTCGAGATGCCCTCCGCGGCCAGCCAGCTGATGGCCGCGTAGAACGGGTGACCCGTGGTGACGTCGCTGAACGGTGAGGTCGCCGGTGGCGTGAACGCGGGCTCGCCGGCCTGCCGGTACAGGAACGCCGCCATGGCCTCCCGCGTGACGGACGCCATCGGGCGGTACGTGCCGTCGGGGAACCCGGTCGTGGTGCCGTCGATCGCGAGGCGGTCGATGTGCGGGACGAACGGGCTGAGGGCGACGTCCGTGAACTGCGGCGCGAGCGACACCTGCGTCGCGCCGCTGACAGAGGCGAGACGGTTCGGGTCGTCAGGGCTCGACCAGTCCCGCCAGGACAGCAGGTCGCCCCGGAGCTCGAGCTCCTCTGCGTGCAGGGGGAGCCGCGCCGTCACCGAGCCGGTCGTCAGATCGTGGACGACGACCTCCGGCACCCACTCCGCGGCCCAGGCATGGTGGCCGAGCTGCGTGCCGTCGAGGCTGATCTCGGGGCTTCGGGCGTCGTACGACAGGCGTTGCGGCGCCGCGCCGAGGTCGTCGACGGGCACCCAGCTGAGGGTCTTCGCGCCGAGGTCCCCCACCACCCAGGCGACCATCTCGTCGCTGACCTCCAGCGTCGAGGGCAGGCCGGTCACCTCGTCGCCGTAGGCCTCGTCGAGGAGGACCGGTGCACCGACGAGCCCATCGGGACCGATCACGTTCGCGTAGATGCGGTAGCCGCTCTCGACCCACTCGGGGTCGAAGAGCGCCGCCTCCTCAGCCCACGCGATGAGGGTGTCGGTGTGCGCCAGAACCTTCAGCGAGGCGCCGGTCTTGGCCGGGTCCCAGGGCCAGGCGACGCCGCTGCGGCCGAGCAGCCGGGCCGACTGGGCACCGGGGCGGTCGGTCGGGACCGGGCGGAGGACACCCTCGGCGGTGAACCATGCGCCGGAGTAGGAGTCGACGTCGAGCATCCCCGGCCCGGACACCACGGAGGATGTGCCGTCGTCGTCGTGGCGCACCAGACGTCGTGTGTACACGTCGGTCCACAGCACGCCGTCGTCGGCCGCGCCGATCGACTGCCGGGCGGCATCGTTCAGGGAGTGCCCGATGAGCTGGGCGTTGCCGAGGACCACACCGTCGGCCGTGGGGTAGATGGTGCGGCGCCAGACCTCGGAGCGACCGGTCCAGTCGGGCGGCGCCCGGTGGACGGTCGTGAAGTACACGGCGCCCTCGGTGATGACCACCTCTTCGGTCCAGTCGAAGGGGACCACCGTCTGCCGCGGGCTGATGTCGACGAAGTCCACGTCGTCGGCGGCCTGCGCCGAAGGCGCGGCCGCGACCATGACCAGGACGAGCCCCACTGCCGTTGCCGTCGCGCCCTTGCTTCGCACGTCCACTCCCTCGTGGTGCTGGTCCGATCCACCTGCCGGACATTCAGCCACTCAACGGATGGCGCGTCCGGGCCGTTGTGGGTGAGTTGCACACCGTTGCCGAACCGTGATCAGCGCTGGTCAGTCGAGCCGGTCGAGCCAGTCCACGAGGAGCTCGGTGACGCGGTCCGGCGCCTCCTCGGCGAGGAAGTGCCCGGCACCGGGGATGGCCTCGAAGCGGTACGGGGCACCGTTGCCCCACGCCGCGACGGAGACCGGGAGCGCGCGGTCCGCCGAGCCGTGCAGCTGCAGCACCGGGACGGCGACGGGGGTCCGGACCGCGGAGAGGTACCGCTGGCCGTCGACGCGCGGCGTGGAGCGCACCAGCCACCGCAGCGTCTCCATCGCGGTGTGCGCGGCGAACGGGACGCCGGCCGCGTCCCGGTAGGTCGCGGCGACCTCCGACGTCAGCCAGCCGGGCGCCCCCCACTCGGCCAGCACGCGCGGCACCAGGTCGCCCCGCGTCATCCGGCGCTCGGGGAAGTAGGGGAGCTGCGCGAAGGCGAGGCGCCGCGCCGTCGTCCGCGTCAGCATCGCGCGGGTGACCGCGCCCGTGTGCATGCGGAGCGGGTGGAGGGCCGCCAGCGCGCCGACCCCGCGGGTCACCGCAGGCTGGAGGGCCGGCATGGACCAGGCGACGATGCCGCCGACACCCTGGCCGACGACGACGGCCTCCCGCGCCCCGAGCGACCGGATCACCCCGGCGACGTCGCTGGTGAGGGTGGGGACGTCGTAGCCGTGGGGCGGCTTGTCGGACGCACCCGTTCCCCGCAGGTCCATGGCGACGGCGCGGTAGCCGGCGGCCGCGAGCGCGGGGAGCTGGTGCCGCCACGCCCACCACATCTCCGGGAACCCGTGCAGCAGCACGACGAGCGGGGCGTCGCTCGCCGCCTCCGACTCCGCGACGTGGAACCGGGCGGCGTTCGCGGGGACGAACCGGTGCTGCCACGGGCCGTCGATGAGGACGGCGGACGGGTCGGTCACGCGGACGAACCTACCGCGCGTCCGCCGGTGCGAGGAGACCCCTGTGGTGCCGGTCGCGGGCGGCCAGCACCACAGCGCCGAGCACCGCGGCCGTGAGCGACGCGACCAGGATCGCGGCTCGGACGTGGTCGTCCCGCGCGCTGCCCTCACCGAACGCCAGGGCGCCCACGAGCAGCGAGACGGTGAAGCCGATCCCGCCGACGAGGCCCAGTCCCGCCACGTCGGTCCACGCGACGCCCGGCGCGAAGGACGTGCGCGTGACGCGGGCCGCCAGCCAGGTCGCCGCCAGGATGCCCAGCGGCTTGCCGAGCACGAGACCCAGGGCGACCCCCTGCGCGACGGGATCCCGTGCGGCGTCGGCGAGCGCTCCGGGGTCGACGGCGACCCCGGCGGCGAACAGGGCGAACACCGGGACGGCCACGGCGGCCGAGACCGGCCGCCAGCGGTGCTCGAAGCGTTCCGCGAGGGACTCCGCCTCCTCGCCGCGCGGCAGTGCCGGGACGCAGAACCCGAGGACGACGCCCGCGATGGTCGCGTGCACCCCGGACAGGTGCATGCACCACCAGGCGAGGACGGCCAGCGGGACGAGGACGACCGGGCTGGTGATCCGTCGGCGCACGGCCACGGCGAACACCGCCGCCGCGGCGAACGAGGCGAGCAGCCACAGGGCTTGCACGTCACCGCCGTAGAACACCGCGATGACGATGATCGCCAGCAGGTCGTCCACGACGGCGAGTGTGAGGAGGAACGCGCGGAGCGTGTTCGGCAGGTGACGTCCCACCACGGCGAGGATGCCCACCGCGAACGCGATGTCCGTCGCGGTCGGGATCGCCCAGCCGGCCAGGTCGCCGTCGGCGGCCGCCGTGTTGATCACCGTGTAGAGCAGCGCGGGGACCGCCATGCCGCCGACCGCCGCGATGATCGGGACGGCCGCTGTCGCCGGGCGGCGCAGGTCGCCCGCCACGATCTCGCGCTTGAGCTCGAGCCCGACGACGAAGAAGAAGATCGTCAGGAGGCCGTCGGTCGCCCAGTGCGCCAGGGAGAGGTCGAGGTGCAGGCTCGCGGGGCCGACCACCGTCTCACCGACCGCCCGGTACGACTCGCGCCACGGTGAGTTCGCCCAGACCAGTGCCGCGACCGCGCCGACCAGGAGCAGGACGCCGCCCGCCCGCTCGCCGCGCAGCGTGTCGAGCAGGTTGCGCTCGCTGTTCGGCGACAGGAAGGCGAAGAGGCCCGGCACACCCGTGCGCCGACCGTCGCGGGGAACCTGCCCCACAGGAGGCTCCGGGGTGCCGGCGCTCACTCGGGTGCAGCCAACAGCTCGTCGTCGGACGCTTCGGCCTGGTCCGTGCCCACGCGGCGCTCGCGCACCGGGTCGAAGCGGTACCCGACGTTGCGGACCGTGCCGATCAGCTGCTCGTTCTCGGGGCCGAGCTTCGCGCGGAGGCGCCGCACGTGCACGTCGACGGTGCGCGTGCCGCCGTAGTAGTCGTAGCCCCAGACCTCCTGGAGCAGCTGGGCGCGCGTGAAGACGCGGCCCGGGTGCTGCGCGAGGTACTTGAGCAGCTCGAACTCCTTGTAGGTGAGGTCCAGGGGGCGGCCCTTGACCCGCGCCGTGTAGCCGCCGGCGTCGATGGTGAGATCCCCGGACGAGATCTCCACCGGCCCGTCGTCGGGCTCGTCGGCACCGGCACGCTCCAGGACCAGCCGCAGGCGCGCCTCCACCTCCGCGGGACCGGCGTGCTCGAGGACGATGTCCGCGGCGCCCCACTCCGCGGTCACCACGGTGAGGCCGCCCTCCGTGAGGATGAGCACGAGCGGGACGGACAGCCCGGTGGCACGCAGCAGCCGGCAGGTCGAGCGTGCGGTGGCCAGGTCGCGTCGGGCGTCGAGCAGCAGCACGTCCGCGTCCGGGGCGTCGAGCAGCGCCGACGGCTCGACGGGCAGCACCCGGACACGGTGCGGGAGCAGGCCCAAGGCCGGGAGCACCTGGGCGGAGCCCCCGGCGCTGGGTGTGAGGAGCAGCAGGTCCACCGGGTCCTCCCCGTTGGTCACGACCGGTCCACGGTACCGCCCCGGAGCGCCTTACCGGCGGCGCGCCCAGCGGCCGGGACGCGTCGCCCCGCCCGCCGCGCCGATCTGGGACACTTCCACGGTGCTCCCCGCCCTGACCACAGCGACGGCTGCCCGCCGGACCGCCGCCCCGGCCGTCCGCGCCGTCCCGGCCGCCTCGAGGCGCTGATGGCCGCGTCGACCCGGGCCGTCCTCACGGCACTGCTGGCCGCGCTCGTCGCGCTCGCCTCGTTCGCCCAGGAGCTCCCCGGCCTCGAGGGTGTCGACGAGATGGCGGTCATCGCCGCCGCCGTCGTCCTCGCCCTGGCGCTCGCCGTCGGCTGGCCCGTGCTGCTGCGTCTGCCGAACCCGCTCGGGTCGGGCGTCGTGATCGCCCTCGGCGGCGTCGGCGCCGTCCTGGCCGTCACCGCGACGCGGGGCGACCCGGTGCTGCGGCAGCTCCCTGTGGTGGTCGCCCTGGCGATCCTGCTGGCGTTCGTCAACGAGCTGGCCAGGCAGGACGGGCGCAAGCGGCTGGTCGACTCCGTCGCGGGCACGGTCACGGGCGTGCTCGTCGCGACGGCGGCCGCCGGCTGGGTCGCGTCCGAGCGGATGCCCGGAGGCACGTACCTGGTGGTGGCCGGCGCCGTGTCGCTGGCCTTCGCCTCGTTCGTGTCGTTCGCCGCGGGGGTCTCGGCGATGTCGCACCGCGAGTGGGCGACCGCCGGGGCGACGACCGTCGCGGGTGTCGTCTCAGGCGCCGCCGTCGCCGCGGTGATGCCGGACACCGCGCCGCTCGTCGGCGGGTTCCTCGGCCTCGGCACGGGCATGCTCGTCGCCGCGCTCGACGCCCTCTTCCACCGGCTGCCGGCGCTGCAGCGCAAGCTGGCGTCGATGGCGGCGATCGCCCTGCCCGTCGCCGTGAGCGGCATCCTCGTCTACGTCGTCGGGCGCGTGCTCGGTCAGTAGAGGTCAGTAGACGAGGGCCTGCGCCTCCGGCTCGAGGCTCTCCGCCACGAACGTGGCCGCCCCGGCGATGCGCACCCCGGGCAACAGGTCGTCCTGGCCAAGACCGCGCCGCAGGGCGCACTGCGTGCACACCGTGACCGTCCCCTCCGCCAGCACGACGTCGAGCAGGTCGGCCAGCGGGGTGGCGTGCGGCAGCACCAGCTCCGCCGCGCGGCCCGGGACCGCCAGCCAGCTGGCCTCGCCCGTCAGCCAGAGCGACACCGGCGCCCCTGCGGCGACCGCGGCCGCGGCAACGGTGAAGGCCTGGTTGCAGGCCTCCGGACGGTCGGCCCCGGACGTGGTCTTGACGATCAGCGAGCGCATGACGGCAGGGTACGCAGGGTGTCCGACGGCGTGCCGCGGCCCGCGACGTAGGATCGACGCATGCCCGCCCTCGAAGCCTTCTTCATCGGCCTGCTCGTCGCAGCCTCGCTGACCATCGGCTGGTTCGCGGGCTACGTCGTCTACAAGCTCTACAAGGGCCAGAGCTGACCGTGACGTTCGCGCTCCCGGAGGATCTGGCGCCCGAGGTCTACCCCCTCGCGTGGCTCGTCGGGCGCTGGCGGGGCGACGGCGTCGTCGCGTACCCCACGATCCCCGAGGCGCCCATTCGGCAGGACGTCGTCGTCGGCCACGACGGCGGCCCCTACCTCACCTGGTCGAGCACGCTGCGCCTCGCCCCGGACGACGACGGCGACGAGGGTCAGGTGTGGGCGACGGAGAGCGGGTTCTGGCGCCTGCCGCCGGACCGCCCGGAGGGCCTGCCCGCGGACCAGCGGATCGTCGAGCTGCTGCTCACGGATCCGGCGGGTCACCTCAGCCTCTACGCCGGGACGCTCGGCAACGGTCGGATCGACCTCGCGAGCGACCTGCTCGCGCGCACCCCGGACGCCGCCGAGCTGTCCGCCGCGACCCGGATGTTCGGGCTCGTCCAGGGTGACCTGCTCTGGGCGTGGGACATCGCGGCGTTCGGCCAGCCGCTGCAGTCGTACGCCTCGGCCCGGCTCCGGCGGGTGGCGTGACCGCCCTCGTGGGGTGGCGCAGCCCGCTCCTGGCCCGGCCGGGTGCGGTGGCGGCGGGCGGCGCGGACGACGGCGTCGCCTGGCACTACGGCGACCCGACGGCGGAGCAGCGCGCGCTCGCGGGAGGCGCCGGCGTCGTCGACCTGTCCCAGCTGGGGGTCGTGACGGTGACGGGGCCGGACCGGCTGAGCTGGTTGCACTCGATCACGTCGCAGGAGCTCACCTCGCGCGCCCCGCGCGCATCGACCGAGACCCTGGTGCTGAGCCCCCAGGGGCACATCGAGCACGCGGCGGGCGTCGTCGACGACGGCGAACGCACGTGGCTGCTCACCGAGGGCGCGGCGGCGCCGCGGCTCGCGGCGTGGCTCGACTCGATGCGGTTCATGATGCGCGTCGAGGTCGCGGACGTCACGGCCGAGTGGGCGACGCTCGGCGAGCCGGTGCGCCGGGAGGGTGCCGACGGCGAGCCGGTGACCTGGTGCGACCCGTGGCCGGAGGTGCTCGAGGGCGGCACGCGATACGGCCCCGCCGAGGACGTGCACCCGGGCGCTGAGCGGGCGTGGCGTCTCGTCCTGGTGCCCCGCGAGGACCTGGCCGACGCCGTCGCCGCCCGTGAGGCGGCCGGCTGGCGCCTCGCCGGGACGTGGGCCGCGGAGGCGCTGCGGGTCGCCGCGGGCCGGCCCCGGTTCGCCGCGGAGGTCGACCACCGGACCATCCCGCACGAGCTGGACTGGCTGCGCAGCGCCGTCCACCTGCACAAGGGCTGCTACCGGGGGCAGGAGACGGTGGCGCGCGTGCACAACCTGGGGCGCCCACCGCGGCGCCTCGTCCTGCTGCACCTCGACGGGTCCGGGCACCTGCTGCCCGAGCCGGGTGCCGCCGTCCTGGTCGCCGGGGCCGACGTCGGCGTCGTCACGAGCGTCGCCAGGCACCACGAGCTGGGCCCCGTCGCGCTGGCGCTGGTCAAGCGGGGGACGCCGGGTGCGGCGCCGGCGACCGTGGCGTGCCCGGGCGGCGACGTCTCCGCGGCCCAGGAGGAGCTCGTCAGCGCCGCCGGGGAGTCCGTCGACCGGCCGGCGCCCCGGGGACCGGTGGCACGGCTGGGCGCAACGTCCGGGATGGGCGGCCCGCTGGCCCGGCCGGGTCCCTGAGCCCTGGCGCCCGACTCGTCGGCGGGCGCCGCGGCCTCGTAGGCTCGTCGCGTGATCGCCGGCATCCAGGTCGTGGTGTTCCTCGTCCTGCACCTCATCATCTTCGGGATGTGCATCGTCGCGCTCGTGGACGCCGCCCGGCGGCCCGCCGCAGCGTTCACGGCCGCAGGCAAGCGCACCAAGGGCTTCTGGCTGGTCGTCCTGGGCGTCGCCACGGCCATCGCGTTCGTGGCCCTGCCCTACCCCGTCGGGATCGGGGCGCTGAACTTCTTCGTCGCCGCCATGGCCGCCGCCGCCGCCGGCGTGTACCTCGCGGACGTGCGCCCCGCCGTCGGGCCGTACTCGGGCGGGCGTGGGCCGCGCGGGGGCCGTCCGGGTGGCGGTGGCCCGGGCGGGCGCGGTGGCGGGTGGTGAGGTGAGCGGTGCCCGGCCCGCGCTCGCGGGCCCGCTGGCCGTCGTCGTGCGTGGAGACCGGGTGGAGTCGGTGCACCTGGGGCACCTGGTGGTGCTGGCGCCGGACGGCTCGGTGCGCCTCGCCGTCGGCGACCCGGAGGTCACCCTGTGGCCGCGGTCGTCGCTCAAGCCGGTGCAGGCGGTCGCGATGCTCCGGGCCGGCCTCGACGTCGACGACGCCGGGCTGGCGCTGGCCTGCGCGAGCCACTCGGGAACGGCCGAGCACCTCGCGGTCGTCCGGACCGTGCTCGCCCGCGCGGGCCTCGACGAGACCGACCTGCGCAACACGCCCGACCTGCCGCTCGACGTCGATGCCGCGCACGCCTGGCGGAGCGACGGTGGGGCGCCGTCGTCGCTCACCCAGAACTGCTCCGGCAAGCATGCCGCCATGCTGGCCACGTGCGTGGCCGCGGGGTGGGACACCGCCGGGTACCTGGAGGGGGGCCACCCGCTCCAGCAGGCGGTCCGCGGCGTCGTCGCGGAGCTCACCGGCGGACCGGTCGTGGACGTGACGGTCGACGGGTGCGGTGCGCCGCTCTTCTCGACGAGCCTGCACGGTCTGGCCACGGCGTTCGCTCGGATCGCCGCGGCCGACGACGGCGGCGCAGAGGCGCGCGTGGCGTCGGCGATGCGGGCGCACCCGTGGCTCGTCGGCGGGCCGGGCCGGGACGTGAGCCGGTTCATGGCCGCGGTCCCCGGGCTGATCGCGAAGGACGGTGCGGAGGGCGTCTACGCGGCCGCGCTGGCCGACGGGACGGCCGTCGCGTTCAAGGTGGCCGACGGGTCGGCGCGGCCGCGGGCGGCGGTGCTCGCCGCCGCGCTCGAGGTCCCGGGCGCGGGTGGCGGCGCTCTCGACGACGACGCGGTCGGCGCGCTGCGGGCCGTGGGGGAGACGCCGGTGCTGGGTCACGGGCGGCCTGTGGGGCAGGTGCTCGCGGTGCTGGGCGGTGGCGAGGCGGCCGAGCGGGCCGCGGTCGGGAGGCAGTGGTGAGGGCGGTCCTGCAACGGGTCACGCGGGCATCGGTCACGGTGGCCGGCGAGGTCGTCGGGGCGATCGACCGCCCCGGGCTCCTCGTCCTCGTCGGCGCCGCGGTCGACGACGGCCCCGCGCAGGTCGAGCTGATCGCCCGCAAGATCGCGGATCTGCGCATCCTGCGTGACGAGCAGTCGGTGCTCGACGTCGGAGCCCCGGTGCTGGTGGTGAGCCAGTTCACGCTGTACGCGGACACGCGCAAGGGCCGGCGGCCGTCGTGGAACGGCGCGGCGCCGGGCCCGGTCGCGGAGCCGCTGGTGGACGCCGTCGTCGCGGCGTTGCGGGACCGCGGCGTGCACGTCGAGACGGGCGTGTTCGGGGCGAACATGGCGGTGGAGCTCGTCAACGACGGGCCGGTGACGGTGCTGCTCGAGGCCTAGTGCGGGGCCGGGCGTCGTCCCGTCAGGGAATGCCGCCGTATCCGCGGCATTCCCTGACGAGAGCGCGGCGCCCGGGAGCGGGCCGCCGCTGGTCTAGGCGTCCAGGCGGGCGAGCTCGTCGGCCGTGAGCTCGAGGTCCAGGGCCTTGAGCGAGTCGAGGATGCTCTCCGGCCGGCTGGCGCCAGGGATCGGGATGACGACCGGCGACTTCGCCAGCTCCCACGCGAGGGCGACCTGCTGGGCGCTCACGCCGCGCTCCGCGGCGATCTCGGCGAAGGCGGCCGATGCGCCCCCGAGGGTGCCGGCGCGCCCGATACCGCCGAGCGGGCTCCACGGGATGAACGCGATGCCCAGCTCGTCGCAGAGCTCCAGCTCGGGCTCGCTGCTGCGGAACACGGGCGAGAACTGGTTCTGCACCGAGACGAGGCGGCCGCCGAGGATCTCCTGGGCGAGGCGGATCTGGTCCGGGTTGGCGTTGGAGATGCCCGCCATGAGGATCTTGCCCTCGTCGAGGAGGTCACGGATCGCGCCGACGGACTCCTCGTACGGCGTCGAGGGGTCCGGCCGGTGGAACTGGTAGAGGCCGATGGCCTCGACGTCGAGCCGCTGGAGCGAGGCCTCGCAGGCCTTCTTCAGGTAGTCGGCGCCGCCCTGGGTGTACCAGGAGCCGTCGCCGGGGCGTCGGTGCCCGCCCTTCGTGGCGACGAGGACGTCGTCCGGCCCCGTGCCGGCGAGCCGGAGCGCCTTGGCGATGAGGATCTCGTTGTGGCCCACGTCCGTCGGGTCGAGGTGGTAGGCGTCGGCCGTGTCGATGACGGTCACGCCGGCGTCCAGCGCCGCGTGGATCGTCCGGATGGAGCGGGCCTCGTCGGGGCGCCCCTCGATCGACATGGGCATCCCGCCCAGGCCGATGGCGCTGACCGAACGGTCGCCGATACGTCGCTGCTGCATGTGTTGCGCTCGCTTTCACCCGTGGGTCGCGTACTGCCGGAACGATTCGACACCTAACCTGCGGTGCAGGCAAACCCTGCACCATGACGCCCCGGAGGCTGATGAGCGTGGATCACGCCGGGCAGGAGCCCGAGGCTCCGACGCCCCGGACGTGGGTGCCGGGGGCCGTCCCCGAGGAGATCGGGCCGCCGCCCAGCCTCGACGACCTGCCTGACGACGTCGTCCCGACGTGGGCGCCGGCGCGCGGGGAACCCGCCGAGGACGTCGCTGTCCCGACCACTCGACCGGGCCTCGGCGACCTGACCGCGCTGACCGCGGTGGTCGCGGCGGCCCTCGGGGTCGCGCTGGAGGCGATGGCGCCGGCCGGCCGTCGGCTCTCGGAGCTGCCGGACGCGGCGGTCGCCGACCCGGGCGTGGTCCCGGCGCTCGTCGCTCTCGGCTGCGTCCTGCTGCTTGGGGTGGGGTGCTTCGCCGTGGTGCTCACGCGAGGGGTCCGACCGACGCGCGTCGGGGCCGGGCCGGGTCGCTACCGGGTGCTCGCGTGGACGTGGGCGGCGCTCGCCGTCGTCGTGGCGTCGGCGCGCGTCACGGGCACGTTCGCGGTCTTCGGCGATCCCCTGGACGGCGCGATCGAGCACTCCCCGTCGGGTCACCTGCTCGGCGTGGCGGTGCCCAAGGCCGCGGCCGTCGGCGTGATCTGGTCGTGCCTGTACGGCCTGGTCGTCGTCCCCGCCATCGCCCTGCTGTTCGTGCGGCTCGAGGCACGTGGGAAGCTCGACCGGGAGGTCGTGCTGACGCGTTCGGGTCCCGTGGTCAGGCCGACCCGGTCCACGGAGACCCACTGACGGAGAGGGGCGGTCGATGACGGTCGAGGCAGTGCTGGGGGACATCACCCGCGAACCGGTCGACGCCATCGTGAACGCCGCCAACTCGACCCTGCTCGGCGGTGGTGGCGTCGACGGCGCCATCCACGCCGCGGCCGGTCCGACGCTCCTCGCGGAGTGCCGGGAGCTGCGCCGCACGGCCCTTCCCGGGGGCCTGCCGGTGGGCGACGCGGTGGCCACGGGCGCCGGTGACCTCCCCGCCCGCTGGGTCGTCCACACGGTGGGTCCGAACCGGCACGCGGGACAGACCGACCCGGCGCTCCTCGCCTCGGCGTTCACCCGGTCCCTCGACGTGGCGGCCGACGTCGGTGCGCGCAGCGTCGCGTTCCCGGCGGTGAGTGGCGGCGTCTACGGCTGGGCGATGGACGACGTCGCCCGGATCGCCGTCGGCACGGTCCGCGGGTGGCTGGCGGAACGTGCGGGTGAACGTCCCGTCGACCTCGTGCGCTTCGTGCTCTTCAGCGCTGACGCCCTGGCCGCCTTCGAGGCGGCGCTGCAGTCGCCCGCGCCGGGCGCGCCGTCCTGACGCCACCGCGGCGGGGCGGCACCAGGCATGACCCGAGGTCATATCGTGTCTCCCACGATCGGAGGACCCCATGCGCACCCGCCCCTTCGCCCAGGTGGACGTCTTCACCGCTGAGCCCTACCTCGGAAACCCGGTCGCCGTCGTCCTGGACGCGGTGGACCTGTCGGACGAGCAGATGGCGGCCTTCGCCCGCTGGACGAACCTGTCGGAGACGACGTTCGTCCTGCCGCCGACCGACGCCGCCGCGGACTACCGGCTGCGGATCTTCACGCCGGGCGGGGAGCTTCCGTTCGCGGGCCACCCCACCATCGGGAGCGCCCACGCCTGGCTCGGCACGGGAGCCGCGCCGCGGACGGCCGGGACGGTGGTGCAGGAGTGCGGTGTCGGCCTGGTGCGGCTCCGGCAGGACGACGGCGGCCGGCTCGCGTTCGGGGCACCGCCGTTGCGTCGGTCGGGGCCGCTGGCGCCGGAGCTGCTGGACCGCGTGGTCGCGGGCCTCGGTGTGCGGCGGGAGGTGGTCGTCGACGCGGCGTGGGTCGACAACGGCCCGCCGTGGATCGGGGTCCTCCTGTCGGACGCCGCCGCGGTCCTGGCCGTGGTGCCCGACCTGGCCGCGATGGCTGGCCTCGCGGTGGGCATCGTCGGCCGGTACCACGCCGAGGGCCCGGCCCGAGTCGGTGCGGACGCGGAGGTCCGGGCCTTCGTCGCGGACCTGGGCATCGCCGAGGACCCGGTGACGGGCTCGCTGAACGCGGGCCTGGCGCAGTGGCTCGTCCCCGCCGGCGTGCTGCCCGAACGGTACGTGGTCTCGCAGGGGACCGTGCTGCAGCGGGCGGGGCGCGTGCACGTGGAGCGGGTGGGCGACGAGTTCTGGATCGGCGGCGACGCCGTCACGTGCGTGGCCGGGGAGGTCCGCATCTAGCTCGTCCCGGCGAACGTCTTGACACTACGGGCTGTAGTAGATGTACTACATCTCATAGTGACTGGACGACTGCTGAGGACGAAGCCGTGGCCGATGACTCCG
>Ga0196976_1000636_pt1 | contig 21088 bp, 17 predicted proteins | sample S3v_513CmetaG_FD_148644 | JGI IMG/M metagenome (GOLD analysis project Ga0196976, IMG submission 148644) | Soil microbial communities from Anza Borrego desert, Southern California, United States - S3+v_5-13C | ecosystem: Environmental > Terrestrial > Soil > Desert | place: USA: California...
TCCGCTCCGTGCAGCGCCTCGAGCCGAACCTCGGCTACATCGACGTCGGCCTGTTCGCCGAGAGCGACGACGCGCGGGCCATGGCCGACGCGGCCATGGCCTTCGTGCAGGGCACCGACGCCGTGATCGTCGACGTCCGCCGCTGCCCCGGCGGCAGCGGGCAGCAGGTCGCGTATCTGGCCAGCTACTTCTTCGGCCCCGAGCCGGTCGTGCTGGCGAACCGCTTCCACCGCCCCAGCGGCCGGTCGATGCAGAGCGTCACCGGCGACGTGAAGGGGAAGCGCATGCCGAACGTGCCGCTGTACATCCTCACCAGCCCCGGCACCGGCTCCGCGTGCGAGTCGTTCGCCTTCTCGCTGCAGCAGCACGGCCGCGCCAAAGTCGTCGGCGCGACGACCGGCGGCGCCGGCTACAACAACGCCATGGTCCCCCTCGGCCACGACCTCGTCTTCTCCGTCTCCATCGGCTCGGTCACGCACCCGAAGACGGGCAAGGGGTGGCAGGGCACCGGCGTGCAGCCCGACATCGCCACGACCGCGGACAAGGCGCTCGACGCCGCCCGCGCCGCGGCCGGGGCACCTGCGGTGGACCCCGCGGAAGAGGTGCGCAAGCTCGAGCGCGAGTGGCTCGACGCGTACGAGCAGCGCGACCCCGAGGCCATGAAACGCATCGTCGCCGACGACTTCATCATCTACTTCCCCGACGGCAAGTCGCAGACGAAGGCCGACATCGTGCGAATGATGGAGCGCATGCGCGGCTCGCAACGGCCGCCCTCGAAGTTCTCGACTGAGGAGGTCACGGCGCGCGCCTACGGCAGCGACACCGTGGTCCTCACCGGCCGCGTGATCTCCCAGACCGGCGACGAGCGCGAGGTACAGCGCTACACCGACACGTACGTGCGAAGGGACGGACGCTGGCAGGTTGCGTCATCCCATCTGTCGAACGTCAAGTGACCTGAACGTAGGGCGGGCTTCAGCCCGCCACCCCCGGGGGTGGCGGGCTGAAGCCCGCCCTACGTTTCCACGCCTAGCGCGGAGAGGTCCAGGCGCTCTCCCTTTACCGGCGGGCACCAGTAGTAGCCGCCGGTCACCGGGCGCGAGAACGAGAACAGTCCGTCGACGATCCCGTCGTCGTGGCCGACCATGCGCCGCAGGACGCGCTCGTAGCGGTCGAGCGACTCGACGTGCGCGATGAACTCGAGCCCTTCCTGCGTCGCGCTGGCCCACGGCATTGAACGGCGCACCATGAACGCGGGGGGATCGTAGGCCTCCTGCTCGGCGCGCTTGATGTGCGCGGAGTCGGGCGCGTCCTCGATCTCCTCGTTCGACTCCGCGCGGCGGCCGATGAGCATCTCCCGCCGCTCTTCCTCGAACGCGCGGAAGCGCGTCAGGTCGTGCACCCAGCGCTGGATGACCAGGAAGCTCGAGCCGTCGTCGCGAATGGCCGCCTCGACGGCGGCATCGTCCTTCGGGTTCTCCGTGCCGTCCTCGAAGCGCGTCAGGTCCTTGTTGCCGTGGTAGACGAACGTGTCGTTCACGTCGACGATCAGGAGCGCGTCCGCGAGCAGCTCGCGGATCTGCTGTGTGAGGTCGAACAGCACGCCGCGGTCCGGACCGCGCAGCAGGAAACAGAGCGCCTCCTGCGTCGACGGCACGCTGCACGCCGCGCCGGAGAGCGCAGGGAACGTGCGCAGTCCGTCGATCGGCTTCTCGAGCGCTAGCACGGTTGGCTCGCCGATGCCGACCACACCGCAGTCGGCCTTGATTCCGTCGCGCAGTTTGCGCAGCGCCTTCTTCACGTCCGCCTCGGGCGCGATGCGGAACAGGAGCGAGCGGCCGACGGCGGTATTGGGAGCGAGGATCGCGGGCTGGAACGTGGGCTTCTTCATCGGGCGCGCGATTATCGCACTGTCATCCTGAGCCGCGTAGACAGCGAAGGAACCCCTGCGGACGCGCGTTCATCGTGCTGCGGCGGGGGATCCTTCGCCGTCTGTGCGGCTCAGGATGACAGCGAATCGCGGGTCTCCGCGCAGGACATCGAATCGCGGCTCGGTGGCCAGATAGACGAGCCAGCCGCTGCGCGACTCGACGGCGCGCTCCAGCCACTCCAGCGCCTGCTCGCGCTCGCCGAGGGCCGCGTGCACGGTGGCGAAATGCACGGGCGAGACGTCGCGTGTCAGCGAAAGCTCCGCCAGCGCGCCGAGGCGCTCGCGCGACTGCTCCAGCGCGGCGAGCGCGGCCACCACGTGCGGCTCGCCGCGGGAGATGGTCAGCGCCTTCTCCAGCTCCGCCCTGGCCTCGCCCGGACGCCCGCGCTGCTGGTGCGCGAGGCCGAGCGTAAAGTGCGCCGGCTCGTGGTGCGGGTTGATCTCCAGCGCGCGGAGGCAGAGCTCCTCCGCCGCGTCGTAGTCGCGCCCGAGGTAGTGCACGACCGCGGTGTTCGCGTTGAGCATGAACGACAGAGGGTCGCTCTCCGAGGCCACGCCCATCTGCGTCAGCGCCTCGGCGAACCGGCCGCGATGCGCGAGCGCCAGCGCATACCACTGCCGCGCCGTCACGTAGCCGGGGTTGAGGCGCAGCGCGGTCACGTACTCCTCCTGCGCGCGCTCCCAGTTCCAGAGGAAAACCTCGTGGATCGCTCCCATCGACGCGTGCGCCTCCGCCAGCTCCGGGTCGAGCTCCAGCGCGCGGCGGGCCGCCGTCTCCGCCTTCGGCATGAGCTGCAGCGGCGGATAGAGATCGCGGCTGGCCAGGGCGATGTAGCAGTCGGCCAGCCCCGAGTACGCCGGCGCGTACGCCGCGTCGGCATCGATGGCCGACTCGAAGAAGAAGATGGCCCGCTCGATCCCCTCGGCCGTCCGGCGGTTCCAGTGATGCCGCCCCTTCAGGTAGAGCTGATACGCCGCGGCGTTCTCCGTGTAGCGCTTGCGCAGGCGGCGGTCGGTCTCGCCGCTGATGCGCAGCTTCAGCGCCGTGACGATGTCGCGCGACAGCTCTTCCTCGACGGCGAAGATGCCGCGCATCGGCACCTGGAACTGCCGTCCCCAGAGCTGCGCGTCCTTGACCAGGTCGATCAGCTCGACCTGCAGGTTCACCGTGTCGCCGGCGACGCGCACTCTCCCGGTCAACGCCGCGCGCACGCCCAGCTCGCGGCGCACCGTGCCGAGGTCGGCGTCGCGATAGCGGAACGACGACGCGCGCGGCGCCACGCGCAGCTCCTCGATGGTAGTCAACGTGTTGATCAACGTCTCGGCCAGGCCGTCGGCAAGGTAGTCGAGGTCCGGATGTCCGGAGCGGTTCGCGAACGGCAGCACGGCGATGGAGTCGATCCCGCCGCGCTCGGGCGTCTCGGTGACCGGCCCGCTGAACGCGTAGCCGAAACGGTGCGCGGTGCGGACGTAGCGCGGCGCGCGCGCGTCGTCGCCGATGGCGGCGCGGATCTCTTTGATGAGACTGGCCAGGTTGGCTTCGGAGACGAACGTCTCCGGCCAGAGCCTGGCGAAGAGGTCCGTCTTCGACACCGGATTCGGCCGCGCGGCGAGGAGGATCTCCAGCAACTGGAAGGCCTTGCCGGAGAGACGCACCATCTCCGCGCCGCGCTGGAGCGTGCGCGCGTCAGAGTCGAACGTGCAGTCGCCGAACAGGACCCGCATCCCAGAATTTTCCCAGAACTCTCGCAGAGCGGGTTCAAGACTCCCGCCGCCTCCTGACCGATCTTGAGATCACGAAAGGAGAAGTTCAAATGAAGAAGATCACGAAACTCGCCGCCGTCGCCCTCCTGGTTGCCGGCAGCATCGCCTGCACCGAGCGCAAGACCGATGAGGCCACCACCACCGACCCGGTCGCAGTGACGGCCACGGAGACGAGCGCCACCACGGAGACGTCCGCGACCGTGGCCCCCGCCCCGACCGACCCGGCCGCCGTGACGACGGACACCACGGCCACGACCGCGACCGACGCCACGGCGACGGACGCGACGTCCGCTCCGGCTACGTCGACGCCGCCCGCGCAGCAGTAACCACGCCCCTCACCCCTACCCCTCTCCCCGTGCGCGGGGAGAGGGGATGGAGGTGAGCGTTCGCCCCACCTCCGCCGCCACCTCCCCCTCGTGCGCGTGCAGGTAGAAGTGGCCGCCGGGGAAGAGGCGCAGCGCGAACGGGGCGCGCGTCTGCGACTGCCAGTCGCGCAGGTGCGCCTCCGTCACGCCGTCGTCCTCGCGGCCGCCGAAGGCGCTGAGGGGGACGTCGAGCGGCTCCTCCTCGCGGTACCGGTACGTATCCACCACCGAAAAGTCGGCGCGCAGGAGGGGCAGGACGAGCTGCAGGAGCTCTTCGTGCTGCAGCACCTCCTCGGGCGTACCGCCGAGGCGGCGGAGCTCTTCGACCAGCTCCGCGTCACCGAGCGTGTGGCGGGTGCGGCCCATGCGGTTCTGCGGCGCGGCCGCGGACGAGGCGAAGAGATGCACGGGAGCGGGCAGGCCGCGGCGGCGCAGCTCGCGCGTCACCTCGAAGGCCAGCAGCGCGCCCATGCTGTGTCCGAAGAACGCGAACGGCTTCCCGTTCAGCAGCGGCGTCAGCTCCGCGGCGACGCGCTCCGCCAACGCCAGCAGGTCCGTGAAGGGCGCCTCGCGGATGCGGGTCTCGCGCCCCGGAAGCTGCACCGCCGACACCTCGACGCCCGGGGCCAGGCGCTGCGCCCAGGTGCGGAACGCCGACGCGCTGCCGCCGACGTAATGAAAACAAAACAGCCGCAGCGCCGCGTGCGGGGCCGGGGCGAACGTGCGAATCCAGTTGCTCAATGCCGTGCCGAGCGCCTCCGCCCGCTGCCTTCGAGGACGAAGCCGACCGGCCCGGGCGAGGTGCCGCCGACGTCGATCGGCCCCCGCGTCGCCCGCGTGAACGGCGTGCGCGCCTCGAACGTGTACGAGCCGGGGACGACCACCAGCGTGAACGTGCCGTCGGCGGTCGTCGTCGCGCCGGCGGCGGGATTGCCGGCCGGGTCGAGCGCCAGGACCTCCACCCCTTCCGCGGCGTAGCCGCCCGGGAGGAGCACCGTGCCGCTGACGCGCGTGCCGCGGCGCATGGTGAAGTCGATCGTCACGGACTGATCGACCGCGATGGTGCTCGTCGACGGCGCGTACGACGGTGCGTACTCGAGCCGCGGATCGAAAGCCACGACGCGGTATTCGCCCGGCGCCACGAGCAGCCGGTACGTGAAGCCGGCCACGGTGGTCGTCTCCGCCACGCGCGCGCCGTTGGCGTCGTATGCCGCGACGGTGATCCCGCCGAGAGGCTGCTGCGTCACCGCGTCGCGCACCGAGCCGGTGAACTGCCCCGCGCGCGGCGGGTTGAAGTCGATGGTCAGTGTCTCTCCGCCGATGACCGCGATCGTCTGCGCCGACTCGAAGTCGGGCGTGCCGCCGTAGAACTGCGCCGCGTGCTGCGTGAGCGGCTCCACGGCCAGCTTGTACCGCCCCGGCGCGATGGTGAAGGAGTAGTCGCCGAACGGCCCCGCGGCGCCCCGCGCGTGCACGGTGCCGTCGAGGTTATACGCCGTCACGAACGCGCCGATGGGGGCATGTCCCAGGATCGTCGCCCCGCGCTGGGCGGCCAGGGCCACGTTCTGGCGGTCGGCGCCGGGCGTGAGCGTGAGCACGTCAGACTGCGCGAAGGACCTGGCCTCCACCCAGAACGCCGGTCCGTACTCGCCGCCGCCGGAGACGAGGCGGTACTGGCCGGCCTGCAGCGTGAAGCGGAAGAGTCCCTGCACGTCGGTGAACTTTGTCGCCACCAGCGCGCCGGAGGAGGTGTAGACGTACACCCGTGCCCCGGGGATGCCCAGGCGTGTCTGCGCATCGATCACGCTGCCGCTCAGGTGCGCCGCCGGCTCCAGCGCGAAAGCCACGTCCGCCGTCCCGCCGCTCTGCACCTGCACCGCCTGCGCCTCGGAGAACGCGCGCGCGTTCGCGTGGAACTCGCCGGCGTAGAAGTCGTTTGCATCGTAGGCAAACACCTTGAGCTCGCCGACCGGCACGACGATCGAGAACTGCCCGGCCGCGTTCGTGCGGGTGAAGCCGCGGCGCGTGCCGGAGAGGTTGTAGACCTCGACCACCGCATCGGCCAGCGGTGCATTGGCTGCCGTGACCGTGCCGCTGATCCTGCCGCCGAGGGCGAGCTGGAAGTGCACGTCCACCGGTGCACCCTCGGCAAGGGTGACGGGAAGCGCCTGCTCGAAGGAGTCGGCGCCGGCCGGATGGAACGCCGTCGCATACGTCCCCTCGGGGTCGTACGCGAGCACGCGGTAGGCGCCCGCCGGGAGCGCCAGCGTGTACGAGCCGGTGCCGTCGGTGGTGGCCGTGCCGCGCAGGATGCCGGCCGCGTCGTACGCCTCGACCACCTTGCCGGAGAGGCGCACGCCGCCCGTCGTGCTGACGGTCCCGCGGACGATGGCCGCTTCGGCAGCCAGAGCGAACAGGACAGAGATCAGGAGCGCGGCGGCTGGGGCCGTATGGGATCGGGACATGATGGGATTCGTTTTTGCTACCGGCTTACCTTTGAAGCCTGCATGATTTTCTCGCGTCTGTCCATCCGGACAAAGATCGCCGTGGTCATGACCTCCCTGCTGGCAATCGTGTCGCTGGCGGTCTACCTCTATTTCCCGGCGCAGTTGCACCGGCAGATGGTCGATTCGGTGACGCGCAAAGCGGCGGCCCTGACCGAAATGGCCGCGTTCAGCGTCGCCCAGGGACTGCACGACGAGAATCAGACCGCGGTGGCAGCGGCCATGACCGGCCTCCGCGGCAATCCCGACTTCGTCTACCTGCTGCTGGTCGACGGGCGCGGGCAGGTCTTCGCCAGCGTCAACGACCTCATGGCGGGGAACTATCAAGAGGTACTGATGACACCGGTGGCCGTGCCGCAGCGCGTGCTGCAGGGCGGCCAGCGCTACGTCCGCCCCTCGACCGTGAAGATCGCCGGCGGCGTCACGGCGGACGGGACGATCTACCAGACCACGGCACCCGTGCAGTACCACGGCCGCACCATCGGACGCCTCTACCTCGGCATGTCCCTCGCCGAGGCGAACGAGGATGCCGCGCGCAGCCGCGCCGCCATCGCGCTGGTCACGCTGATCGCCTTCCTCATCGGCACCATCGCCGTCTTCGCGCTGAGCACGGTCATCACCGGCCCGCTGCACCGCATCGTCGAGACCTCCGAGGAGATCGCCGCCGGCGATTTCTCCAAGCGCGCGGCCGTGACCACGAAGGACGAAGTGGGACACCTGGCCCGCGCGTTCAACCGCATGGTCGAGCGTCTGGAGGAGTGGAACCGCACGCTGGAGACGCGCGTGGCCGAGCGCACGTCGGAGCTGGCCGCGTCGGAGGAACAGTACCGCCTCCTCTTCCAGCGCAACCTGGCGGGCGCGTACCGGGCCACCGAGGACGGCACGCTGCTGGACTGCAACGACGCGTGCGCGCAGCTCTTCGGCTACTCGATCCGCGAGGACCTGCTGCAGGCGGGGCGCATCGAGTACCTGCACCCGCACGAGCGCGACTCGATGGTGCGCCGGCTGCGCGAGCAGGGGACGATCATCAACGAGGAAGTGGAGCTGCGCGGACGCGACGGCGGGCCGGTGTGGGCGCTGGAAAACGTGCGCCGCATCCCCGGCAACCCGCCCGTGCTGGAGGGGATCCTGCTCGACATCAGCGAGCGCAAGCGCGCCGAGCAGGACATCGCCTTCAAGGCGTACCACGATCCGCTGACCGGACTGCCGAACCGCGCGCTCTTCCTCGATCGCCTGGAGGTGGCGCTGGCGCAGGCGCGGCGCGGAGGGACCACGCTGGCGGTGCTCTTCCTCGACCTCGACGACATGAAGTCGATCAACGACACGTTCGGCCACGCCACGGGCGACCGCGTGCTGAGCGCGGTCGGCGAGCGGCTGGTGCGCGCGGTGCGCGGCGGCGACACGGTGGCGCGCGTGGGGGGCGACGAGTTCCTGGTGCTGCTCTCGGACAACGACGAGAGCGAGGCGGAGAGGGTGGCCCGCAAGATCCTGGAGAGAGTCTCCGCGCCGCTGACCATCGAGCGCGACGAGCTGTATCTGACGACGAGCATCGGCGTGGCGCTCTACCCCGCCGACGGTGAGGACGCGCAGACGCTGATCCGCCATGCGGACGGAGCCATGTACCGCGTGAAGGAGTCGGGTGGGCACGCGCTGGAGCTGTCCAGCCGCGGCGGGAAACGCAACGTCGGGCGCCTCTCGCTCGAGGAGCAGATCCGCGAGGCGCTCGAGCGCGACGAGTTCGTGCTGCACTATCAGCCGCAGGTGCACATCGGGCCGCGCACGCTCTCCGGCGCGGAGGCGCTGGTGCGCTGGCAGCGGCCGGACGGCACGCTGGTCGGCCCCGCGGGCTTCATGCCGGTCTGCGAGCAGAGCGGCCTGATCACGCTGCTCGGCGAGATGGTGCTGCGCAAGGCCTGCCGGCAGATGGTGGAGTGGCAGAAGGTCGGCACCGCGCCGCCGCGCATGGGCGTGAACGTCTCGGCGCGGCAGTTCTATCAGCGCGATTTCGTGGGGATGATCGAGCGCGTCCTGGCCGACACGGGCCTGGCCCCGATCCGCCTGGAGTTGGAGATCACGGAGACGGTGGCCATGCAGACGTCGCAGCGTGCGCTGGAGATGCTGCGCCACTTCCGGGCCATGGGCATCGCCGTGGCGGTGGACGACTTCGGCACCGGGCAGTCGTCGCTGAGCTACCTGAAGCGCTTTCCCGTGGATACGGTGAAGATCGACCGCAGTTTCGTGAATGACCTGATCAGCGGCGAGAACGACGAGTGGATCATCACGGCGGTGCTGATGCTGGCCAATCACCTCGGCCTGCGCACGGTGGCCGAGGGGGTGGAGACGGAGGAGCAGAGCCGCTTCCTGGAGGGTCATGACTGCCGCGAGATCCAGGGGTTCCTGATCGATAAGGCGCTGGACCCGGAGACGTTCGCCGCACGCTGGCTGGAACGGCGCCCGGAGCGGATGCCGCGCGCGGCGGCGCTGTAGTAGCCTCCCCCCGCCGCAGCTGGCGCTGCGGCATGGAAAGCGGCAGCTGGCGCTGCCGCACTCCAGAGTACAGCGTCACGAGGACGGCCATCACCATCGCGGCGGCGGCGCGGACGATCATCTTCCGGAGCAGCGTGCGGCGGCGCCGCAGGATGCGCGGGAGCCAGAGCGCGTACACCAGTCCGAAACACTTCCTGCGCCACGTCTTCGCTGGCCGCGACGTTCCGGACGATGGCCAGGGCGATGGAACAGACCGTGTTCGCGCACTGCTCCACCACCCGCCGGAACGCGGCCTCGTCCCCACCCCGTGCGAGCAAGACATCGGATTCGAGAGCATTTGTCGTCATGCACCAGAGTCGCGCAGCCGGAGAAAGTGTGACACTTCTGGAGTGCGGCAGCGCCAGCTGCCGCTTTCTATGCCGCAGCGCAAGCTGCGGCGGGGGCGGAGGCTGGCGCCTCCGCATCGAGAGCGGCAGCTGGCGCTGCCGCACTCCAGATTACATCGCGCTCATCCTCGTGATCTCCCCCGCCACCACCTCCGTGGCCTTCGCGTTCTGGGTCACGCTCCAGTTCAGCGGATAGTTCGGGGAGAGGGTCACGTCGCTCGGCTGGTTGAAGAAGACCACCGCGCGGATGCTGCGGCTGTAGGTGTGGGTCATGTGGTAGAAGGCCTGGCGGTACCACTCCGCCATGTCGCCGCCCTGGGCCAGCGTGCCGAGCTCGCAGATCATGATCGGCTTCTCCATGCTGCGCAGCTGCGGGTAGGACTTCTCCAGGATCTGGTGGAAGCTCCACCAGCGCGACCAGGAGGCGATGGTCCCGTAATTCAGCACGCCCGTGCCGATCCAGTCGACGTACTCCGCGCCGGGATAATAGAACTCGAACCACGGCATGGAGATGTGCGGCGACCAGACCCACAGCACGTTCGTGGCTCCCATCTTCTGAAAGACGAGGTGCACGTGCCGCCAGGCCGCGATGAAGTCCTGCGGACGGTTGCCGTTCTGTGGTCCCCACGGGTAGCGGTACGGGTCGTTCATCTCGTGCGCGAAGCGGAGGAACAGCGGGCGCTTGTACTCCGCCGCCGCCTTGGCCCACGGCACGATGTAGAAGTCGTACTCCCCTTTGGCGATCGCGGCCAGCGACGCGTATTCGCGCTCGGCCACGGGCGGCAGGTTCGCGCGCAGCCGCTCGTCGAAGTCGACCACCCACGGCTCCCAGGTGATCATCGGCACGCTGCCCATCCGATGGATCGTCTCCACCATGCGCATCGGGAACTGCTGCGTCGGCTTGTCGCCCCAGGCCGAATAGAAGGAGACGATCGGGAACTTGTAGTCGACTTTCGCCTCGAGCTGCTCCATCCCCGCGAACGTGCGCGGGAAGCCGCCGTCGTAGACGCCGAACAGCACCGACCGCGGCGCGCGCAGCGCGGCCATGGAGTCGAGCGTCGGGCGCATGGGCTGGAGGTAGTCGCTGCGCGAGCTCTGCCGCGCATTGCGCATGGCCCGCCCCTGGCGGTCGGAAAAGAACTGCGCGATGCGGCTCAGGCGCTCGTCCGCCGCGGCGAAGATCCGCTGGAAGCCGGAGCCGATGAAGATCTGGAACAGCACGCCGGCCGCGATCAGCCACCCGAGGGCGAAGAAGGCGATTTTGTAGCGGCTCTTCGATTTCACGATTCCTCTTTCTTCTCGCGATCGACGAACGCAGCGTACAGCCGCCCGCTCATCAGCACCCCGTTGATGACCGCGAACGCCACCATCCCCAGCGTGACCTCCGTCGTGATCAGCACCTCCGACTCCGGGATGACGTAGAGCTGCCGGTACACGGTCCAGAAGATGGCCAGCAAACTGATGACCAGCACGCCCAGGGGGAGGCGGGCCACGTGCCAGAAGCGCGTGGGGCGGCGCGTCTTGGCGGTCGGGATGTACGGCACCGCCACGCGCCGCAGCGCCAGCCCCAGGGCGTGCAGATAGATGCTCCACGAGCCGATCTTCAGCAGCGTGCCGCGCCAGTGCAGGCCGCGCTCGCGGCGCGGATCGCACAGCCAGCGCTGCGCGAAAAAGTAGACCGCCGCGCCGAACAGCCCCACCGGCAGCGCGTGCGCGATGTACTCGCTGAGGAGGAACACCGCCGGCTGCTCGCCGAACAATAGATAGATGAGCGGCACCGCCAGGAAGATCAGCGAGGTCACGCCGACCAGGTAATAGCTGCCGATCATGAAGTACGAGATCTTCTGGTAGCCGGTCAGCGAGCGGAACGCGCGCGGATACTCGCGGAACAGCACGTCGTACACGCCGCGCGACCACTTGAGCTGCTGCTTGAGGTACGAGTCGAGGTCCGCCGGCACCAGCCCGCGCGACACGACCTCCGGCACGTACACCGACTTCCACCCTTTGGCGTGCAGCCGGATCGACGTGACCAGGTCCTCGGCCAGCCCGATGCCGTGTCCGCCGATCGACTCCAGCGCCTTGCGGCGGAACGTGCAGTTCGCGCCGATGGCCACCGCCGTCCCCGTGCCGTGCATCCCCTGCATGATCGGGCCGTAGAACGCGTACGTCTGCTCCGCCGCCGCGCGCGCGACGAACGACTCCCGCGCGTTGCCGTACGCCTGCGCGACCTGCACGAACCCGACCTCCGCGTCGTCGAAGTGGCCGAGGACACGGTCGAGGATGTTCGGGAACGGGACGTGGTCGGGGTCGAGGACGAGGATGAGCTCCTCGGACGTGCGCGCCAGCGCGGCGTTGATCTTCCCCGCCTTGGCCCCGGGAATGTCGAGCAGCTCCAGGTGCACCGCCCCCATCTCCTCGCAGAGCGCGCGCATGCGCGGGTCGCGCGTGTCGTCGAGGAGATACGTGGTGTGCGGATAGCGGATCTCGCGCGCCGCGGCCAGCGTGCGCACGAACATCTCGTACGGCTCGCCGGGCGCGGAGGTGGTGAAGATGGCCACCGGCAGTCCCTCGGCAGGCTCGCGCCCGGGCGGCTGGTCCATGTGGAAGATGTTGTACCAGCCGACCATGATCCGGAAGACGCCGTACCACGTGGCGAACGACAGGAGGATGAAGAGCGCGAGCTGGTTCACGTGCCCGGCGCGGAACCACCAGAGGGCGAAGTAGACGACGCTCTGCACGCCGAGGAACAGCAGGATGCCGAGCACCCACCGCTCCCAGCCGCGGACGGCGGCGGCGCGGCGGTGCTCGAACAGCTCAGCGTCGTCGTACCAATGAGACATGAAATGCAGTGGCCCTGTAGTCTATGGTGACGCTGCGCTCGACGCCCGCCTCGATGCGAAAGTCGCGTGCCAGCGGCACGTTCGCGGTGAGGCCCGCGCGCCACGGGCGGTAACGGCGGCTCCTGTCTCTCGCCCAGCCGCCGTCGGCGTGCGCTTTGATCGCCCCTCGCTGGACGGCGACCACCGCCCGCCCCTCGACGAGATCCTCGGGCGTCCAGTACGGATCGTACCGTCCGTCGAAGAAGCGCGACTCGGCCGTGTCTTTCGCGGTGACCGCCCCCCCTCCCCAGAATGTCCACTCCTTCTTCTGCAGCGGCGCCATCGCATACGCGAACGCCGCCCACCCTTGGTTGTCGTCGGAGTAGCCGCGGTGACTGACCTCGGCCGCGGCGAGCCAGCGGCGGTCCGTCTCCCACCGCAGCGCGGTGAGCGTCGACGCCACGTGCGTGTCGAATGACGTGGCGGTGGCGATCTCCGGAACGCGCTCCACGCGGGCGCTCAGCGAGCCGCGCCGCACGCTCGCGCTGCCGACCGGACGGCGCACGCCGTCGGGCCAGGTGAAGATTCCGAGCGAGCCCGCCACGGTCACCCTGCGAATCGTCGTCTCATTGGCCACGCTCGCGAGCTCGCCGCTGGCATCGCCGTCATAGCGGCCGAGCGAGACCGTCCACCGCGTCTGCGGATCGGAGAACAGGCTCGCCGCGACCTCGGTGCGGATCAATTCCAGCGGCTGGTCGTCGACGACCCCCGCGACGGTGACCCGCTGCGACGGCCGCGCGGTGGCGAGGATCTCCGGCAACGGCGTGGTGCGCCCCGGATCCAGCGCCAGCACGCGCCGGAAGTTCCGCGCCGCCGCCCGCCAGTCGCCACTCCAGTACTGCGCCGTGGCCAGCCCTTCCAGTGCGTCGACCCCTTCCAGCTTCTCGAACAGCGCGATGGCCTCGGCGTACCTCCCCTGCCACATCACCACCCGCGCCAGCCCGAGCTGCTGCGCCGGCGACTCCGGCAGACGCCGGTAGAGCGCCTCCGCCTCGGCGAACCGCTTCGCCCACGCCAGCTCGTGCGCGCGCTGGAGCTCGTCGGCCAAAAGAGGGAGCGCGAGACAGAGGAGGAGCAGGCTCGCCGCGCGCGTCACGCGCAGATCTTAAAGCGTATCGAGGATGATCGAGGCCTGCTGCACGCCGAATTTCTCTTCCAGCAATGGGCGAAGCTCGTTCGCAGGCATGCCCCCCTGATGAATGGCGAGAGACGCAAATTGCCGAGCCTCCGCAACATTACGCAATTGTGCGATTCGTTCGCGCGCCTCGCGGAGATTTTGCGGCGCCGGTGCAAATCTGGGGACGCCGCCCTCACGAAAACACGCCAGCACCGCCGCCGGATTCGAGACCGCATCGGCTACCTGCCGCGCAACCGCCGCATGCAGCCTCGCCCGCCAGTCGGCGTCGGTCCGGTCCACTTTGATGATGTTCAAGTCGCGCAGGTAAAGTGGGATCTCCGTCCGGTGCTCCGCGATGAGCACGACCGGCCTGAGGGCAGCATGCGCGAGAGCGATCTCGTACATGACGTTCTCAATGCGTGACGTGAGATCCGCAACGACGACGGCGGCATCGCGGATGTAGAGCCAGACGGTCTCCCGGATCCATCCCGGGCGAGAGTCGTCGTCGGCGCGGACACAATCCAGTCCGGCCTCTTCGATTGCGGGCCTCAACACCTCGTCGTAATAGGGCCGACTCCCGTCATCGAACGACATCAGCACCAATGCGGTGGCCGATCGATTAGAGTTTTTCATTGCCCTCGCACGTAATGATAGAATGCCACTACTCCATTACAAAAAGGAACAACCTGCATGCAGGAGCTCACGCCAGACCGCGAGATTTACCATGCGCGCGCCGCATGGGCACGTGGGAAAACACTGCGCGAGAACTTCGACGCCGAGCCGGGAATGCACGCTCCCGGCGAGTGGCACGGCCAATGGCTGCCCGAACAACGTTTCGAGGTCGGTTTCGACGCCATCCTCCTGCCCCTGGGCGTCACCGCCACCGCGCAGGACATCCTGGACGCGGCCGGCGCGGTGCTCCGCTACGTCGTCGAGAAAAGCGGACAGGCGATCCAGGACGCCGCAGCCAAGACATGGGTCGACGGCCAGATCCGAAGTATCAGCGATGCCATCGCGGCCATGGGCTTTCCTGCACTCGGCGACCGTACGCCCGCAGAGGCTTCGCGATGGATTTACTCCAAAGTCTCACTATGGCTGGATGCAGAGCGGCAACACCACCAGTCCACCTGACCAGCGGAGCAGGACATGCCACCTTACCCGGGAGTCCCCCGAACCGATCCGTATCCCGGCTCGACCGACGCATCCGCCGCCGAGCGCCGCCAGTTCCCTCTTCCGGAACGCATCACCCTGGCCCTCACCCACCGCTGTAACCTCGCCTGCGGCATGTGCACCCAGTACGGTCCCGGCTACAAGGAGCACGCGACGCAGGAACTGCCAGTGGAGACGTGGATGGAGCTGATCTCCTCGATCGCCTGGATCGAGCCGGAGCTGAACCTCTTCGGCGGCGAGCCGCTGCTCTATCCCGGTTTCGCCGAGTTGCTGCGGCACGCCAGCGGCGCACGCTGCGCGACGACGCTGGTCACGAACGGATCGGGCCTGGCGCGACACCTCCCGCATCTCCAGAGCGCAGGGACGCATGTGGTGCTCAGCATCGACGGCCTGCCGGAGACGCACGCGCGCGTGCGCGGCTCTCAGGCATCGGCGGCCACGGTCTACGAGCTCCTGCCGCGGCTGGCGACGCTCGAGGCGCCGGCGAAGTGGTCGACGAACACGGTCCTGCTGCCGGACAACGTCCGCGAGATTCCGGAGCTCGTGCGGTCGATCGCCGCGCATGCTCCCTCCCGCGTCGTGCTGCAGCATCCGCAGTATCTGTCGCCGCAACTGAGCGCCATGTCCGATGGCGTCTGGTCGCGCGCGTTCGGCAAGCCGTTCCTGCAGCGCCTGCGGATGAAACACGCCTACAACTTCGACGACACCTACATCGCGGAACTGGTGCGGCTGCGCGAGCGGCTGCAGCCCGAAGTCGATCGGGGCATCGTGCAGTTCATCCCCGACCTCGGCGGCAGCGACATCGGCGCCTACTACTCCGAGGACGCGCACTTCCGGCTGAAGCCGGGGTACACGTGCATCAAGCCCTGGCTCAGCCCCACCATCACGCCGAACGGCGACGTGCTGCTCTGTCTCGACGGCGTGGTGGGAAACATCGCCGAGGAGCCGTTCTGGACGATCTGGAACGGCGCGCCGGCGCGGCGATTCCGCGAGGTCCTGTCGGACGTCGGCCGCTTTCCGATGTGCACGCGCTGCTGCACGCTTTACGGCGGCGGGACGGCCTGAAGATGACCACGGCCTCCTTCGACGTCGCACCGGCGTCCGCCGCCGGCAGGCTCGCGGGCGCGCGCCTGGCCATCCTGACCACGCGCTTCTTCGATCCGCAGTCGATCTCCATCAATTACTACATCGCCATGCTCCTCGCCGCCATGGCCGATCGCGGCATCCGGAGCCGGCCGCGCATTCTGTCGCTCGACGGTCTCGGTGAGCGCACGCGTCCGGTCACCGACATCCTGCTCGACCACGGCTTCTCCACCGTGACCGCCGAGGCGCAGCCGGTAACGCTGTTCGACACCGAGTCCATCGCCGGCGCGCTCGACGACTCCGACCTGATCGTGACCACCTTCTACGACTGGGGCGATCACGTCGCCGCCGCGCGTAAGCGGCGCGCGGTCCCGGTCGTCTACTGGGTCCCGTCGCTGCTGCACCACGAATACGTCATCGGCGGGCGGTATCGCTGGTCGGATTCCGGCGCGGCCGCGAGACGGCAGCGGGAGCTGATCCGCAGCGCGGACCTGCTCGTCTTCAACAGCCACATGGACCGCGAGCTGGCGACCCGGTACTTCCCCGGGATCGAGGCGCGGTCGTGCGTCATTCACCCGGTGCCGGCGTACCGGCCGCCGTACGCGGGCAGCTCGCGGCAGCGCACGATCACGTACGCCGGACGCTGGGACCCGCGCAAGGGCATCGACACGCTGATCGACTGCGTCTTCGAGCTCTATGCGGCCGACCATTCCATCCGGCTGCGCGTCCTCACCGACGCACCGACGCCATCGGGAACGGCGGCCATGCTGCCGGCCGTCACGGCGCGCAAGCTCGAGCTGCTGACGCGTGCGGGCGCGGTCGAGGCAATACCGTGGATGAGCCGCCGCGGCGCGTATCTGGAGGAGCTCTCGCGGAGCGGGGTGCTGCTCGTGCCGAGTCTGTACGATCCGTTCAACATCGTCGCATTCGACGCGGTGACGCTCGGCGTCCCGTCCATCATCTCCACCTTCTGCGGCGCGACGGAGATCCTCCGCGAGTCGGCCACGGTCCGTTTTCTGAATCCACTGGACGTCGACGACTGGTGCGCCACGACGAAGGAGCTGCTGCGCGCCGACCGCGGCCCGGCCAGCCCCGCCGCGGCGAACCAGCGTTCGGAGCACGAGGCACAACGGACGCTCGAAGCGTGGGCAGGACTCATGTGATCGCCATCGTCACCGGCGCCTCGTCACGCCTCGGCAGCGCGATCGCGCGCGATCTCGCGGCGCGGTCGTACACGATCGTGGCGGTCGGCCGCGAGCCGGCGGCCATGAAGACGGCGCTGGCCGCGCACGGCATCTCCCAGCCGCAGATCGTGGTCGCCGATCTGACCCGGCCGGAGGGACGGAAAGCGCTCGGCGACGCGATCGCGGAGTTGCCCTCCGTGGAGATCCTGATCAATGCGGTCGGCTCGTTCGGCGGCGGCGCCCTCGCCGACGTCCCGCCGGAGCGCTGCGACGAGATCGTGCAGCAGAATCTCTGCGCGCCGTACGCGGCCATTCATGCCGCGGTCGAGCCGCTGAAGCAGTCCCGCGGATCGATCGTCAACGTGGCGTCGCTCCTCGGCATCGCCACACTGCCGGACACCCACGCCGCCGCTTACATGGCGGCGAAGGCGGGAGTCGTCCATCTGAGCCGTGCACTGGCCGTCGAGCTGGCGGCCTATCGCATCCGCGTGAACTGCGTCTGCCCCGGCGTGCTCAGCCCCGTCACGGAGTACGGCGACGCGATGCGCATCCGGACGTACACGACGACACGACAGATTCAACGCCTCAGCACCATCGATGAAGCGGCGGCGGCGGTCACATTCCTGGCCACCTGCGAGTCGCCGTGGATCACGGGCGCCGTCCTCGAAGCCGACGGCGGCGCCGTGATGTCGCGGTGAAAGAAGGAGGCGGCAGCGCAGCTGCCGCTTTCTAACGCCGCAGCGCAGCTGCGGCGCGGCAGCTTCGCTGCCGCGTTGGAGTGCGGCGGCCGTGCCGCCGCACTCCAGAGGGGGCCGCGTCGACGCAGGTCACGGTGATGGTGCAGGTGCGATCGACGACGCCTGCATCCATTGACCGGCGGACATCTCGCGTCGTCACCACGTGGAGATCGGAACGACCGCCAGCTCGACGTTCAGCTTCCGTTCGTCGCGGAGGGTGCGCGCGATCCCGGCGACTGTCCTGCCGTCGCGTACGGTGCGGTCGAGGACGATCATGCGGACTCCCGTGTCCGCGACCGCCTCGAGTGCGGCGGCGAGGTCGTCGCTGTTCTGGAGATCCACGACGATTGCGTCGATTCCGCGGAACCGCTCCGTCCGCGGGCGGGCCGCCTCGGCGCTCAGATCGTACGAGGGCAATCCGGAAGCGCAGCCGCGCCCCGTCCCGAGCCGCGCGACGACGTTCACCCGTCGTGCACTCGCCAGCACGTCGAGGACGGGACTCCCCGATTGATCCGTCGCGGCGGCGTCCGTGAGGACGGCCACGCGGAGACCCGACAGCGGCTCGAACTCGTCGGCCATGACCGTGTCGATGCCGTTGTGCACGTTCATTCCGCCCGCGATCCAGCGGGCGGGCGGGGGCGGTTCCGTCGCCGTCACGCCGGCCGCCTTCGCCGCGAGCGTTCCGAGCAGCGGCTGCAGCGACGTCACGTTCCCGCTGTCGTCAGGATGCACGCGATTCGAGAGAAAGACGTAGAAGCTGCGGGAGCGCGGATCGATCCAGAAGAACCCGCCGGTGAAGCCGGTGTGGCCGAACGACCCGAGGGGAAAGAGGTCGCCGCGCGGCCGGCTGTAGCTCGTGTCGAGGTCGAACGCGCCGGCGCGCAGTCCGGCAACGCAGGCGGGCGACTGGACAGTGGTCATCGCGCGTACGGTGCCGGGGCGCCAGACGCCCGCTCCTCCCGACAGCATCGCACGCGCGAAACGCGCGAGGTCGGAGGCCGTCGTGAACATGCCGGCGTGACCCGCGACGCCGCCCATGCGACGCGCCAGCGCGTCGTGCACCACGCCGCGCAGGATCACACCGTGCGTCAGTTCGGTCGGCGCAATCCGCGCCAGCTTCGCCGGCGCCACCTCGGCCGGCCGGAAAGTCGTGTCGAGCATGCCGAGGGGCACGAAGATCTGCTCGCGGGCGAAGCGGTCGAGAGGCATCCCGCTGATGCGGCGGACGATCTCGCCGAGAAGGATCGAGTTGACGTCGCTGTAGCGGAACAGCATCCCCGGCCGCCACTGAACGCGGGCCGTGGCCGCGCGGCGCACCCCTTCGTCGTAGCCGCTCCACTCTTCCCTGAGGCTCACGTTGAGCGAGATCCCGGACGTATGCGTGAGCAGATGCCGGATCGTGACCTGTTCGCGCCATCCGCCGTTGAACTCCGGGAGATACCGCGTCACCGGCGCGTCGAGGTCGATGCGGCCGCGCTCGATCAGCAGCCACACCGACGGGGCCGTGGCCACCGCTTTCGTCAGCGAGGCCGCGTCGTACATCGTATCCTCGGTCGCTCGTTCGAGCGCGGGCGCGACGGAGCGATTGCCGTAGGCGCGGTGATGGACGGCACCCGCGTGCTCGAGCCAGAACACGGCACCCGGGGTCTTCCCCGCCGCGATCGCGGTCTCGATGGCCGTGTCGATCTCCCGCAGCTTCGACGGTGCGAAGCGCGATGCCGAGGTGCAGGCCGACGTCAGGAGGAGCGACGCGGCCAGGAGGATCCATGGCCGCGCCGGCACATCAGCGCTTCGTCTCGACATGGGTGGCCACGGGCCGGCGCGGAGTGGCCGCGGGGGCCGCCGTGAGCGGGTCGAGGACGTTCACCGTCCTCCCGTGACGCTCGCCCGCCACGCGGAGGCGTTGCTCTTTCCAGGACTTCCCGCGCAACACGAGCTCCGCGGCGCTGGCGGGAACGTCGAGGAAGAGCTGCAGGCTGAGGTGCGCCGCCGCGCCGGGCGGTGGCGCGAATGCGGGGCGGAGCTCGGAGTCGCCGTCGCGCAGCGCGAGCTCGATCGAGCCGTCGATCGCGGAGAGCTCGTCGTCGCTGATGCCTTCGCGATTCAGCTTCACCCATGACACGACGTCGACCAGGCCTGCTTTGGGCTCGCGCCACTCGACTTCCGTCACCGTTCCTTCGTCCGGCGTGACGGGCGCCAGAATGTGCACCACTCGGCCGGCGGCAACGACGAGCGGCACGACCGGGACGTACGCCGGAACGCTGAGCGTGTCGGTGTCGGCAGCGAGCGGATGCGCGGCGCTGCTGCCCCTGGCGGGCGGCAGCGGGTAGTACGCGACCAGTCGCATCCCGGGCTCGAGCCGCTCGCGGACCGCGCGGAAATCGAGCGTGGCCGACGGATACATCGGCACCCTCACGGTGCGGAACCCCAGCTCCGGCACGTACGGCCTGGTCGAAATCGTGATCGTCGTCGGCGTCGAGCTGATGAGACCGCGCTCGTGGCGCGTGAAGAAGTTCCACTTCCCGGGCGGAATCTCGATCACCTGATCGGCGGGCAGACATCGCACGTCGCCGGACGACAGGAAGAGCCCGAACGAGTGGTCAGAAGCGGCCGCGGGGAAGAAACAGACCTCCGAACCGGCGGCCCGCTCGTCATCGACGGTGGCGACAAACTCCACGCGATGCGCGGACAGCGGGGCAGCGACGAGCGCTGCCCCGAGAAACGCAATCAATGGAAGGAAGAGTCTGTGCATGTTCAGCAGCCCGTGCAGTTCATGTACGGGTAATCCCGAATGCGGCACCCGTTGTAGATGTAATCCGAGGTGCACGCGGCATAGTTGCTGATGCACCTGCTCCCGCTGATGCAGCCGGTATCGCCGCCGCCCCCGCCGCACTCCACATAGTCGATGCAGTTGCAGAGGACATACGTCTGCGTGTCGGGGTCGTAGCAGGTGTTGTGGCAGATCGTGCAGCCATCGGCGTGGCGGACGACCTCCGCGGCGCGGCGGTTCTGGTTCTTCGCAATGTGCGGAAAGTTCTTCGCCTCGACTGCGTCTTCCGCGTGAGCGGCAGCAGAGACCACGAACAGGGCAACAGCGAGCATTCCGGACAACAGCACTTTCATGGCAGATCCTCTCTCCTTATGTTCCCTCTCCCCACTGGCGTGGGGAGAGGGGACTGATGCAGGGTCAGTGGTTCCCGTTGTCGTGCGGCACGACCACGGTCGTCGAGGCCGACGTGGAGTTGCCGGCCGCGTCGACGCAGGTCGCGGTGATGGTGTAGGTGCGGTCGGTGCCGTTGCCGGCGCGCTCCGCGCGCAGGCGCACGTGGGTCGCGTCGATCACTTCCCAATCCGCCTCGGTGCTGCCGTCGCCGCTGCCGTTCAGCGGTTCGCTGCTGGTCACGGTGAGCGAGCAGGCCGACGAATTCCCCGAGTTGTCGGACGACGTGTAGCTGACCGTCACGTCGACCATCTTGTGGTTGTTG
>Ga0196976_1000637_pt1 | contig 21062 bp, 15 predicted proteins | sample S3v_513CmetaG_FD_148644 | JGI IMG/M metagenome (GOLD analysis project Ga0196976, IMG submission 148644) | Soil microbial communities from Anza Borrego desert, Southern California, United States - S3+v_5-13C | ecosystem: Environmental > Terrestrial > Soil > Desert | place: USA: California...
ATTGCGGCCGCTTTCGTCTGTACCCCTCCGGATTCCTTCAGCGCCGACTGGAGCAGCGATCTTTCCAGGTCAGCGACGTAGCGTTCCATGTCCAGCCCACCATCGGCCAGGGACACGCCTCCGTTCGGCCCACTCCCCGCCGCGGCGGCGGCCGCGTGTGTCTTCGGTCTCTCGCGGGGCAAATCGACGACAACTTCCTCGCCAGCGCAGAGCGCTACGGCGCGCTCGATCGCATTCTCCAGTTGCCTTACATTGCCCGGCCATTCGTAGGCACAAAGCGCGTCCAGCGAGGATTCCGAAATACGGGCAATACTCTTCCCGGCACCTGGAGCGTACTTCTTCAGGAAATGGTTTGCCAGAAGCCGTATGTCATCAGCACGCTCACGCAGTGATGGTACGGTGATCGGGATAACACTCAGCCGGTAGTAAAGATCTTCCCGGAACGTGCCGCTTCCCACCATCACATCGAGGTCTTTGTTTGTCGCGGCGATTACGCGCACGTCGATGGGAGTTTCGGCAGTCCCGCCAACCGGCCGTATTTTGCGCTCCTGGAGAACACGGAGCAGCTTCACCTGCATAGTCGGCGGCATCTCGCTGATTTCGTCGAGGAAGATAGTTCCCTTGTCCGCAACCTCAAACAGTCCGCGCTTGTTCTGCGTTGCGCCGGTGAAGGCACCTTTCACGTATCCGAAGAGTTCGCTTTCCAGAAGCGTTTCAGGGAATGCCCCGCAGTTCACGCTCACAAACGGTTCGGCGGCCCGAGGCGAGCACGCGTGAATGGCACGCGCGACGAGTTCTTTGCCGGTGCCGCTCTCGCCCCGGATCAGTACAGTGCTGGAGGTCGGAGCAACCGAGCGGATGGTCTTCTTCAGCTTTTCGATTTCGACGCTGGCGCCCACGATATTGTCGAGCGAGTTGTGTTTGGCAACTTCCCTTTTGAGCGCAACGTTCTGCCGCTCGATGCTCAACTTGTGCAGCGCCTGGCGCACGGCCAGCTTGATTTCCTCAACAACATTGCGGGAGCCCTTGCGAATGTAGTCGAATGCGCCGCCGGCGCGAACGGCTTCTATGGCTGCTTCGAAATCATCCACGGCAGTCATGAGGATGACTTCTGTTTCCGGCGAAACGTTGTGCGCGTATCGCAGCACCTCGATTCCGCTGACCTCGGGCATGCGAATGTCGGTGATGATGACGTCGTACAGCGCCGAATCGATTTTCTGAAATGCCGCCTGCGCCGAAGAGACGGTCTCAACGCGGTTGCCGTCACGCCGCAATGCGATGTCGAGCATCTTGCAGATTGATTGCTCGTCGTCGACTACGAGGATGTTCCCCATCTAATTACCTTCCGGCTGCTACTGTAGCTGCGCCCGCCTGCTTCAACTGCAGTCGGAACTCCGCACCTTTGCCAGGTTCCGAGTGAACACTTATGCTGCCCTCATGGGCTTGCATGATCTGGTACACGATCGCCAATCCCAACCCGGTGCCGCCTGAAAATCCGGACTGGAACGGCTCGAATATCCTGTCCTGGACGCTCGGGGGCAGTCCTGGGCCGGTGTCTGCAAATGAAATCACCCAGTTCTTCTCAACCGCGCGCAGCGCAACGCGCAGTTCGCCTGCCGCAGTTCCGCCATCCTTCGCGGACTGATTGCACATGGCACGAATGGCGTTCTGGCAGATGTTCCAAAACACCTGTTTCATTCGCTCTTCGTCCGCCACCGCCCACGCCTCGTTCACCTCCCAGCTGGTCACCACGCGCATCCCGTTCTCCTGGAATTCAGGGCGTTGCTGGAGCAGCGTGAGCGTATCTTCGAGGCAGGGGATGAGGTCTATGCGGTCGAAATGGAACTCCTTCTCGCGGGCGAAGGCCAGGAAATCGCTGATAATGTTGTTCAGGCGCTCCGATTCGTGAATCACGATTTCCATCAACTGCTGCTCTTCTTCGCTCAGTTGCGCACCGTCACGCAACATCAGTGCCGAGCCCGCAATGGATGTGAGCGGGTTTCGTATCTCGTGTGCAATGCCGGCAGCCATCCGCCCAATCACTGCCATCCGGTCCTGAATGCGAAGCTGGCGTTCGAGCCTGCGTATTTCCGTGGTGTCGTTCAGGGCGTAAACATAGCCAACCGTGCTGGAATCCGGTGCTACGAGCACAGACACGGTGGTGCCGAACGTCTTGGGACGCCCCGATGCCGTCACGCACCAGATTTCCCCTTCGCTGCCGGGCTGCGGCAACTCGCATTGCAAAAGGTCAGTAAGCTTGCGCCCGATCCAATCCGTTCGGCTGCACTCGATCACGCGCTCCGCAGCCGGATTCATCAGGGTGATGTGGCCGTCAAGATCCGTTGTAATCAGGCCGCTTCGGATAGACGTGACGATGGTCTCGTGCAACAGCGTGAGGCTTTCCAGCACCTCACGCTGGCGTTCGTATTGTTCGCGAACCTGCCTGAGCCGCGCGGCGAGTTTGCTCCCCAGGTAGGCGATTGCGAGGTAGGCGACCAGGTTGATAAAGATGACCGCCTGCAAGGTCGTAAGTTCAGTGGTTGACACGGAATACGACCGAATCACCCCGAAGTACGAGAGCTCAAGTATTGCGCCGAACCCGATAAATGCGAGACCCGCGACATAAAACGTCCAATAACGCGGCAGCAGGATACTCGCGACGATGATGAGCAGCGGGTACAGGAAGTTGAACGAAGTATCGATGCCGCCAGTGACGTAAAGAATGGCTGTGGCGAATACGAGATCCGTCAATACCTGGAGGCGCGCCTGCAATCCGTGGTCATCCCAGACTCTGTGCAGGACGAGGAAGAAGACTGCAATCGTGTACCAGAGCAGTACGACACTGAGGAACAGCCTTACAGGAACGTTCGTGAGGGTGAACTCGATTATCGCGAGTTCGATTCCCAGCAGAAGCGTGATGACAAGCACGCGCACCCGGCTGAGCCATGCCAGCCAGGTGCGCTCATTCCAACCGCCGCCCATATCTAGCCGCCGCCCGCCAGGTTCCCGATCATCTTGAACAGCGGCATGTAGAGCGAAATAACGATTCCGCCCACAGCCACGCCCAGGATACCGATCAGCAGGGGCTCCAGCATCGTGAGCAGGTCTTTCGTCGCCGCATCCACTTCGTCTTCGTAGAAGTCAGCGATCTTTTGAAGCATCGCATCCATGGCGCCGGTCGCTTCGCCCACGCCGATCATCTGCGTCACCATGTTCGGGAAGACGCCGGATTCTTTCAGCGGATCGACGATGGTGCGGCCTTCTTCAACTGCCTTGCGCACTTTGAGGATGCCTTCTTCGATCACCGAATTACCCGAGGTGCGCGCAGTGATCGAGAGGCCTTCCAGAATCGGTACGCCCGAGGTGATAAGGGTTCCAAGCGTTCGAGTGAACCGCGCGACCGCAATCTTCCGCAGCAGCACGCCGAATATCGGCAGGTTCAGCAGCATGCGGTCCCACACGAGCTTGTATTGCGGAATCTTCTTGAGATACCGGATCAGCAGGACAATGCCTACGATCCCGGCAATGGAAAACCACCAGAAGGTCTGGACGAACTCGCTGAGATGTATGACGACCCTCGTCGGCAGCGGGAGGTCCACTTGCATGCCGTCAAACAGCTTAATGAAGATCGGCACCACGTACTTCAGCAGGGCCGCCACGATCAGCACGGCCATACCGACGACCACGGTCGGATACACAAGGGCCGATTTGATGGCCTGTCGCATCTTCACCGTCTTCTCGACGTAAGCCGACAGCCGCTGGAGAATCACGTCGAGAATACCGCCGGTTTCGCCTGCCTCGACCATGTTAGTCGTCAGGTCATCGAACACCTTCGGATGCTGGCGCATGGCGTTGGCCAGGGTGGCACCGCCTTCCACCGTTGTTCGAACGGTGGTCAGCGTCTTCTGGAAGAACTGGTTCTCCTGGTTGCCGGCGAGAATTTCAAGGCACTGCACCAGCGGTAGTCCGGCGTCGATCATGACCGAGAACTGGCGGAAGAAGATCGCCAGTTCCTTCGTCTTGACCTTTCCGGAGCCGAAGGTTGGCAGAGCGAACTCCTTGCCCTTCTGCTTGATTGCGCCGACCTGGATGCGCTCGCGGCGCAACTGTGCCGCGAGCACCTGCTTGTTCTCGGCCATGCGTTCGCCGGTCACCTTCTGACCGGCGGCATTCTTTCCTGAGTACGTGAAAACCGGCATCTTGCCCTCACGCTGTTGCCGCCCCGCGTCCGCCGGAGCGGACCGGGTTCGGTGCGTTTATCGTCTTGTGGGCGCTGCAGCCGCGCCCCGGTTGATGAGGCCTGCGCCGCGGTTGATCATCTCCTGCAACTCGTCCGGCATGGACGAGCGTCCCAGCGCCGTTTCCAGCGTGATCTGCTTCTGGAAATAGAGTGTCGCCAGCGACTGGTTTAGCGTCTGCATCCCGTACTTGTCCTGGCCAGCCTGCATTGCCGAATAGATCTGGTGGATCTTGTCCTCGCGGATCAGGTTCCTGATGGCTGCATTCGGGACCAGGATCTCCATCGCCATCGCACGTCCCCCGCCGATTCTCGAAAGCAGCGACTGACACATGATTCCTTCCAGCACGAGCGAAAGCTGTGCTCGTATCTGCGGCTGCTGGTGCGCCGGGAAGACGTCGATGATGCGGTTGATGGTGGATGCTGCCGAGTTCGTGTGCAAGGTGCCGAAAGTGAGGTGGCCTGTCTCCGCAATGCGAAGCGCGGCTTCGATGGTTTCCAGGTCGCGCATCTCACCAATCAGTACGACATCGGGGTCTTCACGCAGCGCCGACCGCAGGGCATCCGTAAAGGACTTCGTGTCCGAGTGCACCTCGCGCTGGTTCACGAGGCAGTTCTTGTGGTGATGGACGAACTCGATCGGGTCCTCGATGGTAAGGATGTGCTCGTGCCGCTCAGTGTTGATCTTGTCCAGCATCGCGGCAAGCGTTGTTGACTTGCCGGAACCCGTAGGACCGGTGACGAGAATAAGGCCGCGCGGCTTCTCGCACAACTTGGCCACAATCGGAGGCAGGTTCAGATGGCTGAAACTCTTGATTTCGAACGGAATAACACGGAATACGGCAGCGGTGGCGCCGCGCTGGTTGAACACGTTGGCGCGGAAGCGTGCCAGTCCCTTGAGGCCGAACGAGAAGTCGAGCTCAAGATTCTCTTCAAAACGATGCTTCTGCGCGTCGGTCATGACGCTGTAAGCGAGTTGCTTCGTCTCCGAAGGAGACAGCGGCGGCATGTCCAGTGGCTGAAGCACACCGTGAACGCGCATTTGTGGCGGCGTGTTCGTTGTGATGTGTAAGTCGCTGCCGCCAAGCTCCAGTAACTTCTTCAGCAGTTCGCTCAGACTAACCTGCATCTAGTTCTCCTGGTCCCCTTCAAACGCCAAGCACCCGTCTTAGTGGACGGTTTCTCTTGCCACTTCCTCGAGGGTAGTGACGCCCTGCATGACCTTCGCAAGGCCACTGCGACGGAGGGTGATCATCCCTTTCTCGATGGCTTTCTTCTTCAGCTCAATGGTTGAAGCGCCGACGAGGATCAACTCGCGGATCTCATCGTCGATTTCCATCACTTCGTAAAGGCCGGTTCGTCCCTTGTATCCGGTCCCATGGCAGACGTCGCAACCCTTGCCCTTCTTGACGACAATCGTCTTTGCTTCTTCGGGCGTATAACCTGCTTCCACGAGCGTCTGGTACGGCACCTCGAACTCGGCGGCACAGTTCGCACATATGCGGCGTACGAGTCGCTGCGCACAGATGAGGTGTACTGAGGTGGCCACAAGGAAGGGCTCAATACCCATGTTCATCAAGCGGCTGATCGTTTCAGGCGCGCCGTTCGTGTGCAGAGTGGAAAGCACAAGGTGTCCTGTGAGCGCCGCCTTGATCGCGATTTCAGCGGTTTCGAAATCACGGATTTCGCCGACGAGGATGATGTTCGGGTCTTGACGCAGGAATGAGCGCAGCGCCGCAGCGAAGTTCAACCCGATCTGTTCCTTCATCTGCACCTGGTTGACGCCGTGCAGTTGGAATTCGACCGGGTCTTCCGCGGTCATGATGTTCGTGTCGGGCTTGTTCAACTGCGAGATGGACGAGTAAAGAGTGTTCGTTTTGCCGGATCCGGTGGGGCCCGTAACAAGCACCATGCCGTAGGGCTTCAGAATCGCGCGTTCGAACTTCTCCAGCGACTCGGGCTCGAAGCCGAGCTTGGTCATGTCGAGCCGCAGGTTCTCCTTGTCCAGCAGTCGGAGCACGATCTTTTCGCCCCACAGTGTCGGCAGCGTGCTCACGCGGTAATCGAGTTCCTTGCGCTTGCCTTGCACCTTCATCTTCAGCATGATGCGGCCGTCCTGAGGCAGCCGCTTCTCGCTGATGTCCAGCTTGGCCATGATCTTGATGCGCGAGGTCACTGCGTCTTTCAGCTTCAGCGGTGGCTTCATCACCGTCTGTAGCACGCCGTCAATGCGGTAACGAACCCGATATTCCTTCTCGTAAGGCTCGACGTGTATGTCGCTGGCTCCCTTTTTCACTGCGTCTGTCAGGATGATGTTCACCAGCTTGACGATCGGAGCTTCGTCGGCCGCCTTCTCGAGCTGCTCCAGCATCAGTTCCCGTTCCTCGTGCTGGAGCTGTTCCACGTCGCCTTCGGAGAGGTCCTCGAATGACTGCATCACGTCTTCGAGGTTGTCGCTGTCCTGCTCGGTCGCGGAGTTGTAGGCTCTGTCGATTGCGTCGGCAATCGCGTTCTCGCTGGCGAGGACCGGTTCAATGTTCAGGCCGGTCATGAACTTCATTTCGTCGATCGCGAAGATATTCGCCGGATCGACCATGGCGAGCGTCAGCGTCGCACCCGCCCTGCTCAGGGGAAGGATCTGGTGCCGCTTCGCGGTTTCGTACGGGATGAGCTTAAGTACAGATGTGTCGAATTCGTGCGTGGTGAGATTGACGGCTGGTACGCCGTATTGGCGAGAGAGGAACTTGGTTACTTCTTCCTCAGACACGAACCCCAACTTCACCAGGGTCGTGCCGAGCCGTGAGCCGGCCTGTCGAGCCTCCTTCGTGGCCTGATCGAGTTGCTCCGGTGTGATGGCCCCCTCTTTGACTAGAAGGTCACCTAGTCTTTGCGTCATTCTCGCCGCCTCACCTCGCTGGCCGTCTGTTTAGCCAGCTATCCAAATCTCGTAGTCCGTGCGCGGACCATTCGTCGCGTGCATGCGAAAAAACACATGCTGCCTGTGTAACCTTCACGCGCGAACTTGTTATGCCTTTGTTACCCCTATCGATCCGCAGTGCGTCAAAATCCAGAGAAGAGGCCAGCGTAGGGTGGGTGACACTTTTTGTCAATGAACTAGGCGGGTACGGAGGTAACCATCGGTTCTTCCTTGGAACATGTACTTCGGTGTGCCTGATAAACGTGCTCAAGGTGCATCCAACGCTAGCAATTCGCATCACGAACACACAAGAAAATGCCCCGGCTTTCACCGGGGCTGCTCAATGGTTCAAGCCTCAGTACGCTAGTCCGCTCCCTCGACGCAAGCTACGAACGCCTGCGGTAGCGGTTCGCCTTTCAAATTCGACGTCAACGCGTTCACTCCGTACTCATATCCTTTGTCGAATGCCTTCAGGTTCAACTCGCGGAAGGCTTCTGGCACGGATACCTCGACGGCTTTGCGCAAGGACTCTGGCTTCACAAGATTCGTCACGGCGGCGAAGAAACCGACCATGACGATATTCAGCACCATGCGCTTGCCCAGTTCCTCGGCCAGGCGCGTAGCGGGAACGCTGAACAGCTTGATTCCGGGCTTAACATCGGTCACGCGAACCAGGTCCTGCTCAACGATAAGCATGCCGCCCTGCTTCAACTCCGGCACGAACTTCGCGTAGGCCTCCTGCGACATGACCACCAGGATGTCCGGGTGCGTTACGTAGGGATACAGCACCGGCTCATCGCTCACGATCACCTGCGCGCTGGCCGCGCCGCCTCGCGCTTCCGGACCGAAGCTCTGCGTCATGGTGGCGTAGTCGCCTTCATAGATGGAAGCGGCCTTGCCGATAACCGTCGCAGACAGGATCACGCCCTGCCCGCCGAATCCTGCGATACGAATCTCAGTCAAGCTCGGCATCAGATTCCCTCCGAGGCGCAGCAGCAATCTTCGACATCTACGTACTTCTCACCCAGCGTTTGCGCCATTTGCGCGCGCATCAACTGGTAGTAGTCCGGTCTGTCTCGGTCAACGAACTTCCCGACGATGATCTCGCCGCCCTTGCTCAGGCCGACCTCACTGGTCGGGGCGCCATTCCTGATCTTGCTCATCGCCTTGTAGTACTTCATCGTGTCCAGGCCGTCGCCCATCTTATTCCGGCGCTGATACAGGGTCGGACACGGCGATAGGATCTCGATGAAGCAGAAGCCGTCTTTCGAGAAGATCTCCTTCATGGCCTTCGCAAGCTGAGTCACGTGGAAGGTGGTCCAGCGTGCCACGTAGCAGGCACCCGCGGCGTTCACCAGGTCCGGCAGGTTGAAAGCCGGGTCGAACGTGCCGTAAGGCGACGTCGAAGTGATTACGTCGTTCGGCGTCGTCGGGGCGGTCTGTCCGCCAGTCATCGCATAGATCAGGTTGTTTACGCAGATGACCTTCAGGTTGATATTGCGCCGTGCAGCGTGGATCAGGTGGTTGCCGCCGATGGCCGAAAGGTCGCCGTCACCGGAGTAAACCACCACGTTCAGCTTGGGATTGGCCAGCTTAAGGCCGGTAGCGAACGGAATCGCACGACCGTGGGTGGTGTGGAATGAGTCCAGGTTCACGTAGCCGGCAACGCGCCCGGTGCATCCGATGCCGCTGACGACCACCAGGTTCTGAAGATCGACCTTGGCGTCCATCATCGCGCGAGCGAAGCAGTTTACCGTCGTGCCGATGCCGCATCCCGGACACCAGATGTGCGGCATGCGATCGGTCCGCACGAACTGTTCGACCGGATTCTCGTGTTGCATAACGCAGATTGGTTCCGTGCTCACCGTACTGCCTCCTCGATCGCCGCAAGGATGTCCTCGGGATTATGGACGCTGCCGCCCGCATGAGGAACGCTGATCGTCCTCGCCGCCCCGCCAGCACAACGTTCGACCTCGTAAACCATCTGTCCGAGGTTCAGTTCCGGCACTACAAAGGCTTTCACCTTCTGGGCCAACTCGCGGATCTTCTGCTCGGGGAACGGCCACGCGGTGATGATCCGGAACTTCCCGACCTTGATTCCCTTCTTGTGCGCCAAGTCCATTGCCCGCTGCGCGACACGGCTCGTGATGCCGTAGCTAACTACAACGACATCGGCTCCGTCGATGTCCTGCTCTTCATACAGGATCACGTCGTCGACGTTGAGCATGATCTTGTCCTTGAGGCGCTTGATGAGCTTGGCCTGCACCTGGGGCGTCATGTTCGGATAGCCGCGGTCATCGTGCGTCAGACCCGTGACGTGGAACTTGTAGCCTTCGCCCGCATGCGCCATTTCAGGCACGAGATCGCCGTTCGTCTCGTAAAGCTTGAACTCGGACGGCTTCTTGGACGTTCGGCGGCGCGGCTCGATTTCTATCTTCTCGGCCGGTGGGATGACAACTTTTTCCGTCATGTGGCCAACGACTTCGTCCAGCATGACCATGACCGGCACGCGATAGCGTTCGGCCATATTGAACGCCTTGATCGTCAGGTCGAAGCACTCCTGCGGCGAATTGGGGCAGAGAGCGATAATCATGTAGTCGCCGTGCGACCCCCATCGCGCCTGCATCATGTCCGCCTGTGCAGGAAGCGTCGGCAAACCGGTGGAGGGACCGCCACGCTGGACGTCCACGAAAACGCAGGGCGTCTCGGTCATAGCGGCATAACCGATGTGTTCCATCATCAGCGAAAAACCGGGGCCAGACGTGACCGTGAAGCCTTTAGCTCCCGCCCAGACTGCTCCCTGCATGGTGATGGACGCGGCCAGCTCATCTTCCATCTGGATGAACACGCCGCCGACAGTCGGGATGCGAGCCGCGAAGCGCTCAACAACCTCCGTTGAGGGTGTGATGGGGTATCCCGAAGCGAAACGCGCACCTGCAGCAAGGGCGCCTTCACAGCAGGCGTGATCTCCATCCAGGAAGTGGACGCCCGTAAGGACACCAGTCGGATCAGCCTGCATTGGTGGCCTCCTTCTTCTCTGTCTTTTCTACCGGCAGCCGATGTCCGTGGATCGCAAAATCCGGACAGTACATGCCGCACAGATCGCAACCGCTGCACTTCTCCGGATGAACTGCGACCGGCGGGTGATATCCCTTGGTATTGAATGCAGATGAAAGCTCAAGGACCTTCGTGGGACAGAACTCCACGCAGAACCCGCAAGCCTTGCACCGCTCCACCACGATGGAGACTACGCCTTTTGCCATTCCGACCTCTCGCGCGACATACGCCGCCGAATACGTGAACCTGCAGTTACCTGAACAGCGGTAAGAGCTGAAGCGTCAGGCACCGTAAAGAAGGTGTGATTGACTATCGATTATCCCGGTGGAGTGCCCCAATGGGGTGTGACATCTGTCACTGCGCATCGTGAATGGCCGTGGCGCGACGACTGATAAGCAGTCGTGTTCGAGGCGGACCAGGGGCGAATGAGGATAGAAAAGCTATCCCGGTCCTCGGAATGGCTCACCCGGTTAGTTAAGTACTACTTGATGATGATGTTGGGGTCTATGACATGGCCTCCGACCAGGACGGAGTACTTATACTTCGTCTCCTTCTTCGCGTCACTGCGTGGTTGACCTGACTTCGGGCGCCCCTCGTGAAAGTAGCGCTTCCTGAACGGGGTATCCGCACCGAAACTCACCACGAAGTCCTCCGCACAGACCCATTCCACCTCGTCCTGCGGGTGCTCCAGGGTAACCGTTTCCGGTTCAACCGTTGGCTTCGATCCCCCGGTGATCGTCACGGCGATCGCGCGAGGCGTGGCCTGCGTAGCTGTTGTCTCGTTCATCGGGACTCTCCTTGCTGGTCGACAATTGCAGCGAAACTTTGGTTTTGCGCAAGAGAATCAAATGCGGGGTTCGCAAGTATTCTCGCCTTCGGATAGCCAGCGCGTGTGGCCTTTTCCAGCCACTTAAGCGACGCCTTCTCGTCTCCGAGATACCGGTGGGACAAGGCAGCTTTCCACAGAACCTCGGGGCTGTCCGGTGCGGAGGCTATAGCGCGCTTCAATGCCACGGCAGCATTCTGTTTTTCGCCCAGCATGGCGTGGAACCATGCGACATCCCCGAGCAGTTCGGCACTCTGCGGATTGACGCGAAGGTCCTTCCGCGCCAGGGCGATAGCCTTGCGGAGAGATGTCTGCGACTCCTTCTTCTTCCCCGCAATCCAGTAGTACGCCTCGCCCAAGTTGCCCCACACGAGGTATTCCGACTCGTTCAGCTTCAGTGCTTCTTCGTTGGCGCGTGCGGCTTGGTCGAAGCGGCGAAGATAGAAATACGCAGCAGCCAGGTTCCCGTATGCCGGTCCGGTCGGCCGTATGGCGACTGATCGTTCGAGAACCGGAATCGCCTTACCATACTGACCCATTGCGACATATATGCCGCCCAGATTGCTGTAGCCGCGGAAGTTGTCGGGGGCGAGTTCGGTGACCTTCAGAAACATCTGCTCGGCCTCGCTGTCCCGCCCATTGCGGAAGTAAAACGAGCCCAGGCGGTTGTAACCCGCCCAGTAGTTCGGGCGTAGCGAGATGGCGTTCTTTAAGGTCTGCTCGGCGTCGTGCAGTTTGCCGAGGTTCTCGTAAGCCTCGCCCAAGCCGGCGTAGGCTGCGTCCTCGGAGGGATCAGCGACGATGGCGCGCTGGAATTCCGCCGCGGCGCGATCGTATTGCCCCGTGCCGTTGTACATCGTTCCAAGGCATACATGGGCGCCGGCGTGGTCCGGATTCAGATCCACCGCGCGGCTGCATGAACGTAACGCCTCATCTACCAGCGAAGAATCCTTGTTGAGCTGGTACTTGAACCAGTACGCAGCGCCGAGTCCGGCGTGCGCAGGCGCAAAGGTGGAATCCTTCTCCAGCGCCCGCTGGAACACGGTAATGGCACTCTCAATGTTCTCCGGTTTGTGGAAGTCCTGGAGGTAGCCTCGTCCCTGGAGGTAGAAGTCGTAGGCGCCCGGCTCTGCTGGACGCCCGGTCGCGAGTGCCTGCCGTTCCTGCGGAGCGAGGGCAATCTGGAGCGCGTTCAACACGCTGTCCACCACCCGGTCCTCAACCGCGAACGGATCGGCGGCGCGTTCGGTTACCGCGTCGGCGCGGAGTTGCCGGTGAGTACGCGCATCCACCAGCGCGTATGTGACCCGGACAACATCACCCGACTGCCTGAGACTCCCCTGCAACACCAGTCCGACTCCGAGAGTTTTGTGCGCCTGCTCGGCCGAGGTCACATTGAGCGCGCGCACTTCGCTGGGCGGAACGACCTTCAACGCATACCGATCGCCGATCTGCGTCAGCTTCGCCCCGAGCGTCTCGGCCAACCCATCGGAAAAAGCGCGCGTTTCCGCCGCTTCGGCAGGTGATGAGAACGGAAGAATCGCGATGTCGCGCGCCACCTCGGTGGTCGCGGGCCGGGTAGGGTTTGGACGCTCCACCACGAGCCCGAAGATCAATGCGACACCTGCCACCACACCCGCGAGCGCCGTTGCGCGAGATGGTCGTTCGTCCTCGGACGTAGTGGGCGCACGCTCGTGGCCGCCGGACAGCACCTTCCCAACATCGCGCACCATCTCTCGTGCGCTCGAGTACCGGTCCGCAGGATCCTTCGCGAGCATCCGCGCAATCACTGCGTCCCCCTGCTCTGAGACTCCCTGCCTTTGCTGCGAGGGTGGAGGTGGATCGTAGCTCAAGATTCGGTTTGCGGTTTCCAGCAGTGTCGGCCTGCGAAACGGATTCGCACCGGTCAACATCTCGTACAGCACGACTCCGAGCGAGAAGATGTCCGAGCGCGGCTCTGGTTCGTGTTCGCGCAACACCTCCGGGGCCATGTAGGCGGGCGTGCCGCTGAACCCACCGGGCGAACCAGTGCGCTCGTCCAGTGTCGCTTCATCTCCGGTGCGTCGGCATCGCGCAATGCCGAAGTCCAGCACCTTCGGGTCGCCACCCGGCGAAAGCATGATGTTTTCCGGTTTGATGTCGCAGTGAATGATTCCATGGTCGTGCGCTGCCGCAATGCCCAAGGCGCAACAGCGTACGATCTCCAGCGCTTCTTCAGGCGCGAGCAGCGAGCGATCCATGCGGGCTCGCAGAGTCTCTCCCTCGACGTATTCCAGCACGAGAAAAAGCTCGTCGTTCTGTTCGAAGACGTCGTACACGGCGGCAACGAACGGACTGGCAATGCGGGATGCACGCTGGGCTTCTTCAAGGAACCGCTGCCGGTAGTCTGGCGTGAGTCGTAACCACGGTGGAACCCGCTTGAGCGCCACAGAGCGGTGCAGGCGGGTGTCCTCGGCGCGATATACCTCGCCCATGCCACCGGTGCCTAAACGCGCGACAACCTGGAACCGGCCAATGCGTGCGCCGACGAGATCCTGCGAGTAGAACGGATCAGGCAGCCGAGCTTGCGATTCCGCCATGGGGCCCCGCCAGAGAACTGCGAGAGAGACTAGGAGCAAAACCGCTGGAAATCCGAAGGGAGACACACGTGCACTTGCCACCCTCAAGTGACGCAGATGTTACCCCCATCTGCATACCGGGCGCAAATTGGCTGGGTGCGCGACTTCAAAGAAAAGCGCCCTGCCGCGCTGGGCAGGGCGAACAATGGAGGCAAGCAGGTGATTGCAGTTACGCTTTTGCTGACATGGCCTTTGCACCAGACTTGACGGCCATCAACTCGGCCGCCTTCTGGGCAATGTGCTCCGCGCTGACTTCGAATTCCTTGATCATCTCCCAGGGAGCACCGCTGTCTCCGAAGCGGTCTTTCACTCCGATTGCGCCGGTGATCACTGGTACACCGTATAGGTCAACACTCGACGTGATAGCTGCGCTCACACGCCACGCGAGCGCACCAATCTGATGCTCCTCGGCCGTGACCACCACGCCTGTGTCTCTTGCGGCGCGAACCACTGCATCTTCATCGAAGGGCTTGAGCGTGTGCATATTGATAACACGAGTTTCATAGCCGAACTCTCGCTTCAATATCCACGCCGCCCGCATCGCTTCCGGCACCATCGGTCCGCAGGCAACGATCGTGAGGTCTTCTTTTTCGTTTCGATACTCTGACTCGAGCATCTGCTCGAAGCCGTCGATCATCCGCTCGCACTCACGGCGCAACCGCAGCACGTTTGCTTTGCCGATCACGAACGGAGTAGCTTCCGTGCTGATGATTGGCGTGGCTTCGCGGGCGAACCGGATGTATTTCGGCCCGACAACGTCGAACAGCAGCGCTGTAGTCGCTTTCTTCGTTTCGACCGAGTCGCTCGGAACCACAACATTCATGTTCGGCAGGCTCATCATCGCCGAGCAGTCTTCAAGCGCCTGGTGCGTGGCGCCGTCCGGACCAACGCTCACGCCGCCGTGCGCGCCCGCAATCAGAACATTGAAGTTGCCGTAGCAGATTGATACCCGGATCTGATCGAGGTTCCGCGCCGCCGCGAAAGTCGCGTACGTCCCGAACACCGGCAGCTTGCCCTCTTTCGCCAATCCCGCTGCTGCCGATGTGGCCGACTGTTCAGCAATTCCCATGCTCAGCCATCGCTTCTTGCGCTCGGGATTCTTTGCGTAGAACTCGCTGATGGTTATGGAACCGCTGATGTCCAAGCCGAGGCAGCAGACTCGCTCGTCATCGCCGTTCTCCTTTAGCGACTCGCCAAAGCCCATGCGCGTCGGCTTCATGTCCACCTTCATTAAGGCGTCGGCATTCCACCAGTAGTTCCGGCTGAACTTGGGCATCTTGGCATCGAGCTTCTTTTCAACCTCCGCCTGATACTTTTTCGCTTTCTCAAGCAGTTCGTCGTAAGGAATGCTCCTTTCAAGCCCAAGTTCCGTCAGCCCTTTGACCAGTTCTTCGTAGTTGGGTGCCTTGCCGTGCCAGCCGGCAACGTCTTCCATGAAGCTGACGCCCTTGCCTTTGACGGTTTCGCAGATGATGATCGTCGGTTTGCCGTCCGTATTGCCCTTGGCGGCTTCCGTTGCCTGCACAATCTGCGCCATGTCGTGCCCGTCGATCCGGACCACGTTCCACCCGAAGCTGCGGTACTTGTCATCGATCGGGTCGATGTTCATCACGTCCTTCACTGCGCCATCAATCTGCAGCCGGTTCTCGTCGAGGAAAGCGATGAGGTTATCCAGTTTGAAGTGGGGGGCTGCCATCGCCGCCTCCCAAATCTGGCCCTCCTGCTGCTCGCCGTCGCCCATGATGCAGAACGTCTTCGCCGGATTTCCGTTCAGCTTCTGCGCTATTGCAATGCCGACGGCGACACTCAGCCCCTGGCCAAGCGAGCCGCTGGAGACCTCGACGCCCGGCAGCTTCAGCCAGTGCGGGTGTCCCTGAAACGGCGAATAGAGCTTGCGGAGAGTGACAACGTCCTCTTTATTACAGAAGCCGGCGAAAGCCAGTCCGAGATACAGGCTAGGAGCTTTATGTCCCACTGACCAGATGATGCGGTCGCGCAGCTTCCAGTCAGGGCTTGCCGGATCGTGGTTTGCGCAGCGCAGATATAACGCCGCCGTGATGTCCATGATCGAAAGCGTTCCGCCCGCATGGCCCGAACCCGCCGCGCATAACGCGACGAGGTTGTAGCCCCGCATCAGGTTCGCTGCTTCCTTAAGCTCATCCACCGAGTACTGTTTGATGATTTTTCCTGCCGCAGAATTAATGAGTGGCATGCTCCATCCTCGTTGATTGCCTCACCCCACAGCGCAATCCAACCCCAGATTCGCGACACGGCCCTCCACAAGATTCGAAGCCGGGAGTAACCGCTTGTGGGCGGCATATCGTGACACCGTCGAGGGGCTGGAACAGTGACTTCAGTCACAGTAGGGGTGTTCATTAAAACGACGGGTTACGGCGAGAAAAAAAGGCCGGCAGACCCTGGACTGCCGGCCACTACACCCAAGTTGTCGCGTGGAGGCCTCGTTTGCCGCGTTAGGGATGTGGGCGCTGCTGGCCTGTGGCCGCCTGTCTCTGACTGGCGGTGATGCCGGTCGAAGACCGGCACCACACTGAACTGCCGCCCTGAAGCGCCGAGGCGAGATTCCTCGCTCAGAACGCGTATCGCAGCGCCAGTTGGAACGCTCTCGGACCGCCCGCGCCGAAGTACCCGCCTGCAGTGCTGAGGGCCCGGTTGAAGTCGGGCGATGTAACCGCGTTGTTGCGCCCCGAGTAGTTGTTGTTGTTCGAGCCGCGCACGTTGGTTGTGTTAGTCAGGTTGAACACCTCTCCGATAACATCCAGCTTCGACCGCTCGGTTACCTTGAACGTCTTCGTGACTCTCAAGTCAGTAGAGACGAAAGCATCGCCGAACTGGAGATCTGAACGCACCAGCGGCAGTGCTGATCCAACGCGGCACGGGAACCCTCCCGGGCACGACGGCAGGCCGTTCCACCGTGTGATCACCTCGTTTAACTCAGCTCCCGTTTTCACTTCGCGGCCAAGCGCGTTGCGAGCCAGGATGGGCAGGCGGCCGTTGATCTCAGGTACGAACGAGTTCATCGGCACGCTTGAGCTGAAAGTGATCAGCGGGGAAACGGTCAGCCCCAGCGGTGCTGTCAGCGATCCATAGACGACCAGGCGATGCCGTTCGTCCACGGGCGAGTAGCCTTTTTCGAGTTGCAGGTTGTTCACGCCGAACAGCAGGTCTGCATGCTGGTCAACCGCGAACGGCACCTGGTCGTCATTGGCATAGCTGAGCGCCTTGGAAAGCGTGTAGCTGACGTTGAGCGCATAGGCAAACGGTCCCACTCGCGTTTGCGCCTTGCGAACGTTCACCAGCAGACCGTCATAGAACGACTTGGCCGATGGCTCGATCTGCACGATATTGTCGCTACGCCCCGTGAGTGGATCGGTCACGCGTACCGGGGCGTTGCTGCCGTCGCGCAGCAGTCGCCCGATCAGCAGACGGGTACCGAAGTTGTGCACGCCATCGACCGAAACCACAATTGTCTTCCCAATCTGCTGCTGCACGCCGAGGGTGAACTGCTGTACATACGGATGCGCGGCATTAGGAGCGATCACGTTGATTCCGATGGGAAGAGCCGAATGCTGTCCCCCGAACGGATTGGCCAGCGAGACCACCTGGCCTGTTCCCGCGTCCGTGGAGAACCTGCCATCGCTAGTCAGGGTCGAGCCGGCCAGAACGTCAACTGCAAGCTGACGCCCATCAGACAGCAGTTCGAGCATCCTGTCTTCGGCCACGATTCGGTCGTAGTAGACTCCGTACCCGCCTCGCACGACCGTGGTTCCGTTTCGCAGCGGGTCGTACGCGAAGCCAACGCGCGGAGCGAAGTTCTTGAGATCACGCTCGCGCTTGATGCCGAGCACGCCGTTGATCCAGACGCACGGCCTGTCCGGAGCCACGCCCAGCGGTTCAGGACAAGCCTCGTGCGCGCCGCCAATGCCGGTCGCATCCGTATCAACTTCGTAGCGCAGTCCAATGTTCAAGGTGAGGTTCGGCAGCACACGGTAGTCATCCTGCACGAACGCACCCAGGTAAGTGTTGTTGATGCCCTTCACCGTCGGCGGACGGTTCGGAGCCACGCTGCGGATTGCGACCGCGATCGGGATGTCCAGGTCGTTCACCTGGCCGTCGCCATTACGGTCCATGGTGGCGAAGTCTTCGGCGAGCATGAGGGTTCCGCTGCCGAACAAGTCGAACATGGCATCCACCATGTGCCGCTGTGCTTCGCCTCCGAACTGCACCGTATGCTTGCCGAGCACCACGGAGTAGTTGTCTCGTACCTGGAAGCGTTTCACGCGCGTATCCTGCGGCACGCGGAAGTTCGCGCCATCCTGCAAGCTCGGGAAACGCAACTCGTGCGCATAGCCCTGGTCGGGCGTAAGTGAAGGCCGGTTCTCGGCAAACGGCGGCATCTCGTTCACGAACGTGTTGTAGTGAACTGAGAGCGTGTTGACGGAGCGCGCGCCTGCACGCGTGTACGTGCCGAGAATGGAGTGGAAGTCGTTATTGGCGGTCTGACGGTTTGCCGCAGTGCCCAGAGGCCGTCCGAGACTTCCGTTCGCGGTCTCTTCCGAACCGTTGTAGGCGTAGCGGACGTATGCGCTGTCCCGGTTGTTGAGCTTCAAGTCCGTACGCCCAAGCAGCAGGAAGTCATCGAGTGGCGCCGCTGCCGCCCCGGTGACAATTCGTCGTGCGGCTAAGTCGCGGCTTCCGACGGGAACGGTTGCGTCCTGGTTGCGGTACTCGCCCGATAGGAAGTAGAAGGCCGTGTCCTTCTTCAGCGCACCGCCTACGGATCCGCCGAACTGCTCGCGGTCGAATGCGGGTTTGTCCGCCGTGGCCGCGAGTGTTGCCGGGCGGGCCTGCAGCGAGTCATCGCGGAGGAAGAAGAACGCGGACCCATGCAGATCGTTCGTACCGGACTTCGTCGCCACGTTGATGATGCTCGAAGCCGAACGCCCCACTTCGGCCGTGTAACGGTTGGTGACGATCTGGAACTCCTGAATTGCGTCCTGCGGGAAGTTCATCAGCGCGCCGCCGACGGCCTCGTTGTTGTTGTCGCCACCATCGACGGTGATGTTCCCTCCGCGTCCGAACTGGCCCGCCGACGAAACGTCCAGCGTATTCGTCTTCGTCGGATCGAAGTTCACCGCCGGGCGATTGCCGGGCAGCAGGAAGGCCAACTCCAGGTAGTTGCGCCCGTTCAACGGCATTTTTTCCAGCGTGTTGGCCTGAATCTGCGACTGCACCTTCGACTCGGTCAGTTCAACGGTTCCAATCGTCGCGCCCACCGACGTGCTTTCGCTCACCGACGCCAGCGAGAGCGCTATGTCGAGAGTCAGGCTGCGCCCCACTTGCAGTTGAACTCCGGTGAACTCGCGCCGGGCAAAATCACGGGCAGAAACGGAAACGCGATACGTTCCGGCCGGCAAGCCGGCGAATGCGAAGCGGCCCTCCGAAGTAGACTGCGTGCTGCGTTCTGCACCTGTGTCAATGTTCGTTGCCGTTATTGCCGCGTTCGCTATGACGGCCCCCTGCGGGTCCGTGACAATGCCGTTCAGGACTGCGGTTGGCACTTGCGCCCACGCTGCCATCGCCCACCACGTCCAAGCCATCAGGATTGTTGCGGTGAAATATCGTGGACGAATAAGCGATAGCAGTGTGCGTTTCATACACGTCTCCTTGGACATGGAAATGAATAGGTGAAACAGGTCGCCGGCTCATGCGCCGGGACTCAATACGAATTGTTTGGAGAAATCAGTCGTCGATCGTTGGCTAACGCCACAGCCACATACGCGCGCAGAAGAATGTGCGCGCATTCAGAAGGGTGAACCAGTATGTGGCGCTCATCGACATTTCGGGGTACCTGTCGCGCATAGTACACGCGACGATCACGGGCTGGCAAGAAGTAATGCCGGCAAGATTCCTCCCGCGCTGCGTTCCCGTGTACGCACGTGCCTCGCACCGCACCTTTCCGTACAATGCGATTGAATGTCGATTGCCGCCAACCTCGCCGAAGTTCGAGAACGGATTGCACAAGCCGCACGGCGCTGCGGCAGATCGCCGGAAGAAGTCCGGCTGATGGCCGTCAGCAAGACCTTTCCCGCGGAAAAGATTCGGGAAGCGCACCAGGCCGGACAGCGCCTATTCGGCGAAAATCGCGTCCAGGAGTTTGCCGGCAAAGCGCCAGTGGCACGCGAACTTGAAGCCGAGTTCCATCTCATCGGCCATCTGCAATCGAACAAGTCGTCGAAGGCGGCTGAACTGTTCGACGCCGTAGATTCACTCGACTCGCTCCGATTGGCCGAACGGCTGAACGAAGCCTGCGGCAGGCTCGGCAAGGTGCTGCCCGTTTTAGTTGAAATCAACGTCGGCGGCGAGGAAGCCAAGTCCGGAATCAGGCCGAACTCCGATGAACTCGAACAAATCCTGACGGCCGCACCTCGCCTGGAACACCTCGCAATCCGTGGCTTGATGACAGTCCCTCCCTATACCGATGATCCTTCCGGCGCGCGCCCGTACTTCCACATGCTTCGCCAACTCCGTGACGAGATCGCATGCCGTCGCCTGCCGCGGGTCTGCATGGACGAGCTATCGATAGGCATGTCGCACGACTTCGAAGTCGCAGTTGAAGAGGGCTCCACGTGTGTTCGCATCGGTACCGCTATTTTTGGTGAAAGGCAAAAGCAATGAGATTGCTGGATGAGGTGTTTGCCTGGACGCTGGTCGTCCTCGGTGCGCTGCACTGTGTGGTCACGTTCGTGAGCTATTTCGGCTGGCGACTTTCGACTGTCTGGTTCTTCGGCAGCGGCGTGGCACTCATCCTTGGCGGACTGATCAACGTTATCCGCGTGCGTGTCGGTAAAGCGGCCATCGTGCGGTTCAGCTCAATCCTGGCGAACGTACTTCTGGCCGCCATTGCCGCTGTCGTCGCCGCCTTTATGTGGCGTCCGCTGAGATCGAACCCGCAGGTCCCAATTCTTCTCATCGCCACCTTCGGAGAGCTACTGTTCTCGATGCGGAGATCGCGGTGATCCCCATCCGCGACACGCCCCATGGCGCGACCTTCAGCGTCAAGGTACATCCCCGCGCGAAGAAGGACGCAATCGCCGGCGAGATCGGCGAGGCCCTCAAGCTGGCGCTCACGGCCCCGCCGGTCGAAGGGAAGGCCAACGAGGCGTGCATACGGTTTATCGCGGAGTTTTTGAAGGTTCCCCGTTCCTCGGTTACGATAGCTGCCGGCGAAAGCAGCCGCCAGAAGGTAATCCGCGTGGCTGGCGTGAGCGCAGCAGAAGTGCAGAACAGGCTGCGCGACACCGTCGGCCGGTAACCATCGAATTACGAAGGAGAGCGTCTTGAGCATCGCGCAACGCTGGCACGACATCCGTACGGGCTTTGAGCGTC
>Ga0196976_1000638_pt1 | contig 21038 bp, 17 predicted proteins | sample S3v_513CmetaG_FD_148644 | JGI IMG/M metagenome (GOLD analysis project Ga0196976, IMG submission 148644) | Soil microbial communities from Anza Borrego desert, Southern California, United States - S3+v_5-13C | ecosystem: Environmental > Terrestrial > Soil > Desert | place: USA: California...
CGAGCCCGGCTTCCGCCTGGAACGCCAGGTCAGCGGCGACCGGCGCCTGTCCTACCAGACGCACAGCTACGCCACCGACCGCCCCGCCGGCGAACGGTACGGAGCATAGGAATCCGTAGGTTGGGTTGAGGCGCAGCCGAAAACCCACGTGTCCGCACCGGCGGCGACGTTGGGTTTTCGCTGGCGCTCAACCCAACCTACGACGCTCCCCGATAGGGAAAAACCATGGACACCCTCGAACACGCCCCCATTGATCTTGTTGGCGCCCACCGCGACGCCGGCATCCAGGAGATGCTGGACCAGCTGGACCGCGAACTGGTCGGCCTTGCCCCGGTGAAGACGCGCATCCGCGAGATCGCCGCCCTGCTGCTGGTGGACGAGGTGCGGCGCAAGGCGGGCCTGAGCGGCGGCAAGCCCAGCCTGCACATGTGCTTCACCGGCCCGCCCGGCACCGGCAAGACCACGGTCGCCCAGCGCATGGGCGAGATCCTGCACCGCCTGGGCCACGTCCGGAAGGGCCACCTGGTCACCGTCACGCGCGACGATCTGGTGGGCCAGTACATCGGCCACACCGCCCCCAAGACCAAGGAGGTGCTGAAGCGCGCCATGGGCGGCGTGCTGTTCATCGACGAGGCCTACTACCTCTACCGCCCGGAGAACGAGCGCGACTACGGCCAGGAGGCCATCGAGATCCTGTTGCAGGTGATGGAGAACCAGCGCGACGACATCGTCGTCATCCTCGCCGGCTACAAGGACCGCATGGACAGCTTCTTCCGCTCCAACGCCGGGATGTCGTCGCGCATCGCCCACCACGTGGACTTCCCCGACTACACGGTGGACGAGCTGATGGCCATCGCCGGGCTGATGCTGAAGGACCGCGACTACCGCTTCGCCCCGGCGGCCGACGCCGCCTTCCGCGAGTACCTGGAGCGGCGCATCGGCCAGCCGCACTTCGCCAACGCCCGATCCGTGCGCAACGCGCTGGACCGCATGCGGCTGCGCCACGCCAACCGCCTGTTCGCCGCGCCCGGCCCGCTGACCCGCCGCGACCTGATGGAGATCGCCGAAGCCGACATCCGCGCCAGCCGCGTGTTCGCCGCAAAGCCCGAAGCCGGCGACACGGCGTAAGCAACGGCGGCGGCGTTGGATTACCGGTGGAAAGTCGTTATGCTCCGCAACCTCCGTTGGTGTGCGAGCATCCCCACACATGCCGGTCCGGCGTTACCTGCTGTTGCTGGTCTTCAGCCTTCTCGTGCCGGCAATAGTTGCCTGCGGGATCGCGGTTCTGTTCGCTTATTCGCACGAGCGGCAGCGCTCCGAAGAAAACCTGCTGCGCACCACGCAGGCGCTGGCCGAATCGGTCGATCGCGAACTCGACACCATCATCCACCGGCTGCAGGCGCTGGCTACCTCGCCCTCCCTGGCGCAGGGAGACCTGCAGGCCTTCTGGCAGCAGGCCCGCCGGGCGGTGCCGGACGAGGGGATGTGGGTCGTGCTGCGCGGCCTCGACGGGCAGCAACTGGTGAACACGCTGCGCCCCTTCGGCGAGCCGCTGCCGCGCATGCCGCCCGACCACCCGGCCACCGGCTTCGTCACGCGCGCCTTCGAGACCCGCGGCCCGGTCGTGTCCGATCTGGTGATCGGCCCGCTGGTGGGCAAGCCGACGCTGGGCATCGTCTATCCGGTCTTCGGCGAGGATGGTGCGGCGTTGTGCAACCTGACCATGACGGTGCTGCCGGCGGCGCTGGCCGGTCTCGTCTCGTCGGTGGGCCTGCCGCAGCACTGGCTGGCGGGGGTCTTCGATTCCCGGATGGTGACCATCGCACGGTCGCGCGAGCCCGACACCTACGTCGGCAGGCCGGTCGGGCCGGAACTGGGGGCGGCCATGCGGGCCTCGGCCGCCGGCATCATCGACGCCATCCCGCCCGAAGGCATCGCCACGCGCGTCGCCTTCAGCCGCTCGCCCAAGCACGGCTGGTACTTCGCCATCGGCGTGCCGCGCTCCGAGCTGGCGGCCTCCGCCTACCAGACCATCCTGCTGTTCCTGGGCATCGCGCTGGCCCTGCTGACGGCGGGCGCGCTATGCGCCGCGGCGCTCAGCCGGCGCATCGCCGGCGCCATCACCTCCCTCGTTCCGGCCGCCCACGCGCTGCGCCGCGGCGACCCGTTGCCCCACCGAGAGACGGGCGTCATGGAGGCCGACGCGGTGTCCCTGGCGCTGGAGGAGACCGGTGGCGCGCTGGCCGCCAGCCAAGCGGAGCGGGCGCGGGCCGAAGCCGCCCTGCTGGCCGCCAAGGAGGAGGCGGAGCGCGCCAATGCCGGCAAGTCGCAGTTCCTCGCCTCGGCCAGCCACGACCTGCGCCAGCCGGTGCAATCGCTGTTCTTCTTCCACGAAGTCCTGACCTGCAAGCTGGAGGACCACCCGGCCGGCCCCGTCGTCGCCAAGATGCGCAGCGCGCTGGACGCGCTGAAGAGCCTGCTGGACGGCCTGCTCGACATCTCCCGCCTGCACGCCGGCGTGGTCGAGGTGCAGACCTCCGCCTTTCCCGTCGCCTCCCTGTTCGAGCGGCTGGAAACCGAAAGCGTGGCGCGCGCCGAGGCCATGGGAGTGACGCTCCGCGTCGTGCGCTCGACGGCCTGGGTGCGCAGCGACCCGGCCCAGTTGGAGCGGATCCTGCGCAACCTGCTCGACAACGCCGTGAAGTACACCCCGCGCGGCGGCGCGGTCCTGGTCGGCTGCCGCCGGAGCGGCGAAAACGTGCGGCTTCTGGTCGTCGACACCGGCCCGGGCATCCCGCCGGACAAGCTGGACACCGTCTTCGAGGAGTTCGTGCAGTTGGGCAACCCGGAACGGGACCGGTCGAAAGGATTGGGCTTGGGTCTGGCGATCGTGCGGCACCTCGGCCGCCTGCTCGGCCACGAGGTCGCGGTCCGCTCCCGGGTTGGGCGGGGGACCGGTTTCTCAGTGACGGTGCCGGCCGCCCGGGCCCGGCGCGACGGGCGGAAAGGGCGCGCCGCCCGGCCGCTGGTGCCGGAACCGCATATGGGTGGGCTGGCGCTGATCGTCGATGACGAGGCGCTGGTCCTGGCGGGCCTGCGTGGCATGCTGGAGAGCTGGGGTTGGGACGTGCTCGCCGCCGGCAGCGGCGTCGACGCCGTCCGGCTGGCCGCCACCAGCGGGCGGACGCCCGACGTCATCATCGCCGACTACCGCCTGCGCGGCGAGGAGACCGGTGTTTCGGTGGTCCGCGCGATCCACGGCGCGTGCGCGCCGTCCATCCCCGCCATCGTCCTGACCGGCGACACCAGCCCGGAACGGATCGCCGAATGCGCTGGAAGCGGCTTCCGCCTGTTGCACAAGCCCGTCAACGCCCCAGCCCTGCGCACCCTTCTGGATGCGATGACGGGGTGAGCGCCGATGCGGATTTAAGGGGAGCGTGGGGAAACTGGAGCGGGTGAAGGGAATCGAACCCTCGTCGTAAGCTTGGGAAAATGGGGCAACGGTCATTCGCGGTCGTCGGCGAACGGTCATGATACATGGAAAATCAATGACTTAATACAGCAGCGTGTGCTATGGTTCCCTCGGGTTCGGAAGCGGTTTTTCCGTAAATTTTCCGTTTGAGGGACGAGGGCACGAGCGATGGCGCGCACGGTACGCGATGGCCGCATTGACAGCCGGTCGGTGCGGCTGAAGCTGGCAGCCCAGGCCGAGCCGCATTGGCTGAAGATCGCCAAGGGGTGCTATCTCGGCTACCGTCGCCACCGGCAGGGCGGCACCTGGGTAGCCCGCTTCCGCCACGAGGACGGGCGTCAGGCCTACACCAGCTTCGGGCCCGCCGACGATGCCATGGACGCGGACGGCGTCACAGCGCTCAGCTTCGAGCAGGCGCAGAAGAAGGCGCAGGCCTGGTTCCAGCATGCGGCGAACGGGACCTCAGGGCGGCGCGGCACCTACACGGTAGCGGACTGCATGGCCGACTACCTGGACTGGGTGAAGACACACCGCAAATCCCATGCGCACCTGAAAACCTATGTGAACGCCTTCATCCTGCCCAAGCTGGGGCGCGTGGACTGCGCCAAGCTGACGGCGCGCATGATCCGCAGCTGGCACCAAGGCATCGCAGACGAGCCACCGCGCCTGCGCACAAAGGCGGGCGAGACCGATCTCCGCTACGGTAATGAGGATACCGATCCGGCGGAGGCGTTGCGCAAACGCCGGCTGCGCGCGAACCGGCATCTGGTCACCCTGCGCGCGGCGCTGACGAAGGCATGGCGCGAGGGACACATCGCCAGCAACGAGGCGTGGGCGCGTCTACAGCTCTTCCCCGGCACCGAGAAGCCTCGGTCGCGCTTCCTCACCACCGACGAGGCAAGGCGCCTGATCAACACCTGCCCGCCCGACCTGCGGCGCCTGGTGCAGCTGGCGCTGCTCACGGGCGCCCGCTACGGCGAGCTGTCCGCTTTCGACGTGCGGGACTTTCAGCCCGAGGTGGGCACGCTGCATGTGCGGCAGAGCAAGAGCGGCAAGCCCCGCCATATCATCCTGAACGCTGAGGGTACAGCTTTCTGCCGCTCGCTGGTGCTGGGCCGGCCCCAGGATGCGCCGCTGCTGGTGCGGGCCGATGGCAGCCGCTGGGCCCGGGACCTGCATTTCCGGGGATTCAAGGACGCCGTGAGGCGCGCTGGCATCGATTCCGGGTTCACCTTCCACGAGTTGCGCCACACCTGGGCCAGTCTCACCATCATGGCCGGCGCCCCGCTGATGGTGGTGGCACAGAACCTAGGGCACCGGGACACCCGCATGGTCGAGCGCCACTACGGACACTTGGCGGACACCTATGTCGTCGAGATGATCCGGAAAAGTTCGCCTTCGTTCGGGATAATTGATTCTGGAAACGTTGTGCCCGGTCGGGTCAGTCCCTCCAAGAGCTATCCTCAGGAAAACGCGGCGGAGTGATGGCACGCTGCTGTTGCGTTTCTGCCCAATTTGGGCAAAAATTCCGAGAACGGGGTAGGAATAGTTTCATGAAAACCGTGAGCGCGACGGACGCAAAGTACGGCTTCGGCCAGCGGATCGACTTGGCTGCGCTGAAACGGCCGCCGTCGCCAAGTATGAGGTGATGGCTTTTGAGGAGTACATGCGGCTGAAGGACCTTGAGACCGATCACACCAATGGTCGTCCAAGCTCGAGCGGGCTTTCAAAGCTATAAATCGCTGACAGATATAAAGCAGATCCAACGAGTGAGTGACCTCCGAAATGGTGATGAGCCAACCCGAACGAGCTCTCGAAGAGGCCCTTGTCACGAAGTTGCAAGACCTCAAGTACGACTATCGACCAGATATCCGTGACCGAGATACTCTTGAAAAAAACTTCAGGGAGAAGTTTGATGCCCTGAATCGGGTCAAACTCACCGACGGCGAGTTCCAGCGCCTCCTTGACGAGATCGTGACCTCCGACGTCTTCATTGCCGCCAAGACGCTCCGCGGCATCAACGCCTTCACCCGCGACGACGGCACCCCGCTCAACTACACGCTGGTGAACATCAAGGACTGGTGCAAGAACGTCTTCGAGGTCGTCAGCCAGCTCCGCATCAACACCGATAACAGCCATCACCGCTACGACGTGATGCTGCTCATCAACGGCGTGCCGTGCGTGCAAATCGAGATGAAGACCCTCGGCATCAACCCTCGCCGGGCGATGGAGCAGATCGTCGACTACAAGCACGACGCCGGCAACGGCTACACCCGCACGCTCCTCTGCTTCGTTCAGCTCTTCGTCGTCAGCAACCGCGACAGAACCTACTACTTCGCCAATAACAACGCTCGCCACTTCACCTTCAACGCCGACGAGCGCTTCCTCCCCATCTACCAGCACGCCGCTGAGGACAATTCCAAGATCAATCACCTCGACGACTTCGCCGAGTCGTTCCTGGCCAAATGTACGCTTGGCCAGACGATCAGCCGCTACATGGTCCTCGTTGCCAGCGAGCAGAAGCTGCTGATGATGCGGCCGTACCAGATCTACGCCGTCAAGCACATCGTCGACCGCATCGACAAGAACAGCGGCAACGGCTACGTCTGGCACACCACCGGCAGCGGCAAGACGCTTACCAGCTTCAAGGCCTCCACGCTCCTGAAGGACAACCCGGCCATCGAGAAGTGCCTCTTCGTCGTCGACCGCAAGGACCTCGATCGCCAGACCCGCGAGGAGTTCAACCGGTTCCAGAAAGGGTGCGTCGAGGAGAACACCAATACCGAATCACTCGTACGCCGGCTGCTTTCCGACGACGATGCCGACAAGGTCATCGTCTGCACCATCCAGAAGCTCGGCCTTGCGCTCTCCCAGTCGAACAGGCGCAATTACGTCGAACGCCTTAAGCCGCTCCGCGACAAGCGCATTGTCTTCATCTTCGACGAGTGTCATCGCTCGCAGTTCGGCGAGAACCACAAAAGCATCAAGGAGTTCTTCCCGCAGGCCCAGCTCTTCGGCTTCACCGGCACGCCCATCTTCGAAGCGAACGCCACCGTCCGGCAGATCACCGGCGATGAGCAGCGGCTGCGCACGACCAAGGACCTCTTCCAGAGCCCACTGCATGAGTACACGATCACCCACGCCATCGAGGATGGCAATGTCCTGCGCTTCCACGTCGATTACTACAGGCCAACCAGCGGCGTCCCGATCAAGCCCGGCGAGACCCTTGCCAAGCGCGCAGTCGTCGACGCGATTCTCGCCAAGCACGACGTCGCCACTGGCAACCGCCGCTTCAACGCGTTGCTCGCCACTGGGTCCATCAACGACGCCATTGCATACTATGACACGTTCAAGGAAGCTCAAGCCGCGCGGCACGCGGTCGACTCTGATTTTCAACCGCTCAAGATCGCGTGCGTCTTCTCCCCGCCCAGCGACGTGAGCGCCGACGTCCGCCAGATCCAGGAAGACCTGCCGCAGGAGTACGCTGACAACCAGCAGGACCCTGAGGAGAAGAAGAGGGCCCTCACTGCAATCATTCGCGACTACAATGAACGGTTCGGCACGAACCACTCCATCAATGAGTTCGATTTATACTACCAGGACGTGCAGAAACGGATCAAGGACCAGCAGTTCCCCAATGCCGACCTCCCGAAGAAGGGGCACGAGAAGATAGACGTCACCATTGTCGTCGACATGCTCCTGACCGGCTTCGACAGCAAGTACCTTAATACGCTTTACGTCGACAAGAACCTCAAGCATCACGGCCTTATCCAGGCCTTCAGCCGCACCAACCGCGTGCTCAACGCCTCCAAGCCCTACGGCCACATACTCGATTTTCGCAACCAACAGGCGAACGTCGATGAGGCCATCGCCCTGTTCTCCGGCGCCAGGGTTGACGTCGCCCGCAAGATCTGGCTGGTGGACAAGGCCCCCACGATCATCGAGAAGCTCAGGATCGCCGTCAGCAGCCTGTCGGACTTCTTGAAAAGCCAGGGCCTCAACGCCAGGCCCGAAGCGGTCGCCAACCTCAAGGGCGACGACGCCCGCATCGCGTTCGTGAAGCAGTTTAAGGAGGTGCAACGGCTGCAAACTCAACTCGACCAGTACACCGATCTCACCGACGAGGAGAAGCAGACCATCGAGCAGGTGCTGCCCAAGGACGATCTGAGAGGTTACCGCGGCCAATACCTCGAAACCGCCCAGCGCCTCCGCGAACAGCAGAACACGCCCGGCGTCCAGGGCGGCGGTCAAAAACCCGCCGACCTCGACCAGCTCGAGTTCGAGTTCGTCCTCTTCGCTTCGGCGTTGATCGACTACGACTATATCATGGGCCTGATCGCCCGTTTCACCGGGCAGGACCCGAAGAAGGCGAAGATGAGCCGCGAGCAGCTCATCGGCCTGATCGGGTCGGACGCCAAGTTCATGGACGAGCGCGAGGCCATCGCCGACTACGTCCGTTCGCTGGAGGCCGGCAAGCCACTGGATGAGAAGGCCGTCCGCGATGGCTACCAGCGGTTCAAGGCCGAGCGCGACGGGCAGGAGGTGGCGGCCACGGCCGTGAAGCACGGCCTGCCTCCGGACGCCTTGCAGGCGTTCGTCGATCGCATCCTTCAGCCGCCGATGATCTTCGATGCCGAGCGGCTCAACGACCTGCTCGCTCCGCTCGACCTCGGCTGGCGCGCCCGCACGGAAAAGGAACTGGCCCTGATGGCCGATCTCGTCCCCCTGCTGAAGAAGCGCGCCGCCGGGCGGGACATCGCAGGTCTCAGCGCGTACGAGGGGTGAGGCGTGGCGATGAAGGACCAGAACAAGAATACGCTGAAGCCGAAGCTGCGCTTTCCGGAGTTTGTTGGGCAGTCGCTCCAGAAGCTGCAGCTCAGAGACGTAACGGCGGAAAGCACAGTCCGTAACGGTGAGACTCTTCCTGTCGGTTCGGTGATGGGAGTAACAAAGACCGAGGGCATCGTTCCCATGCAAGAAAGGCTCATCGCGTCAGATATCGCGCGGTACAAGCTCGTTCGGAAAGACTGGTTTGCCTACAACCCGATGCGCCTCAACATTGGTTCGATTGCGCGCTGGAAGAGGGACAACGACATCCTCGTGAGTCCTGACTATGTCGTCTTCAAGTGCCTGAAGGACTCCGACCTAGGCATTGATCCAGCTTATCTAGATCACTTCCGTCAAACAGCCGCATGGGAGAACTTCGTAACAGAAGGTGGGAACGGCGGCGTTCGTGTTCGGATCTACTACGAGGATATTGCCCGTCTTCACCTCGCGCTTCCGTCCCCCGCTGAGCAGCGGAAGATCGCGGAGTGTTTGGCGTCGTTGGACGAGCTGCTCGCCGTCGAGGGACGGAAGCTGGAGGCGTTGCGTGCCCACAAGAAAGGGCTGATGCAGCAGCTCTTCCCTCGTGAAGGCGAATCCCGCCCCCGCCTGCGCTTCCCCGAGTTCCGCGACGCGGGGGAGTGGGAAGCAACTCCGCTCGGCAAGATTGCTGACATCAAACTCGGCAAGATGTTGAGCGCCGGGAAACACACCACTGGCCGCCTCCTGCCGTATCTGAACAACATCGCGGTGAGATGGAACGAGGTTGACACTTCAAAATTGCCGCAAATGTATTTCGATGACGACGAACTCGAACGCTTCGGACTGAAGGCCGGCGACGTTGTCGTCTGCGAGGGCGGCGAGCCGGGACGGTCTGCGGTCTGGGATGGGCGAATGCCGGACATCAAGTTCCAGAAGGCAATCCACCGCGTTCGATTCAACGTGCCATTCGTTCCGCATCTGCTTGTCTCGTACCTCGAAGCGATCGCGGGCACTGAGCGCTTCGAGATGCTGTTTACAGGCGGCGGTATCAAACACCTAACGCTGGAAACGTTCGCGGAGCTGACGATCCCTCTAATTCCTTTCGCCGAACAGCAGCGCATCGCGGCTTGTCTCTCCTCGCTGGACGCCCTGATCACTGCGGCATCGCGGAGGCTGGACGGCCTGCGCGCCCACAAGAAGGGCCTGCTGCAGCAGCTCTTCCCGTCGCCGGAGGAGGTGTAAGTCATGCCCACGTCCACCGCTCCGACCACCCCGGCTGCCCCTGTATCGAGGTCGTTTCCCGACCTGACCGCGCTCGCCCAGCACCTGCGCGAGGAACTTAAAACGAAGAAGTTCGTTCTGCTCTACGCCTACAACGGCACGGGCAAAACGCGGCTGTCCACCGAATTCAAGAACCTCGGCAAGCAAGGCGACCAGCGCGACACGCTCTACTTCAACGCTTTTACCGAAGATCTGTTCCAGTGGGACAACGATCTGGCAAACGACCGCGAGCGGGTGCTGAAGATCAACAAGGACTCCCGCTTCTTCGCCGGGCTAGGCGAGCTGGAGATGGACAACCGCATCCGCCCGCTGCTGGACCGCTACGCCGACTTCGACTTCCGCATCGACACCACCGAATGGGAGGTGAGCTTCTCCCGCGAGGTGCAGAACGGCGACAAGCTGGAGACAGCGGAGGACATCAAGGTTTCGCGCGGCGAGGAGAACATCTTCATCTGGTGCTTCTTCCTCGCGATCGTGCGATTGGTGCTGGACGGGGCCGAGGCGTACAACTGGGTAAAGTATATCTACATCGATGACCCAATCTCGTCTCTGGACGAGCAGAATGCGGTTGCAGTCGCCGCACATCTTGCGACCATGCTCAAGGACGATGCACCCCACCTGAAGACGGTTATTTCGACCCATCACCCGCTTTTTTTCAACGTGCTTTACAACGAGCTGTCGCGGGTGAGGGGGAAACGCTTCTTTTTTCTCGGGCGGATTTCGGCGACAGGCACCTATAGCCTCACCGATACCGGCGATACGCCATTCTTCCACCACGTAGCCTGTCTGATTGAACTGCACGAGGCCGCGCGTAGCGGTCAAATCTACACGTATCACTTCAACATGCTGCGGGTGATCGCGGAAAAGACCGCCAGCTTTCTCGGCTATGACAAGTTCACAGATTGCATTAAGCGCGACGAAGATGATCTGGATGGCGTCCTCCACAACCGATTGTTAAATCTCCTGAGTCATGGGAAGTACTCGCTCTACGAGCCGCAAGAGATGCTCGACGAGAACAAGCAGCATTTCAAGAAAATGCTGAGAGACTTCACCGAGCGTTTCCTCTTCAATCCGGGACGGTTTCCGACGCTCGTCGTTGATGAACCGCCCGTAGCGGTGGCTGCGCCTTCCTCCCGGCTAGCGAGTGCCAACGCCTCTTCCCAATCCGATTCAGTGCCGGAGTAAACGACCATGGCCGAACGCGAACAGAAACAACTCGGCAAGACCCTCTGGAACATCGCTGACCAGTTGCGCGGGGCGATGAACGCGGACGACTTCCGCGACTACATGCTGGCGTTCCTGTTTCTGCGCTACCTCTCGGACAACTACGAAACGGCGGCTAAGCGCGAGCTTGGCAGGGACTACCCGGACCCGAGCGCCATCGGCAATGGCGGACGGTCGCCACTGTCGGTGTGGTACGCGAACAACCCGGACGACATCGCCGCGTTCGAAAAGCAGATGCGGCGCAAGGCGCACTACGTCATCAAGCCCGAGCACCTCTGGACGAACATCGCCCATCTCGCCCGCAAGCAGCGCCCGGAACTCCTCGACACCCTGCAGGCGGGGTTCAAGTACATTGAGGACGAGTCGTTCGAGAGCGCGTTTCAAGGGCTGTTCTCGGAGATCAACCTTGCATCGGACAAGCTCGGGCGGAACTACGAGGCCCGCAACGCGAAACTTTGCTCGATCGTCAGCGAGATCGCGCGGGGACTGGCGGAGTTCTCCACCGATACCGACACCCTCGGCGACGCCTACGAATACCTGCTCGACCAGTTCGCCGCGGGGTCGGGCAAAAAGGCGGGCGAGTTCTACACGCCGCAGCGGATCAGCGACATCCTCTCGGCCATTGTCACCCTCGACGGCCAGGAACCGGCGACGGGCCCGCGGAAGCGGCTGGAGAGCGTCTTTGACTTCGCCTGCGGTTCCGGCTCGCTGCTGCTCAATGTCCGCCACCGCGTCACGGAGGCGGGCGGCGCGATCGGCAGGATATACGGCCAAGAGTCGAACATCACCACCTACAACCTCGCGCGCATGAACATGCTGCTGCACGGGGTGAAGGACACGGAGTTCGAGATTTACCACGGCGATTCGCTGCTCAACGACTGGGACATGCTCCGCGAGATGAACCCCGCGAAGATGCCGAAGTTTGACGCGGTGGTCGCCAATCCACCGTTCAGCTACCGCTGGGACCCGACCGAGGCGCTGGGCGAGGACGTGCGGTTCAAAAACTACGGACTGGCTCCAAAGTCAGCCGCAGACTTCGCCTTCCTGCTCCACGGGTTCCACTACCTAAACGATCAGGGCGTGATGGCGATCATCCTGCCGCACGGCGTGCTGTTCCGAGGCGGCGTGGAGGAGCGTATCCGCACGAAGCTTCTCAAGGACGGGCACATCGATACCATCATCGGCCTGCCAGCCAACCTGTTCTATTCGACCGGCATCCCGGTCTGCATCCTCGTGCTGAAAAAATGCAAGAAGCCCGATGATGTGCTGTTCATCAACGCATCCGAGCATTTCGAGAAGGGTAAGCGGCAGAACTCCCTTTCGGACGAACACATCGCAAAGATCATCGACACCTACCAGCAGCGTCCAAAGATCGTCGAGCGATACGCCAGACGCGTGGGGATGGACGAAATTGAGGCCAATAATTTCAACCTGAACATTTCGCGTTACGTCAGCACGGCCAAGGTGGAGGCCGCGATTGATCTGGCGGCCACGCACAGGGAATTGGTGAAAATCGAGAAGCAGATTCGGGAGTCTACGGCGAAGCACAATGCGTTTCTGGTCGAACTTGGGCTGTCCCCACTGCCGGCGCCTGAGTGATCTATACCCGGAGCACTTTCGACTGCGGGTCGTCCGTGAAGGCAGGTCAGGGTCGTATCCTACAAAGAAGAGGGAGCTACCCTGACCTCTAGGGAGAACCGGGTTCCACGTCCTATGTCCGAGGAGACCTGCACCCTGTGTCCCAACGACTGGGAGAGCCAGTAGGCGGAGGCCAAGCCCAGCCCTGTTCCCGACGCGAGGCCGAAGCGGCTGCCTACTTGGAACAGCGCATGAAGCTGGTCACGCGGTATTCCAGGACCGGTGTCGATCACGTCGACACGAAGGGAATCGCCTTGGCGGCGCGCGCCCACCAGAACGGGGCCGCCACGGGCATGGATCAGGGCATTGATGATGAGGTTGCGCAGAATGCGTTCCAGCCGCCGGGGTTCGCTCATCACCGTCACCGAGGAGGCCACGATCCGCAGCGTCCGGCCGTGGGCCGCCGCCACGGGCGCGCATTGTTCGGCCAAGCCCGTCAGCACTGATGTCAGATTGACGGGCGCCAGGGAGGTTGGACGGCAGGCCGCCGCTTCCACGGCACCGCCCACCATGGACTCCAGGATCGTCAGCGCCCCTCGCAGCGCTTGGACAAGATCCGGCCGGTCCGGAGGCTGGGCGCCGCGCAGGAGATCCGCAAAGAGGCGGGCAGCTTGGAGCGGCTGCTGTAGGTCGTGAAGCAGGAAGGCCCAGGGCTGCGTGGCGTCCGCATTTCGGCCGGCATCAGGGTGCGTGTGCGTGTCCATTGTGAGAAACTCCGCAAGATTGCCGATCAGTTGTCGGTGACGGCGAGATCAAGGAGGAACAGGGCGCAAGGGGGCAGCCGATAGCGGGCGTCCTCCTGATCCAGTCCCGCCTCGCAGGCCGTGATCATGAGCTGCCGGCGCCCGGTGCTGTCGGCCAGCGTGATGCTGACGCTGCCAACACGGCGGACCACCGACCAATGGTCGAGCGCGCCCCCGATGCTGACGATGACGGAACGGGAGGGCTGATCCAGATGCTGGTCGACGCAACGCAGCCAGTCCTCGAGGGGCACAGCCTCCAGGTCGGCGAAGGGTCGATGCCATGTGAGGGTGAGCCGCGCCCGCGCCAGCCAACGCGCCGCATCGCCGAGCAACTGCTCCAGCTCCTCCGGTGACACGCCATCGGTGAGCATATCCAGCAACAGGCGCCGTTTCTGGGCGCCTTTGGCCATGGCGCGGAACAGCGAACGGCTGGCGTGCTGGCTCAAGACGCGGCCCGCAGGCGCTGCCAAGCGCGTGGCGTTGATGATGGCGTAGAAGGCGCAGAGCGCGTCCAACGCGCCCTGTTGGAACGGTGCCGGTGCGTCCTGGCTCATTGCCGCCCCTCCGTGTCCAGGGCGGGTGGGGGCGGTTCAGGACGGTCTACGGGAGTCACCGTCAGCGTGAGCAGGCGGTAGCCCGTGTCCTGATGTGCTGGACTGTCCAGCCACCCCAGCTCGCGCGCCGTCGGCGTGCCCACATGCCAAGCCAGCCGTAAGCGACCGTGCAGGATGATCCCGGATAGTGTCGGAGCGCGCAGCCCGGGATGGCGAAACTCGGCATGGTCCGCCAGCATGCGCAGCGCTGTTGGCAAGTCGCTGTCGGTCACGTTCAGGACGCCATTGACCACCCACACGGTCGGCGTGGCGGCGGACGCCCTGTCAGGGGCGTTTCCGTTCGCATCTGTCATCGGTCGATGCCCTCAAAGGAATGGATGATGGCCAGCGTCACGCCGGCCCGAGCTGCGGGCTCTGGGCTGCGGTAGGCGCGGGCAGGATGGATGGGGAAGCGCCGTCAGGGAGCGGTAGGCGAGAGGCCCGCAAGGGAATGGGCGTGGCCGCCGGATGTGACTTGCCACTGGAAGCAGTGGCAACGCTAAGCCATGGCGCTTCATACCCATGTTAGCAATTAAAGAGGGAAAAATCAATTGAAAATAACGCCTACTAGGCGAGTCCGTAGCCGACTGCCCGGCTAGTCGTCCCGTGCGGTCATGGCGCACGAGGGTGGAAGCGCTCCATGACGTCTTTCCGGTTGTGTCGCTTTTGCTTCATGTTCCTGCCTGATGGAAGGTGTGGTATTCCTGGCCCACTTTTAGGCCGATGCGGGCTGGGATAGTCGATCAGGGAGGGTGGGGTTGAAGCGTAGTGATTGGCAGCGAGGGCAAATGTATTTTGCCTACGCTCTTTCAGCCGAACCGGGAAGCGGCGGACTGGAGCTTACCTTTGATGCCGTGCCGCGGGCCGAGGTCGCTGACTATGTGCGACAGCTTAGGATGTCCAAGTTCACGGACCAAGTCGCCCGGCAAGTTCAGCGGGATTACCTGACAGAGGCTCCGCGCAAGAACCTCATTATCCGTGGCACGTTGCCGCCGCTGGGCGAAGATTTGGGCAGCGACGTCCGCGGACGGTTCGCTGTAGACCGTTGGTACAGCATGGTCCTGTCCGAGGCACCGGAGGGCGATGCTACTCTCACCCTTTGGCCCATGGACAACCCATTGGACGAGGAGCCCGCGACGGCAGCCTTAGCACGGGGGCGGATGCTGAGGGGGCCATTGCGCCGTGCTCTGGACAGCCTGTTCACCCTGCATGGATCACGGGGAGAGGGAGATGAGCCTGCTTCCCCTCCTCCCAAAGATGGCCCCCGCGAGGGCGGCGGGCTCGCGCGGGGAAAGCCGAAAATCCTGTCGACAGCCCCGGATGAATATGACGGCGCGTCCTGGATTGATGATGAAATCGTTTCGAGGTTTACGCTGGAGAGCTACATCCCAGGAAGCCTGACCCCTGCTATGACGCGCTATGTCGGCATCATCAATGTCGGGCAAGGGGCCTGTGCCGCCGTCTATGACGCGGCGCTACAACCCATTGTCTACCTTGATTTCGGTTTGCCGACGACGTCCTACATGCATTCGGCGCCATGGAACCTGAATTATCTTCGCAAGCATCATCTACCCTTCGTCCCGCACGGCATGAAGAGCGAGAACCTCCGCCACTTCCGCCCTTGCCTGTGCCGCGCCCCTCTCGTCGTGCTTTCTCATGGGCACCACGACCACTGGTACGGGCTGAACTTGGTCAAGCAGCAATTCAAGGATGAGGGCTACCCTGTCGTTGGGCCCGCCACGTTCACGGCGCCAGCGCTGAGCGGATTGTGGAGCGAGTTCACCACGGACACCGTTGCTAAAGGAAGTTGCCGCTATTTCTCCTGGGGATGGGTGGTCGCTTGTACCGGCAACAATGCCAACAGCGGGGGCTTGGCAACCTATGTTCGCGTCAAGGACGCACCCGGTAGGCGCTATCCGGCTTCTGGTCAGTGGGGCTCTGCCTACACACACCCGGTGTTTTTTCCTGACGAGGAGTACGTGCTGGTGCCCGGTGATGCAGACTACGACAAAATTCCTGGCATTCGGGATCCCGACCTAACCCTCGTGGGGCTGGTCGCCTCGCATCACGGGGCGCTCCTTGCGGACAAAGCCTTCGGCGCTCTTCCCCCACCAGCGGTGCCGGGCGCACCGATCGTTTATTCCTACGGCCTTCGGGACGCCGGGCTGAGCGAGTGCATGCCAGTGGGCCGCTCCCCCAGATCGCGCAAGAGGCGCCAGCTCAACAGCCGGTGGGCCGATGCGGCGCCAACGGATACGCAAAAGCGGAGCTATGAGACCTGCGGCGGACACCCGAGGGCCGAAGCTGTCGAAATTTATGACGGGTTGGGTTGGACTGAGCGCTGCAACACGGCTCGAGAAGAGAAGGGGCGTCGGAACGCGCAACAAGGCAACTGGCTGGTCGGCCATAGCGATCTGATGACGATGCGCGGAACCACGGTCAAAGTTTGCGCCTCCTCCTCCTGTCCAATGAACGATGGGTGTCGCGCCTCGCGCTTCCAGATCGCATAAAGCTGCTTCCGACGTTGCGTGATGCGGAGGCGGGGAGGCAAGGGGTGTTGCCCATTATATCCTGTGGCCCATCCCCGTCCATCCATGTCACCAACGCTGCGTGGATGTTGGTTAGTTTATGTCCCTATCCTAATAACCAATATAACTCCAATCTCATGAGTGTGAGCGAATGGGGAACTCGTAGCAGAGCTTGCCGTTCAAGCCTCCCAGGGTGTCTATGAGTCTACAGAAATAACGGAGTGCCTTGTCAGATGGATCTTGGCGGTGCCATTCCGGCAGCTCGAATTTGAGGGGATAACGGATCAGGGCATCTAAATTGTCCTCAGTGGATTTGTAATGACGAAGCGGTCCAAGGAGCACCCGGTAGGCTCCAGGGAACCTCTTGGCAATCGGAATGCGGATGAACTCCCGACGGCGGCCAGGGTGGAAAACGATCGCGTGGAGATGCGGGACGAGCAGTGGGACGCTGCCATCTACGGGCACATTAAAACTCTCCAGGGTTTTTCGCTTCTTGTCGGGAATATGCTGATTTTGCCCCCAGTAGTCGACCTCGTAACGCCCGATCACCGTGACGTTGGGCCAGCCATTTAGCAGTTGGTTCAGCGATGCGCTGGTGTCCTCGATCTGTGCCTCGACTTGCGGAATACCGAATTCCGCAGCGCCAGCAATGATGGTCAACCAACTGATGGAGTGGGGCCTCAGGCCTGCTGACAGGGACACTGCTTTGGCGCGCATCTCCTCCCAGGCCCGATGCCGGCAGAGAAAGCAGGCCCAATCTCGACAAGGGTGGTGGGGCCGACACAGTGCCACCCGCAAGGCCCGGTTCTTTTCTCCTCGACTGGCGTTGTGTTGGTCGATCAAAGCCAACAGGATGCGGCGCTCATCTCGGCGGTCACGGATATGAAATTCGTGCAGTTCGCCCCCGTCGCACTGCTGATCCACCCACCGGTCCTTGGGCAGGGGAAGCCCCTGCAGGAGCTGCTTGCGCAACCACCACAGGGGCCGGGGCCGAGCCCCCATGTCTACCTCCGCCTGGAGCGTCGCCGACCACGTCGCCGCTCAAGATTGCTGGGGCGCGGCGGTTCGGGGTCGAGATCGCCGCTTTCCACCTTGGTGACCCAAGCGCGTTCGGCATCCCTGGTTATGCGGACCAATCTCCCGATCTTGAACGTTTGGGGGCCAAGGTCCCGGAGTTGAAGGTTGTAATAGGTGCTGCGCGACAATCCATGACGGGCACAGAATTCCGCGATGGTGAAGGACACGCGATCCGTGTCGTTGGGGCTCTTAGCCATATGCCTGCCCTCTCCTCACCGCGTCTGGGAATAGGTGGGAAGGCTGGCCGCCCAAGCCTCGGCGTCGGAGCGGCGGATGAAGGTCAGGCGGCCAACCTTGACCGCCCTCAATGTGTTGTCGTTGAGGAGCTGGTAGAATTTTGTCTTCTTCGGGCCGCCGAATTCACGCTCGAATTCCTCGCGCGTGAGCAGTTCCTTCCTCGGGGTGGTGGCTGATTCATGAAGGTTCATGGGAGTTCTCCATCGAGTGTTTGTCGATGGGGATGATTGTCACCGTTCGCGAGCCAGCTTCAACTCAAGGTGATGGGCAAATGAGAGCCGAAAAGGCCGGTCATTCCACCAGAGCTTCTTGCTGCAAACGCCGCATCACGCTCTCGATCTGACCGCGACTGATTTTGATGCCCAACAGCTCCGATACGCACTCGGCGAACCAGAGGAACCCGTCTGTGTTGGTTGATCGGGTTGGCTCGCGGCCGAAGATCCTCCACCAAACATTGATAAGTCTGGAGATGGCCACCTCATGCGCGATCTCGGAGGTGCGTGTCTGGGAAAGCTTCGGGGCGTGGGCGGCAACGCGGCTAAGCGTCGCCTCAATGTGTTCCGCGGCCTCCCGAATCTGCGGCATCCAACCGGACAGTCCCGGCGCTCCGCCATCAAGGATGCGGACGGCTTCGGGGGACAGGGTATGCAACGTCTTACGCAGTGCACCAGCGAGCTCCACCGCCTGCCGCAGGGACGCTTGGTCCTCCTTGGTCCAAGGGCGGTTGGTTACTTGACCCGCGGCGACCCGCTGAACCGCAGCCTTATATTCCGCCGCGACTCGGTTCAGCCCATCACGCAGCGCCCCGATTTGAGAGGCGTCCAGTGTGTGCGGGAGCCGCTTCACAAGCGCGGCGATCTCATCTGGTGAAATGCGGTTCTCAACAAACAGTGTGCCACCCGCAACGAAGCGGCGGTGCTGCCCCGATGCCACGGTGGCCGAGTCACCGGGCACATCGCTCCGATCCTCATTCCAAGCTTTCATGGCAACCTCTCTTCAGGAAAAAAGGCGGTGAAATTGGCGCAGTCGTTCGGACGCGTTTGCGTCTGGACGGCAGCGGTTTCTCCGTAGAATTTCCGTTTGATAAGCGCCAAGGGATGGCGCGTGAGGCTAAATGCTTGAAAAGCTTGGAGCGGGTGAAGGGAATCGAACCCTCGTCGTAAGCTTGGGAAGCTTCTGCTCTACCATTGAGCTACACCCGCGACGCCCCTGTTTATAGGCGAACCGCGCGCCGGATTCAAGCCGGCCGGGCGAGCCAAATGCGGCTCTCCGCCCGGCGGTCAGTAGGGGACGGCAGGGGCACCTCCGCCGCCCGGTCCGAAACGGGCCCGCGGCCCACCATGCCCGTGACGCCGTCCATGGCGCCCGGCACCAGTTCCAGCCCCAAAAACCGGTCGAGGTCCACCGGGCCGGGAAGCTGCAGGCCCAGCGTCAGCTGCCGGCTGAAGCCGAAGCGCGCGTAGTACGGCGCGTCGCCCACCAGCAGCACGATCCGGTGCCCGGCCATAGCCGCCTTGTTCAGCGTCATGCGGATCAGCTTGCTGCCAAGCCCGCCACCCTGCCAGCGCTCCGACACGGCGATCGGACCCAGCAGCAACGCCGGCGTGCCGTTGCCGATCACCACCGGCCAGTACCGGATGGTACCTTCCAGCGTCTCGTTGCCGTGTTCGTCGTGGTCGAGCGCCACCAGGCACAGCTCCGGGATCGGGTCGACGCCCTCTCGCAGCCGGTAGGCGGTCTTCGTGTGCCGCTCCGGGCCGAACGCGGTGTCCAGCAGCGCCTCGATCATGGGGGCGTGCTGCGTCTCTTCGGTGGTGATGATCATCGGCTGGGGTCTCCCGGCGGTGCTGTATGAAGGTGCGGGTCGCGCCTTCGCCGGGAGGGGCCGGTCAGTTCCGGTTCAGCCCCTGGGCGTCCGCACGCGACCCGATGACGGCCGCCCCCGCGGAAAGCGGGGCGCAACTACGTCGTCGGAGACGAAGGGCGTGGAGACGCGGCATGGCTTATGCTCATACCAGTGGCAAACGCGGTCGCATATATCACCTCCGGTGCAGGGGTTCAAGCACCCTCCCTGCAACTTTCTTCCCCACCCTCACGCGCCCGCTCGGGTGTGGCATTTCCGCCCGGGGTGCCCCCGCCGGTGCGGCCGGGTGCCCTGGACTTCGCCGTGCGTGCACCCCTATTCTTCATTCCATAAGCCGTGCGCGCCGCGCCGGGGAGGTCAGAGCATGTACAGCAAGATCACGCGCGCCATCCGCGTCACCGTCAACCCCATCTACCTGGAAGACCAGTCGGTGCCGGCCGAGAACCACTTCGTCTGGGCCTATCACGTGCGCATCGAGAACGAGGGCAGCGAGACCGTACAGCTGCGCACCCGCTACTGGCGGATCACCGACAGCTTCGGGCGCGTGCAGGAGGTGCGCGGCCCCGGCGTGGTGGGCGAGCAGCCGGTCCTGGAACCGGGCGGCGCCTACGAATACACCAGCGGCACGCCGCTGGCCGCCCCGTCGGGCATCATGGTCGGCGCCTACCAGATGGAGACCGAGCGGGGCGAGACCTTCGACGTGGCCATCCCCGCCTTCTCCCTGGACAGCCCGCACCAGCCCATGCAGCTGAACTGAGGGCAGCCAAACCGACGCACGCGCCTTGAAAGCGGGCGCGCCTGCGTTACCTCCGGGGGTGGTGCGACCGTCCGCCGCGGGTGGTGATCCACGCCGGGGCACGCCCCGTACAAGGCTCACCCGGCAGACGACCCGGAACGGGGGACCGGCTGCGCCCAGGCATCGAGAGGACCGTTTCCGTGACCGTTTCCAAGACCACCCTCGCCGACAACGTCGTCCGTGGCCCCGGCCGTGAAGCCGCCCGCGAAGGCGCCCACGAGGCTGCCCGCGAGACCGGCCGGCCGTCCCGCGCCGAGGCGGAAGCCGCGGTGCGCACGCTGATCCGCTGGGCCGGCGACGACCCCGACCGCGAGGGCCTGGTCGGCACGCCCGACCGCGTCGTGCGCTCCTACGAGGAGTTCTTCGCCGGCTACGAGGTCGACCCGGTCGAGCTTCTGCAGCGCACCTTCGAGGAGGTCGACGGCTACGACGAGATGGTCGTGCTGCGCGACATCCGCATGGAATCCTACTGCGAGCACCACATCGTCCCGATCATCGGCCGGGCGCACGTCGCCTACCTGCCGCGCCGGCGCGTGGTGGGCATCTCCAAGCTGGCCCGCGTGGTCGAGGTCTACGCCAAGCGCCTGCAGATCCAGGAGAAGCTCACCGCGCAGATCGCCAACACCATCGACGAGGTGCTCCAGCCCCAGGGTGTGGCCGTGGTGATCGAGGCGGCGCACCAGTGCATGACCACGCGCGGCGTGCACAAGCCGGGCGTCACCATGGTGACCAGCCGCATGCTGGGCGCCTTCCGCACCGACCCGTCGACCCGGCGGGAG